>Ga0265798_10000112_pt1 | contig 157457 bp, 142 predicted proteins | sample P3T30metagenome_FD_192430 | JGI IMG/M metagenome (GOLD analysis project Ga0265798, IMG submission 192430) | Plant litter microbial communities from East Loma Ridge, Irvine, California - P3 T30 | ecosystem: Environmental > Terrestrial > Plant litter > Unclassified | place: USA: California...
TCAGGTTCTTGAAGGTACTGTTAAGAATATTACTTCTTACGGTGTATTCGTAGATCTTGGTGGTGTAGACGGATTGATCCACATTACAGACCTTTCTTGGTCTAGAGTGAACCATCCATCTGAAATCTTAGAAGACGGACAAACTGTGAAAGTGGTAATCCTTGACTTTGATGACGAGAAAACTAGAATCCAATTGGGTATGAAGCAATTAGAAGCTCATCCTTGGGATGCTCTTTCTGCTGACATGAAAGTGGGAGATAAAGTAAAAGGAAAAGTAGTAGTTCTTGCTGACTATGGTGCATTCGTTGAGATCGCTCCAGGTGTAGAAGGATTAATTCACGTTTCTGAAATGTCTTGGTCTACTCATTTAAGAAGCGCAGGAGATTTCGTAAAAGTAGGTGACGAAGTGGAAGCTGAAGTACTTACTCTTGACAGAGAAGACAGAAAAATCTCTTTAGGTATGAAACAATTATCTAAAGATCCTTGGGAAAATATCGAAGCTAAATATCCGGTAGGTTCTGAGCACGTTGGAACGGTAAGAAACTTTACAAACTTCGGTGTATTCGTAGAATTGGAAGAAGGTATCGACGGATTGATCTATATCTCAGACCTTTCTTGGACTAAGAAAATCAAGCATCCATCAGAATTCTGTGCAGTAGGTGATAAATTGAATGTTATCGTTCTTGAACTAGACATCCAGGCTAGAAGATTATCTCTAGGTCACAAGCAATTGACAGAAAACCCATGGGATAAATTTGAAACTAAATATGCTGAAGGAACTGTACACGCTGGTAAAGCTGTAGAAGTACACGATAAAGGTGCTTCTGTACAATTCGAAGATGCTGAAGTAGAAGCTTTCTGCCCATCAAGATTATTAGAGAAGGAAGACGGATCTAAAATCAAAAAAGGTGAAGATGCTCAGTTCAAAGTAATCGAATTCAACAAAGAATTCAAAAGAGTAGTAGTTTCTCATACAGGTATCTTCAGAGACGAAGAGAAAAAGAATGCAAGAGAAGCATCTAACAACAGATCTAATAACAACAGTAACACTTCATCTTCTTCAAACAACGAAGAAAGATCAACTTTAGGTGATATTGATGTATTAGCTGAATTGAAAAGAAAAATGGAAGGAGGTAAATAATCTCAAACCATTTTTATAAATACGAAGCCACTCGCAAGAGTGGCTTTTTTTGTTTAAAATTTTTTATATATTAATAATGAAAAGATTCTTACCTGAAAAGATCTTTCATTAGTATAAAACTCGTATATAATTTACTAAATTGTTCCTATTTTTATAAAGTATTATCAATTAAAATCATGAATTATAATTTTACTCATAAAATGAAAACGAAAAGCATCCAAACTCTGTCTGTATTTTTTGTTTTAATATCCTTTTTTAGTTACTCTCAACAACAAAAAAGGTTGATTACAGATTATATTCTTACCAGTCAAATGCTGGAATTTAAAAAATCAGATTTAATAGATTTTGATATTGATAATGTAGATCAATCACAATCTTTACAAGGTGAAATTGTAAAAATTCAGCAAAAATTTAAAGGACTTCCTGTTTATAATGCAGTCGGAACAGCTTTGATTAAAGATGAAAAAATTGTCTACTTTTCAGATTCATTTTTAAAAAATTATAACACTTCAACATCGAATATTGCAACTTTAAATAAAGAAAAAGCACTTGAAAGAATTGCAATTGCTTTAGGAAAAGAAGATATCAAAAGTTTCCAAATTATTGAAAATTCTGAACCTGAACCTGCACACAGAAATTTCGTAAAGCAAAATCTAACGTTTGTAGAGGTTGATAATAATTTAAAACTGGCATATCAATTTTATTTACATGAGCCAAAATCTCAAAATTCATGGAACATTTTAGTTGATGCCAATTCGGGAGAAATTTTAAACAAAGAAAATCTTACCGTATCATGTAATTTTCATCCAGACGCTGATGGTCATGATCATTCTAATGAAAAGTTTTCTGAATCTGTAAATAAAACATCTACATCTTCAAATTTACTAGCACCCGATAATGCATCTTACAACATATTTCCACTTCCCATAGAAGCACCAACTTTCGGAAGTAGATCTGTCGTTAATAATCCCTGGATATTGACTGCGTCACCTGAAGGGTGGCATTCTGATGGGGCAAATCATTATACCAATACAAGGGGGAATAATGTTTACGCATACGAAGATACCGCAGATAAAGATTTACCAGGATATTCTCCCGATGGTGGTGTAAGCAGGAATTTCAATTTTCCATTTTCAATCAACGGAACACCTTCATTTAACCAAAATGCTGCAATCACCAATTTATTCTATGTTAATAATAGAGTTCACGATATTTTTTATCAATTCGGATTTACAGAATCTGCCAGAAATTTTCAGCAGAATAACTTCGGAAAAGGTGGAGTAGGAAATGATTATGTTTTAGCAGAATCTCAGGACGGTGGAGGTTTAAACAATGCCAACTTTACCACACCTTCCGACGGAAACAGGCCTGTCATGCAAATGTATCTCTGGTCAACAGTGAACAGATATTTTTTTTATAATGCTCCATCATTTGCAATTCCTCGGATTCCTCAGGCAAATCCAGCACAGTTTGGTCCGCAACTCAATGGAACTGGTGTTACAGGAGATATTGCTTTAGCTTCAAACATAAATGGATGTTCTGCATTACCTGCGGGATCTTTAGCCGGAAAAATAGGACTTATCGAAAGAGGAGGAACTGCAAATTGTACATTCGCAGTAAAAGTTAAAAATGCTCAAAACGCAGGAGCCATCGCAGCAATCATTTACAATAATGGAGCGGCACTTAATTTTCCCTCTTCCATGGGTGGAACAGATGCGACGATCACGATACCTTCAGTTTTGATTACGAATGATGAAGGGGAATATATTAAAACTCAATTAACCAATTCAGTAACGGTAAATGTAACTTTAAAAAGTGATCCAGCAACCGCACTTACACCCGACGGAAGTTTTGATAACGGAATCATTACGCATGAGTATGGTCACGGAATTTCAAACAGACTGACAGGAAACGGATCCACATGTCTTCTAAAATCTCAAAGCAAAGAGCAGATGGGTGAAGGCTGGTCAGATTTTTTTGCATTAATGCTTACCAACAGACCTGGCGATAATGCGAATGTTCCGAGAAGTATAGGATCTTATGCTAGCGGACAATCAACGAATGGTGCAGGATTTAGACCTGCAAAATATTCACCGGATTTTTCAATTAATGATTACACGTACGCAGATACAAACGGGATGGAGATTGAAGAAGACTCAGAAATAGTTCCCGATGTTCACCGGATCGGGTTTGTATGGGCAACGATGCTGTGGGATTTACACTGGCAATATGCATCAAAATATGGGTATTCATCTGATGTAACTTCAAACATGAGTAGCGGAAGTGCAAGAGTTTTACAGTTGGTAACCAATGCTTTAAAACTTCAGGCTTGTAATCCAACATTTATTGATGGCCGTAATGCTATTTTATCTGCCGAAATGCTTACCACAAAAGGAGAAGACCGATGCATGATCTGGAAAACTTTTGCCAAAAGAGGTTTAGGCTTAAATGCTTTAGCGGGGAACAAAATGAATATAAGTGACCAAGTAGAAGATTTTTCAATTCCGAAAGATTGTACTGATGGAAATTCAAATATTGTAGTCGACAGAGGGTTGGTAAAAATCTATCCGAATCCTGCGAAAGATGAGTTTTTTATTTATTTAAAAGATCATACCATCGGAAACGTTCATGTTCAGGTGTACGATATGTCTGGGAAATTGGTGTTGTCAGAAAACAGATCTTCCCCTGATTCCAGAATTCAGGTTTCTACAAAAGATTTTGAAAGTGGAGTGTATGTTGTTAAATTACAAGGCATCGGAATTGACATCAGCTCAAAGATAATTATCAAAAAATAATAATACAAGTCAATCAATACCACCACCTCAGAATTTCTGAGGTGGTTTTATTTAATATTGAAACTCCTCCAAACAAATTTTTATGTCGTACCTTTGCCGGCTGTAATAATGGATATGGAGAAGAAGAATATTTTAAAAGGAGTGGTATTTGTCGGGATTGGTGCTAGTATTTACGGGATGTTGGCAACGTTTGTGAAGATGTCTTACAACGAGGGTTTTACAACGTCTGAAGTTACAACCGCACAGTTTGTGATGGGTTTTATTGGTTTATTGATTTTAAATTTTATTCAAACCATTACCTCAAAAAAAACTTTAGCCTCACCGAGTTCAAAAGAGATTAAAATGTTAATGCTGGCAGGCACATCATTGGGATGTACAAGCTTGTTTTACTACTTGTCAGTGCAGTATATCAATGTTTCGATTGCTATCGTGCTTCTAATGCAGTCTGTTTGGTTCAGCGTTGTTGTAGAAAGTTTCTTAACTAAAAAATCACCGACCATCAGAAAAGTTATTTCGGTTTGTATTGTTTTGTTGGGGACAGTTTTAGCCACAAATTTGATCAATCTTGAAGTGACGATTGATTGGCATGGTATCTTTTGGGGATTATTGGCGGCAGCTTCGTTTACAATGACGATGTTTACGTCAAATACTCTGGCGACGGGGCTGCCTGTTCTTAGGAAAAGTATTATTATGCTTTCCGGAGGTTCGGTTATCATTCTTTTGTTTTTATTTTTTGCACAAATAGGACCTCTTCATTCTGAAGGTTTAAAATCATTTTACTTAAATTTTACTGAAAATACACAGCACATCCGGACGTTTGATTATTCCATCTTTTGGAAATACGGATTTATTTTAGCGCTCTTCGGAACCATCATTCCTCCTATTTTATTTAATCTTGGTTTTCCGAACACAGGCTTGGGATTGGGAAGTATTATTTCATCTTTGGAGCTTCCGGTTTCCGTAACGATGGCGTTCGTTTTATTAAGCGAAAAAGTAATCCTCATTCAATGGATTGGAATTGTTTTGATTCTTTTCGCAATTGTTCTGATGAATCTGCCTTCAAAAAAAGAAAAGCTTCTTGAAGAACAACTTTCTTAAAATTGATAATTAAATTATAAATAATATCAAAAACCGTTTCTTTTGGAGCGGTTTTTTTAAATTTATATCTAAAATCAATTTTTCATGAAATATTTTAAAAATGCTGCGGTCGTTATGTTGTTTTCATTAACGTCAGTTTCTGTGTTTGCTCAGATAAAACCTTTGGATGCGATGCTTTCAAATTATCAATATCCTTATGAAGTTCATTTTAAAGAATTTAATTCTCAAAAACAAAATCTAAAAATGGCGTATATGGATGTGAAACCCAAAACGTCGAACGGAAAAACCATTATGCTTCTGCATGGTAAAAACTTTAACGGAGCTTATTGGGTAAAAACAGCAAAAGATCTGTCAAATAAGGGTTTTAGAGTGATAATTCCGGATCAGATTGGTTTTGGAAAATCTTCAAAACCTCAAAGTTATCAGTTTTCATTTGCACAGTTGGCAAGCAATACGAAAGCGATTTTAGACGATTTAAAAATCAATAAAATCATTGTTCTGGGGCATTCGATGGGTGGAATGATCGCTACGAGATTCACTTTAATGTATCCCGAAACAGTAGAAAAATTAATTCTCGAAAATCCAATCGGTTTGGAAGATTATAAAGCTTTAGCGAAATATCAAACTGTGGATGAAGCGTATCAGGCAGAATTAAAAAATACTGCAGAATCGTATAAAAATTATCAGTTAAAATTCTATTACGACAACAAATGGAAAGCGGAATATCAGCCTTGGCTTGATCTCATCGCAGGCTGGACTTTACATAAAGACTATCCACAGGTCGCCTGGAATGCTGCATTGACGAGTGATATTATCTTTAATCAGCCCGTTGTTTATGAATTTAAAGACATAAAAACTCCCACATTATTAATTATCGGAACGAGAGACCGTACCGCCATCGGAAAAGACCGTGCTCCCAAAGAAATTCAGCCAACGATGGGTCAATATCAGGAATTGGGTAAAAAAACACAACAGCAAATCGCTGGATCAAAACTCGTAGAATTAGAAAATGTAGGCCACCTTCCTCATATCGAAGTTTACGATAAATTCTGGAATGCTCTTTATGATTTTATAAAGTAGAAACATGGAAGCGGGATACTGGAGTGTGTAAATTGAGAATGAATTTGAGAATGAAGTAATGAGAATTCCCCTCCTTTGGAGGGGTGGCAAAAATTCAAAGAATTTTTGACGGGGTGGTTAGAACAAGTTTATTTTTCTTAGCCCCGATTGCAGTGGAAATCCTTTTTTGTAAAAAAGATTGCAACGGAAAGCGGGAAAAAGCTTCAAAATAAAAAGAGGCTATTCAATTTGAATAGCCTCTTTTCGTATGTGTTGTTGTCTGAATTATTTCTTCTTGTAAGCAGCATCTTTAATTCTAGCTTTTTTACCTCTAAGATCTCTGAAGTAGTAGATTCTAGATCTTCTAACTCTACCTCTTCTGTCAACTTCGATTTTTTGAAGAGCTGGCATGTTGATAGGGAAAACTCTCTCTACACCTACATCACCACTCATTTTTCTGATTGTAAAAGTCTTTGTAGAACCTGTTCCTCTTAATTGGATTACAGTTCCTTTGAAGAACTGAGTTCTAGTTTTTTGACCTTCTTTAATCTCGTAATACACAGTGATTGTATCACCAGCTTTGAATTCAGGGAATTCTTTTTTTGTAATGTACTTGTCTTGTACGTACTTTAATAAATCCATTATTAATAAAATAAAATGTGTTACGCTAAGCAACTTACACGGACTTCGTCAGAGGTTGAATAACAGGTTGCAAATATATGAAATACTTTTCAAATATACCAAACAATTTTATGATGCAAAATCATGTTTTTTAATGTCTTTTTCAGAGAAAAAATTAATGGTTGCTTATCATTAATGTCATTTTGAGTTTATAAGTGAAATTTATATTTGCCGGGTTATAAAATCACACCATCATTTAACAATAAACTCAACTAAAATTACCATGAGGCATTATCTATTATTCTTTTTTTTCGTCGTCCAGCTTTCATATGCTCAGGTTTTGTATCCTTATCTGCAAAATCCTGCTCACAATTCTATGATTGTCAACTGGAAGACAAGCTCAGACAATGAAACAACCGTTCTTTACGGAAATTCTCCCACGAACCTCAATGTGACGGTAACAGGAACGACCAACATCTTTTCTGATACAGGCTACAACAACAATTACTATTATCACACTGCAAAAATTACTAATTTGCAGCCCAACACGAAGTATTATTACAAGATAAAGACAGGTACAAGCGAATCTGCAGTATATAACTTCAGAACACTTCCACTTCCGGGACAACCTGTAACTCTTGATGGTAAAATAAGATTCTTGATCATGGGAGACAATCAGATCAAAGCAGAGCCTCGATATGATTCGTTAAATTACAAAGCGTACAAAAAACTTAAAGAGAAGTTCGGGCTTACGTCAGATCCTTCAGATAATATTGCGTTGACCTTTATGGTCGGAGATCAGGTAGATGTCGGGACTCTTGATCATTATGAGAATGTTCACTTTAAAAAGAACAGGAAATTATCACCATACCTTCCGATTTTGACTACAGTTGGAAATCATGAAACGTATGGTACTTTGGGGATGAATTCTTACTATGCCCATTTTAATATTGATGAAATTAAATATAAAAATATCTCATCAGGCAACGAAAATTATTATGCTCAACAAGCCGGAAATGTTTTGTTTATCAGTTTAAGTTCAGAGCACACAGGATCAGCACAACAAACGTGGCTTCAGCAGATTTTGAACGAAGCAAACAACGATTCTACAGTTGACTGGATTATTTCATTAAGCCACAGACCTTATCAGGCCGAGCAATATGTAGGTGATATTTCTACTTGGGTAAGAAATAATGCAGTTCCACTTTTAGCAGGATCAGATAAATATTTGATGCATGTAGGAGCTCACCATCATTTGTATCACAGAGGACAGTTAAAAAACACTCCAAATTATCAGATTATTTCAGGTGGAACGGCTTGGGATCAATATTGGGGAATGTCTACAGAGCAGGATTTTGACGACGTACAAAAAACATTAACAGACTGGACGTATCAAATCATTGAAGTGGATGTCATCAACGGAAAAGTAGATATTGAAAGTTATTCTATCGGAGGTATTTATACTCAAAAAGACAATGTGCTGATTGACTCATTCCACAGGTATAAAAATAAACCTAAACCTGTGAAGCCGTCAATTACAAATACATTTACAGCACCAATCACTTTACCTTTAACATTAAATGGAAGTACCTTCTCTTCACCGGCAAACGAACTTTTAAATACAACTCAGTTTTTAGTAAGTAAAGTAGCTGACTTTTCAGTGATTGAAAAAGAATTCTACAGAGATTACGAAAACTGGTTCGGGAAAGATGGAAACGGAAATCCGGATCTTACCAAAAACCTAAATGCTGGTGTTGATATTACCAAAGTAACTTTCGCCGCAAACTCTATCACTAACGGAGTTTATTATGTGAAAACCCGTTACAGAGACAGAAACATGGAGTGGAGTGACTGGAGCGATGTAAAGCAATTTGAAGTGACAGGAAGTGTAGTTTCAAATCCTACTTTTACATTAAATAAAACAGAATACCTGCAAAATGAAGCGATTGCAGCTACTTACAATGACGGACCAGGAAATCAGCAGGACTGGGTCGCTATTTATAAAAAAGGACAAAACCCAGCATCAGTAACTTCACAAGGTTATATTTATACGAACGGACAGACTTCAGGAATTGCAAACTTCCCGAATGGTTTGGCAACTAAAGGACAGTACTTTGCAGGATTTTTTGCCAATAACGGCTATACAGAAATTGCACCTAGAAAAAGTTTTTATGTAGGACCGAAAGCTGTGCTTCAAACCACTGCAGATGCGTATCCTGTGGGCGGAACAGTGGTAGTTAATTTTTCAAATGGTCCAAATTTAGTTAAAGACTGGATCGGAATTTACAAAATGGGTCATGTTCCGGGGCCAACTCCAGCAACAAAGTGGAGTTATGTTACAACCGCTTCCGGTACTTTAAATTTCACAGGTCTGGCAAAAGGATATTATTATGCTCAGTATTTCCTTGAAGATGGCTACACCACTGTAGGAGAGAAGGTTTTCTTCAAAGTAGGCGATATTGTCACCGATCTTTGGATCAATAAACCGGTGTATACTTTGGGTGAAAATATTTCGGCATCATGGACGGATTCTCCGGGAATCATTAAAGACTGGTTAGGAATTTATCCTCAAAATATTTCTGTTCCCGATGATAATTTTGTTTCATATACTTATTTTGATGGGGTAACTCAAGGTACAAAAGCCATTACAGGAAATGTAAATGGAGTACCAACCACAGCGGGTAATTATTACATGGTGATGTTTACCAATGATTCTTACACAGAAGTTTCAAACAGAGTACAGTTTCAGGTAACGTCAGCTACATTAGGAACTGAAGAAACGAAAAATAAGACTGAGAAAAATGTAGTTTTATATCCTAATCCTACAAAACCAGGACAGCCGACTTTTATCAAAAGTGATTATCCTATTGAGAAAATTGAATTAATTTCAGCGACAGGTCAATTGTTATACAAATCTGAAAACGTACAAAATCAGCGTTTTTCTTTAGTCAACGAAAATCTGCCAAAAGGTGTTTATTTTGTAAAAGTACATACCAGAAAATTATTTACTTTAAAATTAATTATTGAATAGACCTATTCACAAATGACTGATAAAGAGCGGAACTTGTTTCCGCTTTTTTGTTTTTAAATAATACTGTGCATGAGGATTTTATCTAAATCTTCCTCAAAATTGATTTGGAATACTGCAAGTGTTATAAAAATGTTTAAATTTAAAACTGAAAAAAATCAAATATTTCATGATAGATAAAAGAGTAAAAAATGCTGCTGAAGCTATTGAAGGAATCCAGGACGGAATGACCCTGATGCTGGGAGGATTTGGTCTCTGCGGAATTCCGGAAAATTCAATCAACGCATTGGTAGATAGTGATGTAAAAGATTTGACCTGTATTTCAAACAACGCAGGAGTAGATGATTTCGGATTGGGATTACTGTTGCAGAAAAAGCAGATCAAAAAAATGATTTCCTCTTACGTTGGAGAAAATGCGGAATTTGAAAGACAAATGCTTTCAGGTGAATTGGATGTTGAATTGACGCCACAGGGAACTTTAGCGGAAAAATGTCGTGCCGCTCAAGCCGGAATTCCGGCATTCTATACACCTGCCGGTTACGGAACAGAAGTCGCAGAAGGGAAAGAAGTAAAAGATTTTAATGGGAAACCACATATTCTAGAGCACGCTTACTATGCAGATTACTCAATTGTAAAAGCCTGGAAAGGTGATCACGCAGGAAATTTAATTTTTAAAGGATCAGCAAGAAATTTCAACCATCCAATGGCGGGCGCAGGTAAAATAACGATTGCTGAAGTGGAAGAATTGGTTGCTCCGGGAGAATTAGATCCCAACGAGATTCACATTCCGGGAATTATGATCCAAAGAATTTTCCAGGGAGAAAAATTTGAAAAAAGAATTGAGCAAAGAACTGTTAGAAAAAAAATATAAAAATTATCTACGAAAAGGAATAAATATCTTTTGTGATCTTTGCTGAGTGGAATCCCGAAACTTCGGGACGAACTTTAAAACAGAGTGGGAATTTAAAAAAGATCTTTGCGTCCTTTGCGTTAAAAAAAGATGACAGTCAATTTTCAAATTGCACATCAACAAATTTTCAAATTAAATTATATGTTAAGTAAAGAAGATATAGCAAAACGTATTTCCAGAGAAGTAAAAGACGGATATTACGTCAACTTAGGAATCGGAATTCCAACATTGGTAGCCAATTACGTTCCCGACAATCTTTCGGTAGAATTCCAAAGCGAAAACGGAGTTTTAGGAATGGGACCATTTCCTTTTGAGGGCGAAGAAGACGCTGATGTCATCAATGCCGGAAAACAAACGATTACCATTTTAGAAGGCGGTTCATTTTTCGATTCTGCTTTCAGTTTTGGGATGATCAGAAGTCAGAAAGTTGATTTGACCATTCTTGGAGCAATGGAAGTTTCAGAGAACGGAGACATTGCCAACTGGAAAATCCCCGGAAAAATGGTGAAAGGAATGGGTGGCGCAATGGATTTGGTAGCTTCAGCCGAAAACATTATCGTTGCGATGATGCACGTCAACAAAGCCGGAGAAAGCAAAATTCTGAAAAAATGTACACTTCCTCTCACGGGAATCAACTGCGTAAAAAAAGTGGTAACCGAGTTAGCGGTTTTAGATGTAACTCCAGCCGGATTCAAGCTTGTTGAAAGAGCTCCGGGAGTTTCTGTAGAACACATTATCAAATCGACAGAAGCAGATTTAATCATCGAAGGTGAAATTCCTGAAATGCAATTCTAAATAAAACGAAAACCTTGTCACACTTGACAAGGTTTTTTTATTGTAAATATTTATTTCAACTAAATCGACATAGGAAATCGTAGCGTTAAGAAAATAAATTCGGTGAACGTTAAGAAAATTCTACTGTGAAGCGCAACAAAGATTCTGATTTGAACAACAAATACCGAACTCGCGCAAGTTCAGATTTTTTAGGAATTACTGAATATTTTTAGCCGGAGTTTCCAAGTCTTGTCCCGAAGTTTCGGGATTGGTTCTTTTGTTTGACTACGTCGAATCTTCGATTTCAAGACAAAAGAAAAATTAACTAATCTTGAATTCATTTTATAAAAAGAAGTTTACCTGCCATCCTGCGCCCCAAAAACCTTCTGCAAAATACTCGTCGTTCTCATCACAGAATTATTTCTGATACCGCTTTCCTTCTCCGCAACCATTTTGAAAACACCATTGATGGTTTCGTTAGTCACATATTCATTTAGATCTGTTGAGACAGCATTTCCAGTCAAAGTATTGTATTTTGAAATCAAATTATTCCAGACTTTATCGGCACCTACTTTTCCTAAAGAAGCCTTTACTTTCGGCTGAAAAGCAGTAAATAATTGTGATTGAGTTTTACTTTGTAAATAGTTTGTCGCAGAATTATCACCTCCCAGTAAAATGTTTTTTGCATCGGTAATCGTCATTGAGGTGATGGCTTTGGTGAAAATCGGAGCAGATTCAGTAACTGCGTCTTCAGCAGCTCTGTTCAATAATTTTACGCCCTGATCAGCTAAACTTCCCAATCCGAATGCACGGAGTTTGGTATCAATCACTCTTAATTTTTCTGGCATTAAAATTTTTACAGCTTCATTTTTCAGGAAACCATCGGTTACGCCCAGTTTTTTTACGCCTTCCGTTACGCCTAAATTCAAAGCTTCCTTCAAACCTGAAGAGATTTGGGTTGAAGTAAGACTTCCTAAATTGACTGAAGAATTGCTTTTTATCGGAGTTTGTTGAGCTGTGGTGGAAGTTGCTGGTGTCGTTTTAGGATTGCTCAAATCAACACCCGTTTGATTTTTTACTGTAGATTTAATAATATCTAAAATTTGTGCCTGTGCAGAAACCGAGAATAATAATCCGGCTGCTAAAAGAAAAGTTTTTTTCATCGTTTATTTTTATACAAAATTAGATGTTTTGAAGCTGAAATAGTTAAATGATAGACTGAATTTTTCAGAAAATAATTATATTCGCTAAAATCTAAACTCAACAAGATGCAGCGTATTCTTTTGGTCTTTTCTTTATTCATTTCAACCTGTTTTTTCTCTCAAACAAAACTGAATTTAATTCCTTATCCGCAAAAAGTTGAATTAAAAACAGGGAATTTTGAGATAAATAAGAATACACTTTTTGTTGGAGACAAAAAATCTAATGAATACAAATATTTTATTGACAATTTTAAGAAAATCTATCCAAATGATTCATCTAAAAACATAAATAAGGTAAAACCAAATTTTATTTCTCTACTATTAAATAAAGATTTAAAAATTGATACTAAACGAGAGTTTAATTCCAATTACATTTTAAGTATTAACGATGAAATGATTATGGTTATTGGAAAAAACTCCGAAGGTCTTTTTCAAGGCATCCAAACTCTTCTACAATTAATAAAAACTTCAAAGGACGGAAAAATTCCTGCTCTCGAAATCCAGGATTCCCCAAAATTCGCATGGCGTGGAATGCATCTTGACGTTTGCCGTCATTTCTTTACGGTAGAAGAAGTTAAGCAATACATTGATTATCTGGCAATGTATAAACTCAATACTTTTCATTGGCATTTAACCGACGATCAGGGCTGGAGAATTGAAATTAAAAAATATCCAAAGCTTACACAAATAGGTTCAAAACGTAAAGAATCCATGATTGGAGCTTATGTTGATGACACCTATGACGGAAAACCGTACGGACCGTATTTTTACACTCAGGAACAAATCAAAGAAGTTGTAAAGTATGCTCAGGAAAGGCACATCACCGTTGTTCCTGAGATTGAAATGCCGGGTCACGCTCTGGCTGCACTTTCTGCTTATCCGGAATTGGCCTGTACAAAAGGACCTTTCGAAGCGGCAACAAAATGGGGTGTTTTTGATGATGTTTTTTGTCCGAAAGACGAAACGTTTACGTTTTTAGAAAATGTTTTGGATGAAGTGATTCAGCTGTTTCCTTCACAGTATATTCACATTGGCGGTGACGAATGTCCGAAAACAAGATGGAAAGAATGTGCACATTGTCAGGAATTAATCAAGAAAAATAATCTGAAAGACGAGCACGGTTTACAAAGTTATTTCATTCAGAGAATTGAAAAGTATGTGAACTCAAAAGGCCGGAAAATTATCGGCTGGGACGAGATTTTGGAAGGTGGACTGGCACCAAATGCCGCAGTGATGAGCTGGACAGGCATTAAAGGCGGAATTGAAGCCGCAAAAACCAATCATTTTGCCGTAATGACTCCGGGAGCATATTGCTACTTTGACCATTATCAGGGTGATCCGCAAACCGAACCGAATGCGTTCGGAGGTTTTACACCTTTGGATAAAGTCTATTCGTACAACCCGATTCCTGCTGAATTGAATGCTGAACAATCGAAATTCATTTTAGGAGTTCAGGCAAATTTATGGACGGAATATATTCTTGATTTTAAACAGGTTCAATACATGATTTTTCCAAGATTATTCGCACTTTCTGAAGTGGGTTGGGGAACTTCAAAACCTGAAAATTATAAGGGATTTGAAAACAGAGTGGTGGAGCATTTTAAAATTTTAGATAAAATGAACATTAACTATGCGAAAAGTATCTACAATATTTCAGGCAAGGTAATCCCAAACAATAATGGTGTTTCTTACGAACTCTCAACTTCACAAAATCCAAGCGGAATTAAATTTACAATTGACGGTAGCGAGCCAAAATCAAATTCTGCAACTTATCAGAATCCGATTCCGGTGCCAAAAGAAATGACGGTGAAATCTGCTTATTTTGAAAATGGAGAATTGAAATCTGCAATTTCTTCTCGAAATTTTTCCACCTCAAAAACGACCGGTAAAAAAATCACTTTGGAAAATCAACCAAGCGAAAATTATTCTTTTGGCGGTGCTTTTACGCTGGTTGACGGAATTACCGGAAATGTAAAACAACTGGGAAAAACATGGCTTGGTTTTCAGGGAAAAGATGTTGTAGCAACGATTGATTTAGGCGAAAATACCAAGTTTTCAGAAGTTTATTTCAATACATTAGACAATAAAGGAAGCTGGATTCATTTGGCAAAATCAGCGACAGTTTCTGTTTCTGATGATGGCGAAAATTTTAAATCCATCAAAGAAATTGGAAAAGAGGAAATTCTTTCAGCAAAAGGAAAAATCAATCTTAAAGTTGGAAATCAGAATGCAAAATTTATTAAAATTAAAATAGAAAACGCAGGAATTATTCCTACAGGAAATCCGGGAGCAGATTCAAAAGCATGGCTTTTCGTCGATGAAATTGGAGTAAACTGATTCAAATTTAATATTCAAGATTAAACTTAACCTAAGCCTCAACCTAAAAGTATGAATTCAAGAAGAAAATTTTTAAAAACAACAGGAATATTATCATCCGCATTGTTGCTGAACCCATTGGATTTAATCGCTAAAGAACTTCCTGAAAGTGAAAATATATTGGTTAATAAACCAATCGTTCTTTCGACCTGGGATTTTGGTTTAAAGGCCAATGAAGAAGCATGGAAGATTTTAGGAAAAGGCGGAATAGCTTTGGATGCTGTTGAGAAAGGTGTTCGTTTGGTTGAAAATGATCCCAATGAAAGAAGCGTAGGATATGGCGGTCGCCCTGACAGAGACGGACGGGTTACGCTGGATGCCTGCATTATGGATGAAAATTACAACATCGGTTCGGTAGCTTGTCTGGAAAATATTAAAAATCCGATTTCTGTTGCGAGAATGGTGATGGAAAAAACGCCTCACGTCATGTTGGTGGGTGATGGTGCTTTACAATTTGCCGTTTCCCAGGGTTTTAAAAAAGAAAACATTCTCACCGCAGAATCTGAAAAAGAATGGAAAGAATGGTTGAAAGACAGCAAATATAAACCTATAGTCAACATCGAAAATCACGACACGATTGGAATGATTGCACTGGATGCTCAGGGAAATCTTTCCGGAGCATGCACTACCAGCGGAATGGCTTTCAAAATGCACGGCAGAGTAGGTGATTCCCCAATCATCGGAGCTGGTTTATTTGTTGATAACGAGATCGGTGCAGCAACGGCGACCGGCCATGGCGAAGAAGTCATAAGAACAGTAGGAACTCATCTTGTGGTGGAATTGATGCGACAGGGGAGAAATCCTCAACAGGCCTGTAAAGAAGCGGTGGAAAGAATCGTGAGCATTACGAAGCGAAGAAATAAAAATCTAAGAGATATTCAGGTGGGCTTCATTGCCATCAACAAAAAAGGGGAATACGGCTCATACTGCATTCAGGACGGATTTAATTTTGCGGTTTATGACATGAAAGGAAACCGTCTGGAGAAACCTGAATTCGCATTGAAATAGATTTAGAAAAAAGAAATTATTAATCCATTAAGATTTTTTAGTTTGTAATTTTTGTTAAGGTAATATCTAAAGATATTGATTAAGCGTGCTGCTAAATTCAGATTTATCTGAGCCTTAAGAAATCTTCAAAACTCAAATGCCTTAATGGTTACATTCTATTTAAACTTAAAACAAAAAAATGTTCTTAGAAATAGCCACTTTCGACATCACTTCAGCTGAAATAGCTTTGAATTCCGTCGCAGACCGAATTGAATTCTGTGCCGACATCAATTCCGGAGGAATTACCCCTGATCTTGAAGAATTGAGATATTTAAAAGAAAAATATTCAAAACCGATTCATGTAATGATCCGCCCTGTAGGAGGAGGTTTTTTATATACTGATTCAGAATTTAGGCAAATGCAAAAAAGTATTATTGAGTTTTCTAAAGCCAATGCTGATGGTTTTGTTTTCGGGATTTTAGATGAAGACCAGGAAATAGATGAAGAAAAAAACAGACTGTTGGTTGATCTGGCTAACGGGAGACCATGCGTTTTTCACAGAGCCATCGACAGAACCAAAAATATTTTTGAATCTACAGAAAAACTTATACAGCTAGGCTTCAGAGAAATACTTACTTCCGGAGGCGAAAACTCTGCAATGGAAGGAAAAGAAATTTTAAAAAAGCTTATTGAAAATTATTCTGAAGACATTAAAATTTTGATTGGTGGCGGTGTACGCTCCAATAATATTTCGGAATTGAAAAATGTTACCGGCGGGAAATATTTTCATTCTTCTGCGGTATTGGCTTATGAATATTTTGCGAATGCTGAGGAGATTAAGAGGTTGAAGTTGAATATTTAGAATTGAAATGAGAAAATATAATCACGCAAAGATTTTAATAAAAGTAGTATTAATTAAGTGAGCAAAGATTGCGACAAAGTCGCTGATTAAGTTTGGAAATATACATGCTTAATCAAATCAATTTATTGATTAATCTTTGCTTACTTATATCGCACGGATTTCTTGTATTAAACTTTGCGTTAAAAAATAATAAAACACAGATGACAGAAAATGAATTATCCTATAAAATAATAGGTGCGGCTTTGGAGATTCATAGAAATCTTGGAGCAGGATTAATGGAAAGTGCTTATGAACAAGCTTTAGTTTATGAGTTGAAAAAAATAGGATTGGAAATTAAACAACAAATTTATCTTCCGGTTATTTACAAGGAGATGAACATTGAAAATGCATATAAAGTTGATTTGATAGTTAATGATAAAGTAATTGTTGAGATAAAATCTGTTTTAGAATTACATCCAGTTTTTTATTCCCAAGTTTTGACTTATTTGAAGCCAACGGATATAAAATTAGGACTTCTGATCAATTTTAATACGCCATTAATCAAAAACGGAATCCATAGAATTGTAAATAAACTTTAAATGAACAAAACCATACTTTTTGCTCTGATTTTCATTCAAACATTGATCAACGCTCAATTTTCAGATCGAAATTTGTCATCAGAAAAATGGCAATTCAAAAATGCAAAAGAACAAAAGTGGCTCATGGCCTCCGTACCGGGGACAGTTCATTTGGATTTGATGGATCATGAACTCATTCCTGATCCTTACAAAGATGAAAACGAGAAAAAAGTACAGTGGGTTGAAAATGAAGATTGGGATTATCAGACGGTTTTTACAGTTTCCACTAAAGAATTAGAAAATCAAAATGCAGATTTGGTGTTTTATGGTTTGGACACGTTTTCTGAAATTTATATGAACGGAAAGCTGCTGAAGAAAACAGATAATATGTTTAGAACATGGAAAATTGAGGTGAAAAATGATCTGAAAATCGGAAATAATACTTTACAGATAAAATTTAAATCTTCGGTCAATGTCGGAAAAGATTTAGCCAAAAAAGTTCCGTTTACAACGCCGGAATCTCCCAGGAGTTTTATTCGGAAAGCGCAATATCAGTTTGGTTGGGATTGGGGACCGAGATTAGTCACGGCAGGAATTTGGAAAGACGTAAAACTAAATTTCTGGAATCATGCAAAGCTGGAAAATGTAAAAACAGAGCAGAAAAGTTTAACAAAACAAAAAGCTGAACTTATTATTCATGCAGAAATTTTTGCTGAACAAAACGGGAATTACAGTTTGTTAATCAATAACGAAACGCAAGAATTTTCTTTAAAGCAAGGTTTAAATAAAATTTCAATTCCATATCAGATTACAAATCCAAAACTTTGGCAACCGAATGGCTGGGGAGAACCGAATTTGTATGATTTAAAAATTTCTCTGAAAAAAAATTCAAAGATTCTCAATACAATATCTGAAAGAATTGGCTTAAGAACGATTGAATTAATCCAGGAAAAAGACGAGAAAGGAAAATCTTTCTATTTTAAAGTCAATGGAAACCCGATTTATGCAAAAGGAACCAACTGGATTCCCTCTGACAGTTTTACAACACCCAGAATTACGAAAGAAAAATATCAAAAACTCATCAAAGACTGCAAAGATGCCAACATGAATATGATTCGTGTCTGGGGCGGCGGAATTTACGAGGACGACGAATTTTACAAAGCCTGCGACGAAAATGGGATTTTGGTTTGGCAAGATTTTATGTTTGCCGGAAGTTTTTATCCGTCAGATGAAGATTTTTTAAATAATGTTAAAGAAGAAGTCAAAGATCAGGTTAGCCGACTTCAAAATCACCCGTCGATTGCTTTATGGTGCGGAAATAATGAAATTGATGAAGCGATTGTGAATTGGGGTTACCAAAAGCAGTTTAAATATTCAAAAAAAGATTCTCTACAGGTCTGGAAAGATTACAAAAAGGTTTTCCAAGAAGTCATTCCGAATGCTTTAAAGGAAAATTTAACTTCTGAAAAAAATATCTATTGGCCAACTTCACCGTCGATTGGCTGGGGTCACAAAGAAAGTTTAACCGAAGGCGATTCTCATTACTGGGGCGTTTGGTGGGGCGAATTTCCGTTTGAAATTTATAACGAAAAAGTTCCGCGATTTGCTTCTGAATATGGTTTTCAGGGAATGCCAAGTCTGGAAGCGGTGAAGTCGATGTTTTCCGGAAAGCTTGATTTAAGTTTAGAAAATCCAACCATTAAAGCTCATGAAAAAAATGCAAGAGGTTTTCATATTATCAACGAATACATGAAGCGGGATTATGTGGTTCCAACAGATTTTGTGAAATACAATTATGTTTCCCAATTGCTTCAGGCCCGCGGGATGCAGATTGCAATTGAAGCGCACCGACGTGCAAAACCTTACAACATGGGAACTTTGTATTGGCAGCTCAACGATTGCTGGCCGGTCATTTCATGGTCGTCGATTGATTATTCGGGTAACTGGAAAGCTTTGCATTATCAGGTGAAAAGAAGTTTTAAAAACCAAGTAATTTTAACGGAAGAAATAGAAGGGTTTTTGAATTTTTATGCCGTTAATGATGAATTAAAAAAGTTTGAAGATATAAAAGTAGAAATTCAGGTGATTGATTTTAGTGGAAAAATTTTAAATGATTTAACGACAGTTCAGAATGGAAAAACATTGGATGGACTTGTGAAGTTTGATCATATAGAAATTAAAAACTTAATTAAATACTCCAATAAAAATGAAGTCTTTTTAAAATTAGCTTTAAAAGATAAAAACAAAAAAATCATTGCCGAAAACACACATTTCTTCGCAAAACCAAAAGACTTAAAGCTCACAAAACCAAATCTCAAAATTAAAAAAATCTCTCCCACAGAAATCGAAATTTCTACCGACGTTTTAGTAAAAGATGTTTATTTAATGGGCGACACGCATTTTAGCGACAATTTTTTTGATCTGCTTCCAAAAACTTCAAAAAGAATTAAGCTTTCAAAACCGTTGAAAAAAATCGAGTCAATGAGTCTTTGGGAAACAATGAATCCTTAAATTTGCAGAATACTTTTTAGAATCATGGTGAATTTTGTTTTAATTGGCGTCTGCATTCTTGCGGGAATGATCCTCAAAGAAACAAAATCCATCCATCCCGACGCTCACAAAGGCATCAATACCTGGATTCTCTATCTTGCATTACCGGCAGTTTCATTCAAATATTTGCCGAAAGTTCAATGGTCTCTGGAAATGCTGTTCCCTATTGCCGCAACATTTCTGACTGCCGTTTTTGCGTTCGTTTTCATGAAGATTTATTGTAAAACGAAAGGGTATTCCGAGAGGTCACGAAGCACATTAGAATTGGTGAGCGGTTACAGCAATACTTCATTCATTGGTTTTCCGCTGATCAGTGCATTTTACGGCGAAAGTCTTTTAAGCATTGCCATCATTTGCGACCAGACGATGTTCTTTTCGCTTTCCACTTTAGGAATTATCACTGCGATCAGAGGCGGAGGAAAATCAGGGGAGGTAAGTGCGAAATTTATTTTTAAAAGATTAATCACCTTTCCGCCACTCGTTGGTTGTATTGCTGCATTGGTTTTGTCGCCATTCATTGATTTTACTTTTGCAGAACCGCTGTTTGATAAGCTGGCAGCCACTTTAAGTCCGCTCGCCTTATTTTCTGTAGGTTTACAGTTAAAATTCAACGGATGGAAAAAACTGATTCCGCAGATATCGGCGTCGATGTTCTACAAGTTAATTCTTGCTCCTGTAATCAGTTTAGGATTGGTTTTACTATTCGGAATCACAGGCGACGTGGCCAAAATCACTATTTTTGAATCAGCGATGCCGACCGTTGTGACTTCAAGTATTATTGCAGAACAGTTCAGGCTCAATACCAAATTGACCAATCTTACCATAGGATTCAGCATTATTCTTGGATTTTTAACGACGGCAGCTTGGTATCAGATTATTGAATTCCTTTTTTAAATTGAGTTAATTTTTTTTAGGAGCTAATCCCGCTTTCACTACTCGCTTTTCCGGGAGATTCGGCGGCAAAGCCGCCGCCGAATCTCCCGGAAAGAGCTCAAACATGCCGTTCAATCGGGGCTGGGAATCTCGTGGTTATTTAAATTTTTGTAATAACTGTAACGGTTGTCATTTCTCATGAATCTGCACACTACAATCTAAGTTAAATTTTTGCTTAGAGTCCTTGAAACAAAAAAAAGGATTTATATTTTAAATTCCTGTTAATCAGCGTTAAGCTTGTCATTCCGGAGGAATCTCAACATAAATATTTAAAACCAATTTTGCTTAAATTCCTACAGAATGATAATCTTGTGTTGATTTGAAAGTGGAGATTGATTTATCTAAGGGAAATGCGTGTGCGAATGAATAATTATCAATGCAAAAAATAAAAACTTAGTGTCCTTTGCTCTTAAAAAATTTAGCTTCACTAAAAAATTGCAATTCTCTTTAGAAACAATTAATTTTACATTTTAATTTTCCCATTGCAGTACGCCCAGATAATTTTACCGTTAAATTTAAAAGGAACCTTTACATATAAAGTTCCCGAAGAACTCAATTCTAAAATTAAAAACGGAATGCGTGTCCTCGTACCGTTTGGCGGAAAAAAAATCTATACCGGAATTGTTTTTGAACTTCACGATCTGGCTCCCGAAAATTTTGTTGCCAAAGAAGTCATCAGCATTTTGGATGAATATCCCATTGTTCCTGCTGAGCAAATTAAGTTCTGGAACTGGCTTTCAGACTATTATCTCTGCAATCTAGGTGAAATTTACCGGTTTGCATTTCCATCTTCTTTAAAACTGGAAAGTGAAACTTATTTAAAGCTAAAACCCAACGCAGACATTGAATTTGAAAATCTCGATGTCAATGAAATGTATCTCATTCAGGCTTTGGAAGTTCGTCAGTTGATTAATTTAACTGATATCGAAGCGTTTATTCCAAAAAAAGAGATCATTAAAACCATCAATTCATTAATTGATTTACAATACATTGAGATTGATGAAAAGGTTGCTGAAAAATACAAAGCTAAAGAAGTTGCTTACGTAAAAGTGAAAGATGAGGTTTTAAAAAATCAAAATCTGACCGAGATTCTTCTGCAGCTCAACAGAGCCAAAAAGCAGAAAGAACTTTTCTTAAATATTATAGAAAAGCAAACCGAAAATCCTGAGTTGCACATCAAAAAATCGGAATTATTTGAGGATGGATATTATGGAAGCTCACATTTCAAAGCTTTGGCAGATAAAAATCTGGTGGAAGAATATTTCCTTCAAAAAGACAGAATCGAAAGTTACGAAGGCGAAATTGAAGAAATTGAAGAGCTTTCTGAAGCACAAAAAGAAGCAAAAGCAGAAATTGACGAAGCTTTTGAAGAAAAGAAAAATGTTCTGATCCACGGAGTAACTTCTTCAGGTAAAACACATTTGTATTTGGAGAAAATTGAAGAGTCGGTGAATGAAGGGAAGAATGTTTTGTTTTTACTTCCAGAGATTTCTCTAACCAAGCAAATCACACAACGTTTAGAAAAAAAATACGGTCGACAGCTTGGTTTTTATCATCAGAAACTCACTGATTTTGAAAAAGTTGAAGTTTGGAGAAGAATTAAAAACAACGATATTAAAATTCTTATTGCCACGAGAAACGCGTTATTTCTGCCTTATCAGAATTTAGGATTGATCATCGTGGACGAAGAACATGATTCTGCCTACAGACCGAGAGAAGTTTCACCTTTTTTTAATGCAAAAGATGCGGCTTTGGTTTTAGCGGGGTTTTATGATGCTAGAGTGATTCTTGGTTCTGCGACGCCTTCTGTGGAAAGTTATTATTTAGCCAGAAAAGAAAAACTACATTATATTTTTTTAAATGAAAGATTCGGGAATGTGAAATTACCTGAATTTGAACTGATTAATTTCAAAGAAGCCCAGGATTCAAAAAAAGTTTCCGGGAATTTCTCTTTGCAGTTGATTGATGAAATTAAGAAAACTTTAGACGAAAAAAATCAGACGATCATTCTTCATAATCGCCGTGGTTATGCAAGTGTAATAGAATGTGAAACTTGTGGTTACGTAAATTACTGCTCAAACTGTGATGTTGTTCTGACGTATCATAAAGCGGCCAACGAAATGAAATGTCATTATTGCGGTCAGCGGGCTTCCAAGCCAAAAGCCTGTCCGAAATGCCATTCTGAAAATCTGAACGAAAGAGGTGTAGGAGTAGAGCAGATTCACGAGGAAGTTTCAAAAATTTTCCCTGAAAATGAAGTTGATAGAATGGATGTTGATTCTATGCGAAAGAAATTTGCCTACGAAAAATTATACGAGAAGATAGAAGATCGGGAAACTGATATTGTTGTAGGAACGCAGATGATTTCCAAAGGCTTAGATTTTGATCATATTGAGCTGGTAGCTATTCCAAAGGCTGATTCTATGTTGTATGTTCAGGATTTCAGAGCAGAAGAACGTGCGTATCAGTTGATTACTCAGGTGTCAGGAAGAGCGGGAAGAGTTTCAGGAAACGGAAAAATTTTGATTCAGACCTATAATCCGGATCATTCTGTTTTTCAGCTGATAAAAATGAATAATGTTTTAAAAATTTATAAATATTTTCTCACCGAAAGACAGAAATTTCATTATCCGCCTTTCACCAAATTGATTATGATAGAACTGAAACATATTAAAGATGATAAAGTTAATCGTGCGTCTCAGTTTTTAGGTTCTATTTTAAGAAAATATCTTCCGGAAGATTGTATTCTCGGTCCGGAAAGAGCTCAGATTGCAAGATTGAATAATCTGTATCAGTTTCAGATTTTACTGAAGCTTCCAAGAGGCAAAAACTACGAGAAATTTAAAAGTCTGGTTTTATTAAGTTTAAAAGAATTTGATGAAATCACTGCATATCAAAGCATTAAAAAAGACGTTTTTGTAGATTTTTAACACTATTTAACAAACTTTATACGCTTTTATCATACTTGGATAGGTTGGTTTCTAACAATAATTTCTACATTTGAACGTTTATTACTTGTTTGGATTTTTATAAATGATTTAACTAATCGTTTTTTATGTTATCCAAAATGTAACAAAAAGAAAAATTTGATGATAAATTACAGAAAGTATATTTCAGGTATTACGGTTTTGGCCACTGGTTTTTTCCTTGCTCAATCTACCGTAGCTACAGTTCTTTATTCTCCAACTCTTGACGGCCAGAAAACCGGATTAAACCTACCTTCTCCCGCAGCAGCTATTGAAAAAGCTTTTTTGTCTCCTAAAGAACTCGTAGACGTAAACCTAAACACAATGATGACAGATCCCGTATTGAAAAATGCAACCTGGGGATTTGTAATCTATGACCCGAAAACGAAGAAGGTAATCTCTTCGTACAACGAAAATACTCCGCTTGTTCCTGCTTCAACCACAAAATTATTGACCACGGAAACTGCTTTGCATCTGTTGGGAGAAAATTACCGTTGGATGACACAGCTTGAATATTCAGGAGAAATCGACGAAAATGGAGTTTTGAACGGTAATCTTTACATTGTAGGAAGCGGCGACCCATCGTTGGGTACCAACAAAGCAGGAGCCTGGTCTTACAAAGAAATCGTTTCAGACTTCGTGAGTGGAATGTCTCGTGAGGGAATCAAAAAGGTAAATGGTGATATTATTATTCAGACAGCGCTTTTCAAAGGTAACATTTCGAGACTTCCGGAAAATGTTGTGTGGCTAGAAAACAATAATTACTATCTGCCGGTTGGTACAACCCGTGAGATTAATCCTGCAAACGAAAAACTGATCGTTAAAAAAGGAAACAACTCAGCTTCAGACAAAAAATATTTCTACGTTTCTCCTTATGCCAATCAAATGGTTTATGCTGAAAAATATGAAGGCGACGGAGTTTTAACAACCAAACTTCCTGATGCACCTGCATTTTTAGCCAATAGTTTCAGAGCAACTTTAGTGAAAAGTGGAGTAGGCGTTACCGGAAAAGTGACTCCGAAAACAACGGATGCAGTTCCTGAAGCCAGAAAAATGATTTCAGTATACAAATCTCCAACCTTATCCGACATTATTTACTACACAAATCAGCGTAGTGATAACGGATTGGCAGAAGCTTTACTAAAGACAGTCGGTTTTCAGAAAATGGGCGACCAGACTTCAGAATCGGGTAGAATTGTAGTGAATCAACACCTGAAAGATGTAGCTTTCGATGTGGAAGGTTTAAATTACATGGATGGAAGCGGATTATCAAGAAGCAATCATGTAACTCCGATTTCTCAGGTGAAGTTTTTGACTTCTTTAATGAATCAGAAATACTACAAAACTTATTTTGATTCTCTACCGATTGCCGGACAAACAGGAACTTTGAAGAGAATGTTCATCGGTGAAGGAAACGGACAGATATTTGCAAAAACGGGAACCTTAAACAAAGTAAAAGCCTTGACAGGTTATATGAAAACAAATTCAGGAAGAACTTTAGTATTTTCAATTCTTGTAAATAACTACTCTGGATCTGTTGATATGGTAAAAAACAGAATCGAAAGAATTTTACAACCTGCTTTGGATCTTTAAAATTTAACAATACAATTCACATACAAACCTTTTAATCTCAGATTGAAAGGTTTTTTTTATCTTTATTGCCTAATTATCTGACTATGAGAAAATTTTATCTTTTATGTTTAAGCTTTGTGGCTATTCAATTAAGCTTTGCACAAGAAAATATTGAAATAAAAGGCTTGATGGCAAAAGAGATGAAATCTTTTACCGCAAAAATGAATGCCGGAAATACCAATCCGAATACTTTAAATTACGATTTACAGTATCAGAGAATGGATATTTCGTTAAATCCGTCTGTTGCTCAGATTTCAGGTTCTGTGACGTCTCATTTCAAGCCAAATCAGGCGATGAGCAGTATTTATTTTGATTTAACTAATCAGCTAACGGTTTCTCAGGTTACTTTTCATGGTCAGCCCTTAGCTTTTCAGCAGTTGGCAACCAAAGAAGTGAAAATTGATTTTACATCATCACTTCCTACCAATGTTTTAGATTCTTTAACGATACAATACAGCGGAAATCCTCCTACAAATAATAATGCATTTTTCACCAATACGCAAGGCGGAACCGGAAATCCCGTTCTTTCAACTTTAAATGAGCCTTACGGTGCACAAGATTGGTTTCCGACGAAGCAAAGTTTAAATGATAAGATTGAAAGGTTTGATATTAAAGTGACCACGCCTTCACAATATAGTGTTGCATCAAATGGAAAATTGATGAGTGAAACAATTTTGGGAAGCGGACAAAAATTAACGTTTTGGAGAACACAATATCCTACCGCCGCTTATTTAGTCGCACTTTCCATTACCAATTTCGTTAAATTGAACGATACGATGGGGAATCCGCCATTTCCTTTTGTAAATTATATCTATCCCGGAACGTCTACCAATGTAGGCAGCATGGCAAATATCGAATGGACGAAAACCGTAATGAATACTTTCGAGACCTACTTCGGGTCTTATCCTTTTAGAAACGAAAAATACGGTCACATGGAATTCACTGCCGGCGGCGGAATGGAACATCAAACGATGTCTTCAATGGCAAGCTGGAGCAGACAATTGATTGCTCACGAACTTGCTCATCAATGGTTTGGTGACAAAGTAACGTGTGGCGCATGGAATGATATCTGGCTAAATGAGGGTTTTGCAACATTTGGTGAGCACGTTGCTAATGAAAAACTATTGTTGACAAATGCTCAGTTTTTAGACTATCTGCTTGACCAAAAGAATTTCATTACGAGTGCAGCTGGTGGAAGTGTTTATGTTGCAGATGCCAATCTTACGAATATCAATACTATTTTTAACAGTCGACTTTCATACGCTAAGGGTGGATATGTTGTAAGAATGATTAAATGGATTTTGGGTGAAACTGTATTTTATCAAGCATTGAAAGATTATCATGCAAGACCAAATCTTGCCTATAACTATGTGAAAACATCAGACTTAAATGCTTCCCTGCTGCAGTCAACCGGAAAAGACTTTACAGGCTTTTTTAATGATTGGATTTACGGTCAAGGTTATCCGACTTATGATATCCGATGGAAACAGACCGGAAATCAGGTTACTTTCAGAGCCGGACAGACGCAGAGCCATTCATCTGTGAGCTTTTTTGATATGCCTTTGCCAATAAAAGTAAATGGAACTGGCGGTCAGGTTGCCTATTTTGCTTTAAACAATACTTCAAACAATCAATATTTTACAGAAACCGTTGCTTTTCCGGTAGCAAGCGTACAATTCAATTATGAACATCAGATTCTGGAAAAAAATTCTATTGTAGCACAAGATAATACTTTAAGTACTTCAGAGTCTGCATTAGATCAGTTAGCGATTTATCCTAATCCTGCAAAAGATGAATTATTTATTTCGGGATTAAAAAAGCTGACGGATTATAATATTGTTACAGCTGATGGCAGATTGATTAAAAAAGGAAGTACAGAAAAGAAAATTGATATTTCTGCTTTAGAAAAAGGAGTTTATTTTATTACTATCGAACAGTTGAATCTTAAATTTATAAAAGAATAATTTATTTATTGTATTGGTTTTCAGTGTATATTTGTATAGCTAACTAATAAACCAATACTTATGAAAACTAAAATTGTATTCTGCATTCGGCTATTTTTTGTCGGAATTTTTATGCTGATGTTTATATCTTGCGAAAATAAAAACTCAGACAATCCATTGTTAGACACTCAATGGAGTGGAATCGCCAAAATCCCGATGGATAAAGAAATTATTCTGGAATTCTCTAAAGACAAAATGGATGTTATTTTGGAAAATAAAGTGATTGAAAGCACACAGTACGAAGTGAAAGGAGATCATATTAATTTTTCTAAAATTTCCGGCGGATCACCTTGTGAAAATGGTGCAAAAGGAGTTTATACCTATGAAATTATTGGTGATCAGCTTACGATAACGACTGTGAGTGATGAATGTGTAGCCCGTACAAAATCTCTAAAAGGTGGAGTTTACACGAAAATAGAAGATTTCAAATAAAATAAAAGCTTTCCGTCGGGAAAGCTTTTTAGCTATTACAATTCAACTGAGAAATCAAGATCTTCGAAATTTCCCATGGCTCGTTGAGCGCGCTTATTGGCAACTCTTACTTTATAATTAAACCATTGATCTTTAAATATTTTCCGCATCAGATTGTCAAAATGCCTGATGATGACCAGATTTTTAAAACCTCTCCATTTTTCAAGAGCACTCGACGGCAGTGCCCTCACAGAAACCGAATAACCTTCCGTTTCATATTGTATGTAATGCCACCAACCCGATGGGATATACAAAGTTTCACCAGGGTGAATGACTGCTTCATAACCTCTTAAACGTTTCAGTGCAGGATATTTTTCATAATCTGGTTCCTGAAGGTTAACTAAACTGTGGAAATTGTATGGCAATTTGTACATCAAATCAGATTGTTCCCAAGGAAAAAGCCAAATTCTTTTCACACCCTGAAACTGTGATAAAAATACGTGCGACATATCAATGTCAATATGATTTCTCGTAATCGATCCCTGCCCGCCGAAAAACATGAACGGCAACCATTTCAAAACCTTTCCTTTGGTAATATCTTTATAATGAATGTCATTTTTAAGCTCAGGTTTTAAGCTTAAAAGATTGAATAAAAATAAACGGTGTTCAGTTATTTTGGTAGTAATTAAATCTAAATATTCTGCAAATGTCGTTTCACCTATGGGTTTACTGGCAACCCTGTCAATCGATTCTATCTCGCTGCCATAAACATTAACCTTTGTTTCTCCGGCAATTTCTTTAAAATATTCGTAATTCCATTTTTGAAATGCAGGGCTGTCTGGTTCTATGAAATCCTTTAAAATAATGGGTTTGCCGGCCTTCATATATTGTTTCAAAAAGTCATCAGCGTCTATATTTTTTGCTCGTTTAATCTGAGATAATTTCATGTGATTCATTTTCAAAGTTCAAATATAAATATTATCCTATTAAATTAGTAGACTAATTGATGGGAATCTCATATTTAAATCAAAATTTATAATAATAGTGGATAAACGTGAATAGTTTAAAGCCTTTTTATTAAATTAGCGAACCTAAAAAATTATATAATGATCTCTGAAAAGTATCTTGAAAATCTACAGAACGAACTAAAAAATATCGAAAACGACGGTCTTTTTAAAACAGAAAGAATCATCACGTCACAGCAAAGTGCTGAGATTGAAGCCAACGGAAAGAAACTTTTGAATTTCTGTGCCAATAATTATCTTGGGCTTTCAAACCATCCGGAAGTGATGAAAGCTTCTCAGGACATGATAGAATCTCATGGTTACGGGATGTCTTCGGTACGTTTTATCTGCGGAACTCAGGATATTCACAAGCAATTGGAAGAGAAAATTGCTCAGTTTTTAGGTCTTGAAGACACTATTTTGTACGCTGCTTGTTTTGATGCAAACGGTGGAGTTTTCGAGCCATTATTTACTGATGAAGATGCAATTATTTCGGATGAATTGAATCACGCTTCAATTATCGATGGAGTTCGTCTTTGTAAAGCAGCGAGATACCGTTATAAAAATAATAACATGGCAGATCTTGAAGCGCAGTTAATTGCCGCATCAGAGAAAAACCACAGATTCAAAATCATTGTTACCGACGGAGTTTTCTCAATGGACGGAATTGTTGCTGACCTAAAAGGAGTTTGCGATTTAGCCGACAAATACAATGCTTTGGTGATGGTTGATGATTCTCATGCAACAGGTTTCATCGGTAAAACAGGTCGTGGAACTCATGAAGCCAATGAGGTGATGGGTAGAGTAGATATCATTACTTCTACACTCGGAAAGGCTTTGGGTGGAGCGTTAGGCGGATTTACTTCTGGTAAAAAAGAAATCATCGATATGTTAAGACAACGTTCTCGTCCGTATTTATTTTCAAATTCATTGGCTCCAGGAATTGTGGGTGCAGCTTTGAAAGTTTTAGAGATGATTTCAGATGATACTTCATTAAGAGATCAGGTAATGGAAAATGCACAATATTTCAGAACTGAAATGAAATCTAAAGGTTTTGATATTCCTGAAGGTGATGCAGCAATCGTTCCTGTAATGTTGTACGATGCAAAATTAGCTCAGAAAATGGCTGAAAAGTTGATGGACGAGGGAATTTATGTGATTGGATTCTTCTATCCGGTTGTACCGAAAGAAAAAGCGAGAATCAGAGTGCAGCTTTCTGCAGCTCACACAAGAGCGCATTTAGATAAAGCAATTGTCGCTTTTGAAAAAGTAGGAAAAGAATTAGCGGTAATTTCGTAGGGAATTATCTTAAAATAAATCGTTCTACAATTGTAGAATAAAAACAGAATTTCTATATTTACAGAAATTCTGTTTTTTATGATTAAAAATTTCTTTCTCTTCACGCTCATCCTTTTTGTATTCACTTCTTGTAAAACAAAGAAAATGAATCAATACGTAAAAGTTGAAAACAAATGGCAAAAACGCCACGGAAAATGGAAGGAAGAATACTCTTCGGATCAGGGAACTTTAACGGCTGTAGGAAAGTACCGAATGGGTGAGAAAGTGGGTGTCTGGAAAACTACTTTTGAAGATAAGCTCTACCAAAAAGATAAAATCAGAAAAAATGTGACCAAGACAAAACTGTATCATCCTAACGGTAGAATAATGGAGAGAGGCCAGTCAAAATTAGATATTGCTGATGCACAAAGACATTGGTATTACTTTGGCGACTGGAAATATTATGATGAAAACGGGAAACTCCGTTACATTAAAAAGTATGCAGACGGTAAGAAAATTGACAGTATTTCTTTTCAATATTAAATGTTTATGATTTTTCTTTACATTTTTCAAGTAATGTTTGAAATAAATTCAAATTTCGCATTTTCAGAAGGCTTTTAATTAAAAGATTCATTCACAAAATCATTATCTTTGCACACAAATTTTTACGATGCTGTATACCATCATCAAAGCGTTGCATATTATTTTTATGGTCAGTTATTTTGCGGGAATTTTTTATCTCGTGAGAATTTTTGTGTACTATAAAGACACCGATACTTTTGAGGAAGAAAAGAAAAAGATTCTTAGAGAACAATATACCTTTATGGCACGCCGATTATGGAATATCATTACTGTTCCGGCAGGTGTTATCATGGCTGCTTGCGGAATGGTTTTGATTTTTCTGAATACAGGACTGATGAAAACGCCATGGTTTCATTTAAAATTAACTTTCCTCATCGGATTAGCAATTTACCATTATTGGTGTTGGAAAAAGGTAAACCAACTAACAAAACTCAACGGAAACACTTTAGAGACAGCCAATATAAAACTGAGACAGGCCAACGAAATAGCCACATTTATTTTATTTTTGGTTGTGTTTACAGTAATTTTAAAATCTTCCGTAATCGAATATTGGTGGCAATTAATCACCGGGTTTTTCGTTCTGGTATTTTTGATCATGATGACGGTGAAATTGGTGAATAAGGGTAAGAAAAATAAATAAAATTATAAGCTAGAGTGATGAAATTATAAATTCAATTGTCGCTCATAACTCATAATCTATAACTCATAACTAAAAAGCATGATAGCAATTTTTAAAAAAGAACTTTGGAGTTATTTCGGGAACTGGAGTGCGTGGATAATCATTGCGGCTTTCAGCCTGATAACGACCTTGTTTTTGTTTTTTTTCGAGAACGAGTCTAATATTTTCGACATCGGTTTGGCTTCTTTACAAAGCTATTTCGTTTTGGTGCCGTGGTTGTTGATGTTTATCATTCCGGCATTGTCGATGAAAACTTTTGCAGAAGAACAGCAAACCGGAACCTTGAACTGGCTTTTTTCTCAACCTCTGAAAGTTTCAGAATTGGTTTTTGGGAAATTTCTTTCAGTTTGGGTAGTCGGAATTTTATGTCTGATTCCTTCTCTGATTTATCTGTATACTGTTTACGTTTTAGGCGTTCCGGAAGGCAATATCGATTTAGGAATGACGTTCGGAAGTTATTTCGGATTAATTATTCTGATTGCAGCATTTGCAGGAGTAGGAATTTTAGCTTCTTCTCTTTCTCAAAATCAAATTATGGCCTATTTGCTTGGTGTTTTCATGTGTTTCATTATGTATTTCGGAATTGAGCAGTTGGCGAGTTACAAACTCTTGGGCGGAGCAGATTTCATCCTTCAGAATATTGGTTTTTATCAGCATTTCTTAGGCTTTACAAGGGGTTTAATTGATTTCAAAGATGTTGCCTATTTTGTATTTGTTATCGGCCTTACATTAGCATTGTCCAATCATTTTATCAATAAAAAGAAGTAAAAACATGAAGAAGATATCCCTAAAATCTCCATTCGGAATTTTACTGTTTGTCATTTTACCTTTAAGCATCATCTTGATGTTTTCCGGAATCCGGTTGGATTTAACCAAAGAAAAAAGATACACGCTTTCAGAAAGCACTGTGAAGATCTTAGAATCAATTAAAAAGCCGGTAACTGTAGATGTTTATCTGGAAGGAGATTTTCCTGCAAGCTTTAAACAGTTGCAGAGTGAAACCAGATTTATGCTTGAAGAATTCAGAAAGATCAATCCTAAAATTGATTTTAAATTCATCGATCCCATCAAAACTAAAATGTCTCAGGACACTTTGATGGCAATGGGAATGCAGCCTTCTGTGCTTCCGGATAATAAAGACGGAAAGATTACCCAGATTTACCTGTTTCCTTATGCAGTGGTAAAACAAGGTCAAAACGGAGCTTCTATTCCGTTGGTTGTACAGCAGGCAAATATTAATGCCGATGAACAAATCAGAAAGTCAATTGAAAATTTAGAATATAATTTAGTTTCAAATATCAAATCGGTTTCAACGAATCAAAGAAAAAAGGTTGGAATTTTGGTGAATCAGGACGAGCTAAGACCTGAAGAGTTTCAAGGTTTTATGAATCTGGCTTTGGAAAGTTATGATGCCGGTCCCGTGATTCCAAAAAATAATGTGGAATTGACTTTAGCAGATTTACCTCTATTAAAGCAGATGAGCGCTTTGGTCATCGCAAAACCTCGAAAAGCATTTACAGACGGCGAAAAAGTAATTTTGGATCAGTACATTATGAATGGCGGAAAAACCCTTTGGATGATTGATGCCGTGAATGCCGAAATGGATACACTGACAAGATCTAAAAAAGTAATGCCCTTTCCGGTTGATATTAATATGACCGATTTTTTCTTTAATTATGGTTTGAGAATCAATCCGGCTTTGGTAAAAGATGTGAAGAAATTTGCTTTGCTGAAACTGGTGACCGGCGAAGTAGGAGGAAATCCTCAGTACACAAGTCTTCCTTGGCCTTATTTTCCATTGGGAATTGCTGAAAGCAATAATCCGATTACCAAAAATATCAATCCTGTAAAGCTTGAATTTCCGACTTCTATCGATACGTTAGGAGGAAAGAAATTTAAAACCAATGTTCTTTTTGAATCAAGTGAGAGAACTTTATTAAAGCAGGTTCCTAATTATGTTGAGCTGAGCGAAATTGCCAGTGTCGACAGCCTCGGACAAATGGAAAAGCCAAGCACGCCAAAGATTTTTGCCGTTGCCTTAGAAGGGAAATTTTCTTCGGCTTATGCATCAAGAATTGAAAGACAAAATTATCCTGGCTTTAAATCTACAAGTCCGGAAAATAAAATGATTGTCATTGCAGATGGTGATGTGGGAAGAAATAAAACGCACAAAGGCGAGCCTTTACCTCTCGGAGTTGACCGTTTGACCGACGAACAGTTTGGGAATGAACAGTTCCTGAGAAATGCTTTAGATTACCTTCTCGACGATAGCAACCTGATGGAACTGAGAAACAGAAATATCGAAGAACGTCTTTTGGATCGCCATAGAATCAGTGAAGAGAAAACAAACTGGCAGTGGTTTAATTTGCTGCTTCCCTTAGTAATTATCGGGCTTTTGGGAGGTTTGTTTTTCTGGTTGAGGAAAAAGAAATTTGGATAGAAATAGAAAAAGAGAAACTGAGAGGTTTCTCTTTTTTTTGTTTGATTCAATTCTGATTGTTAGAATTATTTACTTAAATCATAAACAGGCTCAACCTTGTAACCGGCTTCCCTAAGTTGAGTAACCAAACCGCATTTTCCGGTAAGATGAGCGTATCCTACTACAATAAAGGTATCTTTTTCATCAATATTTTTTTTAACAATCGGAAGCCAAACTGCATTTCTTGAACTGATGATAACGGTTTCTGTACATTCAGAATCTAACTGATAATCTAATTTTTGTTTTTTGTATGCTTCCGCCATGCTGCAAAGCGTTTTGGTTTCCCGCTTCAATTTGATGTTGTCTAGCCAAGTGTAGATTTCCTTTTTTACATCTTTCCACTCTGTGCGGTCGGTTTGATTGATGTAAGAGGTCATCAGGTCATTACTTTCTAAACCCAAAACCTCAACAGAATTCTTCTGTGCGATTTTAATAAGATAATTGTCAAAACCTTTACAGGTATCGGTTGGTTTTATCGTGCCGCATTGCGTTTCATAGTAAACTTGTTCCAATTTTAATCGCAGTTCAGGAGGTGATAATTTAGAAACAGGAACTGCCCAGTTTTTGGCAATCTCTTCTAAATCTTTCAGGTATTTTTTATTGAGCTTTTGTTTGTAACTAAAGTTTTCAGTTCTTGAATTAAGAAAATTTGCTAATTTTTCACCGGTATCAATATTTTCAAAGACTGCGAGCTGTGAAGATTGAAGTGCACGCGTCACAGTTTTCAGAGAATCTACATAAGAATTTCCCATCTGGTGATACGTTCCTAGAAGGTATGATGTATGGGGGGGTCTTCTTTTTTTACAGTCCACAGAATCGTATTTTGAGCAGATGCACAGAAGATTTGCAATATCAGTATTAGTAAAAATATTTTCTTCATTTGATTGGATCTTTGTTGAATTTATACCTTTTCCGTAGTATCAAATATAAAAAATGCAAACAAAAAATCACAGTTAAAAGAAAAATTATTTAAAAAGCATGAACTTAACCATCAACCAATATTTAAAGTCTATCCGAAGTCTCATTCACCGTATTCTGCTTGTAATTTGATTTAAGCAATTTTCCGAAATTATATTTTACAGCAAAAGACAGCGTAGGTGTGTTCCCGAAAAAAGTTCCTGTGGAAGTCATTTGATTGTAGCTTATTTTCTGGATGTAGTTCATTTGATTAAAAACATCGTTGTAACGGAGTGTAAAATCAAAATTTGAAACGGAAGAAGTAAGTCCGAGATTAACCAGACACATATCATTAACCTCATACAACCCTGTCGTGCGTTGCGTGATGTAAGAGCCATCAAGCAGAAAAGATAAATGCTTTAACAAAGTAAATGTGTTGTTGGTAGAAAAATATAGATATGGCGTAGATTTTTTGATAACGGCTAAAGAATCTTCGGTCTTATCATAATTGACAGACAAGCTGTTTTGTGAAGTCCATTTTTTCCATTCAATTGGGAAATCTAAGCCTATGTTTGTACCGAATTCTTTATCAAAATTGACCATCGTAAACTTTGAAATATCTTTGTCATCATAAACCAAAGTATAACCTATTGGATTTTTACTGGTGTAAAAAGATGCATTCAAAGACCATTTTTTTAGATTGGTTGTGAAAGAAACCGTGTTTGTATAAGTCGGAACCAAATCAGGATTTCCTACATATTCTACATACGGACTTCCGTATAATCCGCCGGCAGCAAGATTTCCATAGTTGGGTCTGGTAATGCTTTTTCTGAAATTTAATGTGTACGTATAATTTTCACTTTGCTTAAAATTTACTTCAGCATTGGGAAACCAGTCCACATAATCTCTTTCGATTTTAGTTTCATTAATAATCGGTTCAAAACCTTTGGTAGAAGTGGTTTCCATTCTTATTCCACCTTTAAGGTTCCATTTATTGATATCCAAACCAAAGTTGGCATACGATGCTAAATTACTTTCTTTAAATTGATATTTATAATATTCAATTGCCTGATTATTCCGGTAATCAGTGGTGTTGTCTGTATTGGTTTCGGCGCTTGTGTAGCTTCCTCCTAGTTCTAAAATATGTTTTTCATTAAATTTCTTTTCAAAATCAATTCTTCCGGAATACACATTTCCAGAATACAAACGACTACGAAATTGACTGAATTCATATCCTGAATTATTAATATCGTTGTAAAAAATGTAATCGACATTATTACTTTCTCTGTTGTATTGCAATCCGGTAAAAATATTGGCATCCCAATTCGCTAATTTTTTATTGTAATTAAAGATGGAATTAATTGTTGACCGTTTACTGTCCTGCTGATTCAGTGTTTTGATATAAGAAGAATTTCCATTTTCAGAATACAAAGTGTTGGTATTATTATCACCTTTATCTGGCCTCAAATTACTGTTGACCGTTAAAGTAATATAGTCTCCATCATTTAATTCGTGATATAAACTTCCTCCAAAAATCGTTTGCGGACGTTTGGTAATCGAGGTAATCACATAATCAGAATAAATGTTTTTGCTTGGAACCGAATATTCGAAGCCATTGCTTTCCCAATGATTGATTTGATTGTATGCGGCATTGAGTTTCCACTCTGTTTTATTTTTTTTCTGCTGATAATTTGCTGTGAAATGATTTCTGAATCGTTTTTGAAAAGTCGCCGTTTCAGAAATGCTGAGCTGAGCACCGTCTTTTCTGCTTTTTTTGAGATTGATTTTAATGACAGCTTTCCCTTCAGACTCATATTTTACGGAGGGATTTCTGATAATTTCTACAGATTTGATGTCGTCCACCGCAATTCCTGATAAGGTTGCAAAATCTACTCTTTGGTTGTCAATATACAATAACGGAACGCCTTTTCCGACAAATGAAAGTCCTTCGCCATTGGCATCCATCATTACAAAAGGTAATTTTGATAATAATTCTGTAGAGCTTGGTAATTTATTAAGCGGAGAGTTGGCGACGTCCAAAGTGATATTTCCGTTTTCAACTTTGAAATTATTTTTCTTTCCGAGGAGATTAACTTCCTCAATCTGTTGAACTTTTGGGTTGTAAATAATTTTTAAATCTAAATTTTTCTCTAAATAAAATGGTTTTTCTTTCTGAACAGTTTCATCCGAAGAAATTTGAAGATAATAATTGTTTGACTGTAACTGATGAAACTCAAATTTTGCATCCTGAGTAATGGTAGATTTCACCAAATGATTTTCAGTATCAAATAAATAAACTACAATGGGTGAAGTCAGTTTTTCCTGATGATGATTGATAATTGTCCCGCTGATACTTAGATTTTGCTGCGCAAAAGAGTTGATAAAAGAAAAGAAAAAGAGAAAAAAGAAGTTAAATTTCATGTTGGTTTTTAGATAGGACAATTGGATGAGGTTGGATATTACATCTCGAGGTGAATTTTATCGTGATTTGTAAATTTTAATTTATTGCATCTTTTCCAATTAGTAATTTCAGTTGTTGAAAAGTTTCTGCCTCGTTTATATTTTGCCAATGTTTTTCAAAATTTGGATTAAACCTATCAAAATGTCCTTTATTTTCTTTATATATTATTAATCTGTCTTTGTCACAAATCCCGAAAACTGAAGATTTCATTATTCTTGCATATGATAAAGCTTGGTTATAAGATTTTGTTTTCTCAATATTAGATCTCATATCAAATTTAGCTTCGATAACCAGTGGCGCATTTTGAAAATATATTTCTCCTGTTGGAAAAAATACAAAATCAGGAATTGCTTTTTCTTTTCGTCCTGCTTTTTGTGATAATTGCCTTGTCCAATCAGCATTATTATAACCTAGTTTTTTTAATAAAGGAATAAGAAGATTTTCTTCTACATCTTTTTCAGTTTTTAGCTGTGCCTCAATTTCTAAGTTTGGCTTATACAACTTGGGTAAAATAGAAGTGTCAAAACCTTTCTCTGTTAATATTCGTAGTAATTCTTTATAATCTTTGGGCGAAAATTCAACTCCATTTACACCTTGGAAGTTTTTACGAGTTATTGGTAACAAAGAAAAATAAGGGTCTGCTTTTAGTTCTTTCAAAGTTATTTGTGGAATAACTATGCCATCAGTTGCTCTAGTTCTGCTGTTGTAATAATTAAAAGGAGTATAAACTCCATCAATATCTGCTCTCCAGATAGATTGAATGCAACTATATGGTGAAAGCACATACATTACAATTATATCTCCTCGTTTTGTATTTTCATTACACGTCCAAACAGACTTTTCACCTTTAAGAGGATTTTCTAAAAATGTTTTGTAATCTTCTTTGCTTCCACCAGTTAACCAAATATTCGTTGGTTCGGGCAATTCATCTTGCTTGTGATTTTCTTCTAATAGCATAAAAGCAAAGTCGTAAATACAAGCGCAAGTTTCCTCAATAGTTAAATCATTTTTCTTTGCAAAATCTGCAATATTGTTATTCAGTTGGTTGTACAATAAAAGTCTTCCTCTTTTATCTGACTTTGATGGTAATGCTGGCATTGGAATTTCTAATACATCAAGAATTTTCAAAAAAGTATCGAATTGCTCCCGAAAAAGAATTGGAATAAAAAACAAATCACTGTAAAAATAGAGTACTAGTGAAATTTCTGGTAAAATTGAACAAAAGGATTTATAATCTTTTTGAAAAATTAGCGGACGTTCATTTTTCTTTCTAATCAATTCCCCTACAGAATTTTCTTCAACAATAAATATTTCAAGGTTATCAATTAGTCTTATAAAGTACTCTGCTGAATTTTCATTTTCATTAAGAAACAACTCGTCAGCAATAATACTGTCAATTGTGATAAAACAATTGTCTAAAAAATAATCCTCAGAATCTATTCCTCCCAAATACTCATTGTTTTTCTGAAAAATCTGCTTTGCTTTTACTTCTAAATTTTCGTCTTCATTTCTGATTGTAAATAAGTCAATGGTTTGCTTCCCTTTTTCAGAATTTTTATATAAGTTCCAAATATTCTTATTCATCATTGACCATTTTTAGTGAATTTGAGGTGTTAAAAATTAGTTGTAGAAAGCTTTGGCTTTTAAACAATCTACCAATTCAAACAAATATAAAAAAAGCCAACAAAAAATCATTCACAAAAGAAATGACTTAAAAATAAAAATAACAAATGTTTCCAACTAATCTATTTTAATCAGGAAAAACCCTCTTAAACGTCATTTTTTTCATTTTCTTATCCTATGATAATGATTCAAATCATAAATTTTTCCGAGGTTTGCACAGTTGAAAATAATAAAACGGTATTTTTGCTGTTTAGTAAGCAATACTTAATCAATAACAATATTAAATTTTTAAAAAAATGAAAAAAATCAGTGTAATCGCTTTAGCAGGTATGGGTCTTTTATTGGCTTCTTGTGGAGACAAAAAAACAGAAACTGCGACTGCAGGTCAAGAGCAAACTGTTGCGGAAAAGAAAGGTGATGTTTTAGCAGTTGATGTTGCGGCATCTAAAGTAGAATGGAAAGCTTTCCACAAAGGAGGTATGGCACCACGTTGGGGAACTCTTGCGATCACTTCAGGTGAATTATCTGTTGCGGATAACCAATTGGCTTCTGGAGAATTTGTAATTGATATGAAATCAATCAAAGTAGATCCGGCTTCTGTTACCGAGAAAGATAAAAAATCTACAGATCTTGAAGGTCACTTGAAGAATGAAGATTTCTTCAATGTTGAAAAATTCCCGACTGCTGATTTTAAAATTACGAAAGTTGAAGATTTGGCAACACCTGGCACTGACGCTGTAGCGGGAGCGAACAAAACGGTAAGCGGAAATCTTACTTTAATGGGTAAAACAATGAACGTTACTTTCCCTGCAAAAGTAGATGTAGTAGACAAATCAGCTACTGTTGCTGCTAAATTTACAGTAAACCGTGCAGACTGGGGAATCAAATTCGGAACTTCTGAAGCAGATCCTGCAGAATGGATGATCAGTAAGGATATCGAAATTGCGATCGATGTGAAAGCTGCGAAAAAATAATCAGCATAAAAATATATAAAAAAACATCTGCTTCGGCGGATGTTTTTTGTTTTTTGAAAGTTTTGGTTTAAATAAAAAGAGAAACTTTTCGGGTCTCTCTTTTATCATTAGGAATTTTTTTCTACCACGGACTAATTCCAGATTCGTCCTCAATATCATTACTGAAAAACTGTCCTGTTGGTGCATTTTCGTCTGTCAATGTATGTTTAATGATGAAATTTGCTGCACTTTCTACAGAACCCGGTCCGCTGTGGTGATTGAAATCTGTAGCAGTATAACCAGGATCGATAACATTTACTTTGAAAGGTAAATCTTTCAGTTCATAAGCCAACACGAGGGTGTAAGCGTTAAGTGCTGATTTTGAAGTCCCGTAGGCAGCTCCTTTAACATGATAATATTTCCAGTTGGGGTCGCTGTGCAAGGTCAATGAACCTAATCCTGATGTGATATTACTGATTCTCGGAATGTCAGATTTTTTAAGTAATTCTAAAAATGCCTGAGTAACACTAATGACTCCGAAGAAATTGGTTTCAAAAACATTCTTAATGTCATCCACAGAAGTTTCTGCTGCGGTTTGAGGATTTACACCCAGAATTCCTGCGTTGTTAATGAGGATATCAAGCTTTCCCTTTTCGTTTTCGACAATACTTTTTGCGGCTGAGATAGAGTCAGGATTGGTAACGTCAATTTCAATGGCTTTAATATTTTGAAACCCCTGCTCAGAAAGTTCTTTTACAATAGCTTCACCTTTTGCAAGATCACGGCTTCCTAAATAAACGAATAATCCTTTTTGTGAAAGTTGTTTTGCGGTTTCAAGACCAATACTTCTGTTGGCTCCTGTAATTAATACTGTATTCATTTTTTTGATTTTTTTAATTTGAACAGTACAAAGTTGCCTCGTTTTAGAATGATATCATTTGCCATTTGGCAAAAAGTGTTTTTTTTAATTAAAAGATGGAGATTTTTGAAATTGATTTAAATTTAAAATAGAAATTAAACAGCGAATCCATCAACCTCCAGCATCCTACACCCAGCTTCCAGCCCTAAAAATTAATGCTCTTCCTGATCCTGCTTAAAGAAGACTGAGTAATCCCCAGATAAGAAGCAATATAAGAAAGCGGAATGCGGTTGACCACATTCGGGTAAATTTCCAGAAACTTCAGATAACGTGTTTTCGCATCTTCAGAAACCAGTGGACTTCTTCTTTCTACCTTTTGCATTAATGCTCTGGAGATAATTTTGTGGACAATTGCATCCCAACCCACGATAGTTTGTAATAATTCTAGCCAGTCTTTTCTCTGAAAAACAATGAGTCTGCAATCTGTGACGGCCTGTACATATGCAACAGACGGAAGCTCGTTATCAAAACTTTCAAGATCTACCACGAGATTATTTTCTTCAATAAAATATTTCGTGATTTCCTCTCCTTTATTGTCGTAGTAACAAACCCGAAGAATTCCATCATGAATAAAGCCCACCTGTTTAGCAATTTTCCCGGCTTCCGAGAAATACTCATCTTTTAAAATGGTAATTTCCGTTGTTTTACTTTTGATAAAATCAATTTGCTGCTGGTTGAGGTTTCCAAATCTTAAAATAAAATCAAACAGTTCTTTCATGGGTGCAATTTAGGCAAAGCAATTTTTATGGGATTTGCCATTTGGTAAAAAACAAGAGAAACCCTAAAGTTTCTCTTATTGTTTATGGTTACAGCTCTTTGAGAATTTAATTATTTTCCAAAACAGGAATCAAATGTTCCCAATTGAGTTGTTTAGCATAGTCCAAAGCTGTTTTTCCATGATTGTTTTTGATATTTTTATCACCTCCGGATTGCAGAATAACTTCTACTGAGCTCAGATTTCCTGCGATAGTTTCTCTGTGAAGAAGTGTAAAACCGTTATCATCAATATTGGTGAGTTCTGCAGGATATTCATTCAGAAATTTTACAAAATCTTCTTTCATATTTCTGCTCATCGGGTGTTCAATAAGATTTTCAGGCTTTTCTTTTTGTTCATATACGACTTCTATTTCATTAAAATCTCCGAAATCAAGCTGCCATGCATCATCATGCTCTTTTCTTTCAGATGACGACATATCTGTACGCATTTTCTGAATGGTAAATCCGCCATAAGCTTTTGGCAATGGAGTAGAAGATGACGAGAATAATTTAGAAAGTTTCGATTTTTTCTCTGGCTGGGCCATTGCAAAAAGCCAGTCGCTGATTTCGTTCAATGGAATTTCAAAATAATCACCAGGCTGTATATTGGTTAGCTCGTTCGGTTCATTGATGAGATATCCTTTTACATGTTCACCGTCAAAATCAATGTCGTTGATCCACATGTGTTCGACTATATCTTCACCGGTTTCAGGATCTTCTTGTGAGAATGCGGCTTTTACGCAAGCCAGATTCAGTCCCGGAATAATTCTTCTGTATTCCCAGGATTGCTCTCGCCAGAAATATTTAAAAGTTTCCTGCGCTTTTTTATACGCTTCAATCATTTTGGGGTCGGTTCCGTCTGTGAAAATAAACGAATTGTCTTCCATTATATTTAAAATTTTGTGATTTAATTTAAAACTAAAATACAAAAAATATTAAACAATGGTTTGAAATGTAAGGGAATTATAACACTCTTTTATTGCCACATTTTGGACAAAAAGTTGCAGTTTCCGTTCTGTAAGGTTTTCCACAGTTTTCACAATCAGGACCATACATATTAATAAAGTGATGCATAATTGCATTAGGATTTGTTTCCTCAAAGCCTGTTACCTCTTTATAATAGTCAAGTAATTTACTGTAGTTCGGAGACTTCCTTAATTTTTTAGCTTCTTGAAATCCTTCGGATAATAATTTTGATGCGATTTTTCCTTCTTCGGAATCAAGCATTGGAATGTCCATTCTACATCTCCAGCAATATCTGATTTTCATATCTAAACATCTTTTATAAAATCTTCATACTCGTAATAAAACCTTTCAAAGCCATCCATTTTATCGACAAAAAATTCAAAAATCTGCTGCCATGAATTTTTATTAAAAACTGAAACTCCTTCTTTTTCTACCCAAATTCTGCTGATGATTTTTCCGTTTTCCAAAGTATAAAATTCTTCTTTGTGAAAGTCACCAATGAAATCTTTCAGAATATCTTCAAGCGACCAAATCTTATTGTAATACGCATCCCGGTAGACTTCGTCTTTCATTTCGATGTCTAAAGAAACTTCTGCTTTTTTGTTGTCAGCATTAAATTTAAATGAAAAATCTTTGACTTTTGTATCATACAAAATCCATTTTCTTGGGAACGACTTTCCGAATGCCGTCCAAAATTCTTTTTTTAATTGCTGTGCTTCCTGTTTACTGAACATAGAAACAAAGATAAAATTTTTAGCTGAAAGTGGGAGGTTGGAAGCTGGAAGTTAAATGTAATCTAGTCATTAAAAAAAGTATTAACCTGAAAGTTTCATTCTTCGGAAAATTTACTTCCATCATGAAGCTTCAAAGTTCCAGCCTTACTATTCTAACTTTTTTCTTACTTTTGTGTTACAATGTTGTCAAAAAAATCTCAATATGCATTTAAGGCACTTTCATATCTTGTAGAAAAGAGAAATGAGGGCCCGGTTCTGATTTCCGAAATTGCGGAATACAAAAAAATTCCTTTGAAATTCCTTGAAAATATATTGTTAGAGCTAAAAAAATCTGAAATTCTCGATAGCAAAAAAGGCAAAGGTGGTGGCTATTTCCTGAAAGAAAGTCCGGAAAAAGTAAACTTGGCTAAAATTATCCGTCTCGTCAATGGGCCGATTGCGATGCTTCCATGTGTAAGTCTCAATTTTTACGAAAAATGTGAGAACTGTAACGAAGATCATTGCAGTCTGCACGACGTTTTGATTGAGGTACGTGACGCTTCACTTAAAATTTTGGAAGAAAAAACGTTACTGGATTTGATCGACTGATCTGATCCTTTTTTTGAATTGTTAGTCTACTTATTTGGTAGGATAACAATTTTATTGGATATTTGCAGTACTTCAAATGAATAAGATATGATTTCAAAAGAAGATGCAGATAGACTCAAATACCTTTCACCAGAGGATGGGCTGAAATTTATTTCAGAGAAATTCTCAAATGGTCTCGTCTTTTCCACATCGCTTGGTCAGGAAGATCAGGTTATTACCGATCTGATTTTTCGTAATCAGCTGCCGATTAAAGTTTTTACTTTAGATACCGGAAGACTGTTTTATGAACATTACGATTTACTCTCACAGAACAATTCAAGATACAAAACCAAAACAGAAGTGTATTATCCGGAAGCTTCTGATGTAGAGTTTTATGTGAGCTCAAAGGGCATCAATGCATTTTATCATTCGGTAGAAAACAGAAAAGAGTGTTGCTATATCCGCAAGGTTAAGCCTTTAAACAGAGCTTTGGAAGGAGCGCAGGTTTGGATTACCGGTCTTCGTTCTGAGCAGTCAGAAAATCGTGAAAATATGCCGATTATCGAATGGGACGAAGACCGAAAGCTTTGGAAGTATAATCCCTTAATCAACTGGACGTATCTGGAAGTTTTAGAATATCTGGAAAAAAATAATGTTCAGGAATTGTCTTTGCACAAAAAAGGTTTCATCAGTGTTGGTTGTCAGCCTTGTACAAGAGCCATCGAAGCAGGTGAAAACCCTCGTGCCGGACGTTGGTGGTGGGAAAATTCACATAAAGAATGCGGTCTGCATACGCATTAATTCAAATTTTAAGCAGTAAAAATGAGTACATATAAACTAGACTATCTTGAACAGCTGGAGGCCGAAAGCATTTACATTATGCGTGAAATTGCAGCTCAATTCGAAAAACCGGCATTACTTTTCAGCGGCGGAAAAGATTCTATTACTTTAGTTCATCTGGCGAAAAAGGCGTTTGCTCCGATGAAGATCCCGTTTCCGCTGGTTCATATTGATACCGGGCACAATTTCCCGGAAGCTCTGCAGTTCAGAGATTATTTAGCAGAAAATATAGGCGCAGAATTGATTGTCAGAAAAGTAGAAGACACAATTAAAGCTAAAAATTTAACCGAGCCCAAAGGAAAGTTTGCTTCAAGAAATTGGTTGCAGACGCATACTTTGTTGGATACGATTGAGGAATTCCAGTTTGATGCATGTATTGGCGGAGCAAGAAGAGATGAAGAAAAGGCGAGGGCGAAAGAACGTTTTTTCTCTGTTCGGGATGAATTTGGTCAATGGGATCCTAAACTGCAGAGACCTGAATTGTGGAATATCTACAATGGAAGAATCAATAAAGGTGAAAATGTAAGAGTTTTCCCGATATCCAACTGGACGGAACTGGATGTCTGGAATTATATTAAAAAAGAAAATATTCAGCTTCCACCGATTTATTTTGCTCATCAGCGGGATGTCATTGAGTTTGACGGGCAGTTAATAGCCGTTTCTGATTTTATTCAGATTGATGAAAATGATACAATTGTTAATAAAAAAGTCCGTTACAGAACAGTTGGTGATATGACCTGTACCGCTGCAGTAGAAAGTTCTGCAGAAACCTTGGATGAGGTAGTGAGAGAGATTACTGCTTCTAAAATTTCTGAACGTGGTGAAACCCGAATCGATGATAAGGTAACGGAAGCCGCCATGGAAGACCGAAAGAAAGGAGGGTATTTTTAAGCAATAAGCTTTTAAAAAATTCATCATTTATCACTCATAACTTATAACTAAATTACACGTGGACATATTAAGATTTATCACTGCAGGAAGTGTAGACGACGGAAAAAGTACGCTGATCGGAAGACTTCTATACGACAGTAAAAATATACTGATTGATCAGCTTGAAGCTTTAGAAAAACAGTCAAAAAACAAGAATGAGAACGGAATTGATTTGGCTATTCTCACCGACGGCCTGAGGGCAGAAAGAGAGCAGGGGATTACCATTGATGTGGCTTACCGTTATTTTTCGACACCGAAAAGGAAATTCATTATAGCAGATGCACCAGGACATATTCAGTATACCAGAAATATGATTACCGGCGCATCAAATTCACAGTTGATCATAATTTTGATTGATGCAAGGCAGGGTATTATTGAGCAGACCAGGCGACATTCAATCATTGCTTCATTATTAAAAATAAAAAATGTTGTAGTTGCCATCAATAAAATGGATTTGGTTGATTATTCAGAAAATATTTATAATGATATCAAAACACAATATGACTCGGTCGCTAAAAAATTAGGCTTAGAAAATGTGGAATATTTTCCGATTTCAGCTTTCTTTGGAGATAATATTGTCGAAAAATCAGAAAGAATGCAATGGTATCAGGGTGCTGCACTTTTAGATTTTCTTGAAAATGTGAAAATTAATGTAAATAAAGATTCAGAGAATCCGAGATTTCAGGTGCAGTATGTCATTCGTCCGCAGACTGATGATCTGCATGACTACCGAGGATATGCAGGAGAAGTAATTTCGGGAGTTTACAAAAAAGGGGATGAAATAACTGTTCTTCCGCAAAATATTCAGACCAAAATATCAAAAATTGAAACCGGCGGAAAAGAGGTTGATTTTGTTTTTACCAATCAGCCTGCTGTTTTGCATACTGAGGATGATATCGATATCAGTCGTGGTGATTTTATAGTGAAAACTGATTGTCAGCCCAAAGTTGAAAATGAATTGGAAGCGGTCGTGTGCTGGCTTGACAAAAAAGAACTGAATGAAGGAAATAAATATTTTATTCAGCATAAAAGCAAAACATTGAAAGCGATTATTAAAGAAATTGAATATAAAATTGATGTCAACACTTTAGAAAAGACAGAAATAACAAGTATTAAACTGAATGAGGTGGTTAAAGTGCGCTTGAAAACTGCTTCACCTTTAGTTTTCGACAGTTTTGAAGACAGCAAATCGACAGGAAATGCAATTTTGATTGACGAAACAAGTAATTCTACCGTTGGAGCGGTCATGATTTTGTAACATGGTGATCTCACGAAAAATTCAGATCAGGCTGAATGTACTTTTTGTTACTGCTGCAGTTCTCCTCATTGTATCAGGAATCCTTTATAATCTGGGTTATTTGGAAGAACTTCAGATAATTTTAGCCAAAGATAATTACATTTTTTACTGGATGCTTTTGGTAGGGGTTTTGGCAGAAATCGTCGCAGGATCAATGGGAATGGGATATGGTGTGATTTGTACAACGACACTTCTTTTTCTGAATATTCCGCCGCATATTGTAAGTGCAAGCATCCATTCTGCGGAAAGTTTTACGACTGCAGCCGGAAGTATTAGTCATATTAGACTTAAGAATGTGAGCAAAAGTCTGGTGAAAAGATTGGCAATTCCCGCCGTGATCGGTGCAATTATCGGCGCATTATGTCTCACTTATGTAGGAGAATATTATTCTAAAATTACAAAAACGGTTATTGCTTTTTATACTTTGTATCTTGGTTTTCAGATTTTATCAAATGCTTTTAAGCCTAAATATAATAAAGCTTTAAAGAGAAAGACTAATCTTACCAGGCTCGGCGTTATTGGAGGATTTATAGATTCTTTTGCCGGTGGTGGCTGGGGCCCTTTAGTAACCGGAACGTTAATTAAAAATTCTTTTACCCCAAGATTTGCTGTAGGAAGCTCTACGGTTGCAAAATTTATTTTAACGATAACTGCAGCAATCACTTTTTTCTTTACATTAGGAATTCAACACTGGAATATTATTCTCGGTCTCTTATTTGGAGGGATCATCACTGCGCCTTTTTCGGCAATGCTGACTGCAAAACTCCCTGTGAAAAAAATGTTTGTCATCATCGGAAGTTTGGTAATTATCATGAGTTCAGTTACCATTTACAAATCTATTTTTTAATATTAAATTTTGTGATAAATTTAGGACAAGGATGAGGAAATCAATTTTAAATTTATTCTACATTTACATCCTAAAAAATAAAGCATGAATTTACATATAGTTGCACTTTTCAAGTTCAATGAAAACTATCTTATGGAAGCAGTGGAACTTTTTCAGAAACTGGTGAGAGAAACTAGAAAAGAAGAAGGTTGTCTGCAATACGAATTGATTGAAGATAACGAACAAAAAGGAACGTTTTTCCTGATTGAATTGTGGGAAAGCTCAGAACATCATAACCGTCACAACGGAACAGATCATCTTTTTGAATTCAGAAAAAACACCTCGAAAATTTTAACCGAAACAGCACAGGTTTATAAAGGCTTTAAAATCTATTAATTTTAGTTAAGGCTAATAGTATAAAATGCAAAGGCAGTTTCATCATTTGTGAAACTGCCTTTTATAGAAAAAATAGAAAGTATTATTTTTAAAAATGAATTTTAAAAAACCAATTGTCAATTTTTAAAGTTCATTTATTTTACGATTAATTTTTTGGTTTCTGTCTGTCCGCCAAAAGTGATTTTCACAATGTAATTTCCAGCTGGAAGATGAGATAAATTCAATTCTTGTTTATAGAAACCTGCTTGATTTGTCAATTCAGACTGATGAACTCTCTTTCCAGTAAGATCATAAACTTCCACATTACCTTTATTACCGGTTCTTTCTTTCACATCATATAAAACGGTAACTCTTTTATCTGAAGTTGTAGGGTTAGGATAAATTCCGAATAATGCTTTTTTGCCAACTTCTGTTACACCAAGAACTGAGGTAATGTTTTTGTATTTGAAATACATATTACCTGTTCCCGTACCACCATTAGAAATGAAATACATTCTGTAATATTCTGATCCTTGTTTTATATAATAAACAACATCTGTGTAAAATCCTGTTGTAGGTTTCCAAGAGTGACCAATGGTTGCTATATTATTTGAAAATGCAGTAGATGCAGGTAATGTTGCAGTCGCAGTTTCCTGAGTTTCAGGCTGTACTTTTGCTACAGTTACGGTTGGGCTTTGCAGTACACCTGCCATTTTATACATCATCGTATTCATGTAAAATGTATAGTATCTCGTAAACATCAAGTCCCAATTTGCTTTTGGTGGTTCCATATTTAACACCTTCTCACCAGTGGTAAAAGAGAAATAATTAAAATAAGCATCATCAGTTCCGTTAGGAAGAGCTCTAGTCTGGGTTGCATTCCATGCGCTTCCGTTCCAAACAGCATATTTGAAAGTATAGCCACCAGCAAATGATGTAATGAAAAATTTAATGTAATTATTATTACCATAGTCAAGCACAAAAGTCACATTTCCATTTACGGTATGCGTGCCAATGTCGTAGGTTCCCCAACCATAATTTAACGGTCCTGCTGGAGCTTTAGTAGCTGTATCAAACGCTCCGTCTTGTAAACGATTTGTCAGATCTGGATTGTATAAAGGCGTTCCCCAAGTTCCGATTTGAGAAGGATTCACTGAATCAAAGTCGGTAGCAACACCTGAAGCTTCATAAACAGTAACGTTTTTAGCATCATTTATTTTTACTCCTTTATCCATTGCGTTATTTCTGTAGAAAGCAATATCCCAATTATCACCTACTTGAGAAACTGAATTGTTTGCAGAAAGATCAAAGAATACTCTATTGGCATATCCGCTACCCATTGTTACATTCGCTGTAGTATAACCGTTTGCGTCTGTTTGAGCCAAGACAGTTTGCTGTACTGTTAATGCTAGTAATGTCGCAAAAAATAATTTTGTCTTCATAACTTAATCTCTTATTTAGAATTATTCTACAAAACTATATAATTATTTTTAATTATTCTAAATAGAAACATGATATTTATCGTGTTTTGTTATTTTTAAAATTAATTTTTATTCATAATTTGTTGTATTTTATGGTGTTACAATAAAAAAAAGGTTGATAAAATAAATTATCAACCTTTTTGATTTTTTAAATTTGCAAGCTTATTTTTTGATAAACTTAGATTTTATAGCTTTACCCTCTGTAGTCTCGATGAGAATAAAATAAACTCCAGATTGAAGAGTAGTGATATCAAATTGACCATTGTTTACTTTACCGGCAGCAACTTGTTGTCCTGCAGCAGAATAAATTTCTACATTTTTAGGCTGTACTTTACCTACGAACTGAAGAGCTGTATTTTGAGCATTGACAGCAAACTTAACATTTTCTGCCTTTTTTACATTATCTGTAACCGCCAAATTTGCTGTTAAATCATATACAACATTGTCGATTTGAAGAAGATTGTGACCTGCTGTAGGCGTAAATTTAAATACAATGTATGAAGAAGCAGAAGCAGGAACAACAAAGCTAAGATTTTGAGCAGTCATTGTCGTTAATGACACTGACCCGAAAGATACAAAAGTGCTCATGTCTGTAGGGTTAGAAGCCAATCCCACTTCAATAGTTCCGTTTGAGCTTGCAGCTTTTTGGGCTACAAAATTTAAAGATTTATTTCCTGTAGATGTAGTAATCTGCGGAGTAATCAAATATGAAGGCATGGAAGGATTATTTCCAGAATAAGCCTGAACTGCTTTATCGGCAGCATTAGTAACAACCATTGTAGGGGCTGGTGGAAAAGGTGCCGGATTTGTTGCCATAACAGTTGTCCATCCGTTCTGAGGAAATGTAGTACTTGTATCTCCAGCAGTGAAATTGTTAAAATTTTCATTGATAGTTGCTAACTGAGCGTTTGCTGTAAAAGCAGAAAAAACCAATCCTGCAAAAAGTAGTTTTAATTTCATTTTTTCTATTGTTTTAATTTATGATGCAAAAATAAACATTTGTTTTTAATTGTTCTAAATAAAATGATAATTTTTGTCTGTTTTTTCAATACCTTTTAAATTATTTATAATCGTTTAAAAGAATTAATTTAAAATCAGTTATCATTTTCAAATTCATGTTATCATAGCTGACTTGGGAAAAATCATCTTTTTTAATTCTCGTTTATTTTTAACTATTCTAAATAAAGTATTATATTTGTCGAAAATTTGAATCTATGAAGAAGAAAGTGCTTTCTATTGTGTTATTATCTGGTTTCGTTATCATTAATGCACAGGGAAAAGATTCTCTCAATCAGAAAAAAATAGAAGAGGTTGTCATCACCGGACAATACATGCAGCAGTCTATCAATAAATCTATTTATAAGGTTGAGGTCATAGATGCACAGCAGATTAAAAATATGGCTGTTACAAACGTTGCAGAAGTTCTTAATCAAAATCTAAATATCTTAATAGAACCAAGCAGAGGTTCGGGAAATTCAAGTGCTAATATTATGGGACTAAGTGGCGAGTACACTAAAATCCTTATTGATAATATCCCCGTTGTCAGTGACGAAGGAATGGGAAATTTGGTAGATCTTACCAAAATTAATGTCAACAACATTGAAAGAATCGAGGTTGTAAAGGGTTCTATGGGTGTAGAATATGGTAATAATGCGGTTGCGGGAGTGATCAATATCATTACCAAGAAAAATTACGGAAAGAAATTTACAGCCATTGCCTCTGTACAGGAAGAAACGGTTGGTAAAGATTACGATTGGTTCAAAAAAGGAAATGGCCGTCACATTCAGTCTTTGAATCTCGGATATAAAATAAATGATAACTGGTCTGTTACTGCAGATATCAATCATAATGATTTTCAGGGCTATAAAGGTAATTATAACGGGTACAAATATTTTAGCGAAAGCAATGACGGAAACCGTGGGTACGAATGGCAGCCAAAAGACATGCTGACAACCAACGGAACCATCAGATACGGAAGGGGTCACACAAGCTTTTTTTATAAATTAAATTACCTTACAGAAAAAATAAACTATTACAATCCTTTGGTAGTTGAAGATTATCTTGGTGGCGGAAATAGAACCTACACTTCAAATGATATAGACTACAACACAGAGAGATGGATTCACCAATTTAATATTCAGACCAAATTGGGAAGAATAAATTATAATGGTGATTTTTCTTACCAAACTCAGGAAAGAAAATCTCAGGATTATGTTTATGATGTTCCAAACAGAACAGAATTATCAAGAGATTCTGAAAAAACTTTCTTCAAATCTGATGTCTTGTATTCAAGAGGAATGTTCAGTAATTTCTTAAACAGCGAAAAAATCAATTTCCAGCTTGGTTACGAATTAGACCGAACAAAAGGATTTGCCGATGCATCTACTTTTGAAAGCAATAATAACGGCAGAAGCATCGAAAGATCGATTTTTAATTATGCAAATTTCTTGTCAGCAGAATGGAATGTAAATAATTGGTTTTCATTCCGTCCCGGTGTAAGACTGGCATTGAGTGATAAATTTGATTCTCAGTATAACTATTCAACGACTTTCAGATTCAAAACTTCAGAAAACTCAGATATCCGTACTGTTTTCGGAACTGCAAACAGATTTCCTACGTATGATGAATTGTATACTTATGTAGTTGACAATAATCACGACATCAGAGGAAACGAAGCTTTGAAGCCTGAAAAAGGATATTCTGCAAGTGTATTTTGGGATTATACAACCACTTTGTCAAACGATTGGAAGTTTAATTTCAGCGCATCGGGGATGTATCTTGATGTACAAAACAGAATCGAAGATGTGGTTGTCAACAACAGTCCATTGCAGATCACTTATTTGAACGTAGATAATTATAGATCATTGTTATTCGGAGGTGGAATTAATGTAAGAAAAGGCGATTTGTCGCTTAACGCAGGAGTTTCGGTAATGGGAATCTCACAATCTCTGAACTCAGGTAATATTTCTTCTCCTAATGATTTTAATTATTATGCAGAAGCAAATTTTGCAGCTAATTATACATTACAAAATACCAAAACATTGTTCGCTCTTTACTACAAATATACAGGCGAACAGAGAAAATATACTTTAAAGACGAATGCTCAGGATGCACAAGATCCCGGACAATATGTTTTAGGTGAAATCGGGGATTATAACATGCTAAACTTTACATTGAGCCAACCGTTTTTCAAGAACCATCTAGAACTGAGCTTAGGAATAAAAAACATTTTTGATGTAACAAGCGTCAGAAATACCGTACAGGCTGGAAATTCTCATAACGGACCTAGAGATCAACAGAATCTGTTCTATGGTAGAAGTTACTTCGCTCGATTAAATTATAATTTTTAAATAAATTAAAATGAAAAAAATACTATTTTGCTTATTAGTAGGCGCTTCATTCATTTCTCAGTCGTGTATAAACGATAATGAGGATCCGGTCGTTGTAGCACCCTCAGACGGAGCTAGAGTAGATCCTAATGTTGGAGGCGCCACACAGCCTAATCAAGTCTGGTTTGATCTCGGAACAGATACTGAAATTCTTACCAAAAGAACAGATTGGGATCTCGCATTATATTCAGGAAACGAATTTAAAGTAGTTTTAAACTCATCAATCATGATGGCAGCAGGTAAAATTCCTAATGCTACCAATATCGATTTAGTGACAGAAGCAAGTGTTGCAACTTTACAGACTCAGGTACAGGTTGCCAATTTCAATCCTTCAAACGTTGCTTTCATTGATGATGTGAAAGGTGATTTTCCTACAGGAAGTACAGCAATAGAAGAGATTAAAGCCAGCGAATCTGATAATGCAATCTATTTAGTGAATATGGGTAAAGAAATTTACACAGGAACAGTGCCAACAGGTTCTGTAGCAACTGGTGGAGACGACAGAGGCTGGATGAAAGTTCAGATCGTAAGAGCAGGAAATGGATATAAAGTAAAATATGCCAATCTAAATGATACTCAACATAAAGAATTAACAGTAACTAAAAACAGTTCATACAATTTTAATTTCGTAAGTCTCAAAAAGAATAGCGAAGTGACCATTCAACCCGAAAAAAAGAAATGGGACATCTGTTTCACCGTTTTTACCAATACAATTATAGGAGCAGGAAGCTATATTTATGCTGATTTTGTAACCACTAATAACGTTGGTGGAGCAGCAGTTTACGAAATTATTGTTCCTTCAACATCTTCGGGAGTTGAAGCTTTTACAAACTTTAAAACTTCAGACATTGATCAGTCTAAATTTATTCAGAATGATCAGAGAATCATCGGAGCTAACTGGAGAAATCCTGTAGGAGTTAATGGTCTTGAAGTATATGGTGACCGTTTTTACATTATAAAAGATGCTGAAGGTTTCTATTTTAAATTAAGATTTACAAGATTGACAAACACGGCAGGAGAAAGGGGAAGACCTCAATTCGAATACAAACCTTTATAATAAATCAAACAATAAATAAAAAATGAAAAAATTCATCCTTGCAGCTTCTGTTCTTATGGCAGTATACTCTTGCAAAAAAGAAACGCAAAAACCTACAGAAAATAAAACGGAAGTTTCTTCTGAAACCCCAAAAACCAATAATAAAATTGTTTCGATGAGTGGTGGTATTACAGAAATTGTTGCTGCCTTAGGTCACGAAAAAGAAATCGTTGCGACAGACGTTACCAGCACCTATCCGGAATCTTTAAAAAATACTGCTGAAAATTTAGGTCACGTAAGATCAATGACGATTGAGCCGATTATGGCAGTAAGCCCAACTTTGATTTTAGCTTCAGATAAAGACATCAACCCGGACTTATTAGGAAAAATCAAAGCTTCAGGAATCAAGACTGAATTATTCAAGCAGGAATTTACTGTTAACGGAACTAAAAAATTAATCGCTGACGTTGCAAAAGCAATCGGAAACACAGATTATCAGAAATTGACGGATAAAATTGATGCAGATCTAAAACAGGTACAGCCCATCGCCAAAAAACCAAAAGTTTTGTTCATCTACGCAAGAGGAAATATGATGATGGTTTCAGGGAAAAATACACCAATGGCTGCTTTGATCAGTCTTGCAGGAGGTGAAAACGCAATCAATGATTTTGAAGATTTCAAACCTTTAACTCCGGAAGCGGTGGTGAAAGCCAATCCGGATGTATTGTTTTTCTTCTCTACAGGTCTTGAAGGTTCTGGCGGAAACGAAGGTGCATTAAAAATGCCGGGTGTTTCTCAGACAAATGCCGGTAAAAACAAGAAGATTATTGCTATGGACGGAGGATTGGTTTCCGGTTTCGGTCCAAGACTTGGTGAGGCTGCTGTTGCATTAAACAAACTTTTAATTGAAAACACAAAGTAAATTATATTTATATCTTACTATAAGTGCCCTTTTGCTGGTTATTCTGGCAATTGCGGCACTTTATATTGGGGTGTATAACTTTAATGGTCTTTCACCGTTTACCGTTTTAAGCCAGTATATTTCAGGCGACCCAAATTTAGCTTTAAGCGATAAATATGTCATTTGGGATGTTCGTGCAGCCCGGATTATCATGTCGATTCTCATCGGAAGTATGCTCGCCGTTTCAGGAACGAGTCTGCAGGGTTTGTTTAAAAATCCTTTGGCAACCGGTGAAGCGATAGGTTTAACATCAGGAGCGACTTTACTTGCAGCCATTGCAATTGTTTTAGGAGGGCATTTCAAAGAGTATCTTCCTGAGATGGTTCAGTTTTCACTGACGGGTATTTCAGCTTTTATCGGAGCCTTATTGGCCATGATGCTGGTGTACAGAATCTCAACGAGCGCCGGAAAAACAAACGTTGTCATGATGTTGTTAAGCGGTGTAGCCATTACATCCATCGGTTTTTCAATTACCGGATTTCTGATTTATATATCTAAAGACGAGCAGTTGAGAGACTTAACCTTCTGGAATATGGGAAGCCTTGCCGCAGCTACCTGGACGAAAAACATTGTTCTCGCTGTAGTTATTGCCATTTCTTATGTCGTTTTACTTCCAAAAGGAAAAGCCTTAAATGCCATGATGTTGGGCGAAAGAGATGCACAGCATTTAGGAATCAATGTGGAAAGATTAAAGAAACAGATTGTCATTATCACTTCGTTAATGGTAGGAACCTGCGTGGCATTTTCCGGAACCATTGGTTTTGTCGGGCTTATTGTACCGTATATTTTGAGATTGTTATTTAAATCAAATTATACATTCATTTTGCCTCTGTCAGCAGTTTTGGGAAGTATTTTGCTTCTCATTGCAGACACCATCAGCAGAAGCATTGTAGCGCCGTCAGAATTGCCGATCGGTATTTTAACATCATTAATTGGTGGGCCGATTTTCATCGCTATTTTAATTAAATTTAAAAAATCACTCTAATGTTAAAAGCACGTCAGATTGATTACAAGCATAAAGAATTTTTTATTCTGAATGATGTAGATGTCACTTTAGATTACGGCGACTTTTTGGCTATTGTTGGTCCAAACGGTGCTGGAAAATCGAGTTTGCTGAGTATTTTGGCGAATGAAGTGAAGCAGGGAAAACAGAAAATCATGTTTAAAGACAAAGAAATTTCTGAGTGGGAAGTACGGGAATTATCCATGCATAAAGCAAAGTTTTCTCAACACAATTCCAACGAAATTCCTCTGCAGGTAAAAGATGTCGTAATGATGGGTCGATATCCCTACTTCGATTCTCAGCCGAGAAAAGAAGATTTTGAAGCGATGAATAAGCATATGTACGAAACCGATGTTTATCATTTGAAAGAAAGAGATTACAATACGTTATCAGGTGGCGAAAAGCAGAGAGTTCACCTTTCACGAGTGATGGTGCAGGTAGAAAATGAGATTGAAAAGAAACTGATTTTCCTAGATGAACCCTTGAATAATCTCGATGTGAAACACCAGTACAAAGCTTTGGAGATCATCAAGAAATTCACACAGAAAGAAAATTCAGCGATTGTTGTTTTACACGATTTGAATTTGGCAGCACAGTTTGCAGATAAAATTTTATTAATGAAATCGGGTAAAGTGTCTGCTTACGGAACGCCGGAAGAAGTCTTTACCGCAGAAAATATTACGCAGGCATACAATTTTCCATGCACGATTTGTCCGCATCCCTTGAACGCAAACCCAATGATTATTTTTGGATAAATGGAACAGAAAGATTTAAAGATATTAGCACAGAATCTTGCCAATCCGCAAGGGGAAAAAGGGATTCAGATTGGCGAAATGATGAATGCTACCAACATCGGAATGACGCTGGAAAGTATTCATTCTTTACTGATTGAAGATAGAGAGCATATTCTTGAAATCGGTCATGGAAATGCTGGTCACCTGAAAAGTTTTTTAAAAATTGCCAAAGATTTAAAATACACAGGAATTGATATTTCTGAAACGATGCACAATGAAGCTAAAAATTTAAATATTGAATTTAAAGATCAGGCTGACTTTGTTTTGTATGAAGGTGAAAAACTTCCGTTCGAAGATGAGGTTTTTGATAAAGTATTTACCGTCAACACCGTTTATTTCTGGAAAAATCCTGTTGAATATTTAAATGAAATTTACAGAGTTTTGAAAGATAACGGAACCTTTGTTCTCACTTTCGGGCAAAGAGATTTCATGGAAACATTGCCGTTCACAGTCTACGATTTTAAGCTGTACAGTAACGAAGAAATGGAAGAATTGATTTCAAAAAGTCATTTTAAAAGAATGAAGATCTCCGAAAAAGAAGAGCAGGTTCAAAGTAAAACAGGCGACGAAACCGTCACAAGATTATATACAGTTTTAACCATAAAAAAATAAAATAATGAGCACATTAGTTAACGAACTGAAAGAAAAATGGGAAGCTCTGAAAGCAGAAAATCCACATTTAAGAATAAGAAATGCCGCTGAACAATTGGGAGTAAGCGAAGCAGAATTATTATTAACTAACGTAGGAGAAGGCGTTACCGTTCTGAAACCTGAATTTGCCAACATCTTAACTGAAGTTGAAAAATTAGGAAAAGTAATGGCATTGACAAGAAACGACGAATGCGTGCACGAGAGAAAAGGAACATATCTTAACGGTGATTTCAGCAGCCCTCACGCACAGCTTTTCGTGAGCGAAGATATCGACTTGAGAATCTTCCAGAATCACTGGAAATTTGCTTTTGCAGTCGTTGAAGGTGACAGAAAGAGCCTTCAGTTCTTCGGAAAAGATGGATTGGCACTTCATAAAATATATTTAACAAAAGACAGCAATGCAGAAGCTTTCGATCCTATCGTAGCTCAGTTTACAGCTGAAAATCAAACTGAAATTTTTGAATTCGAAGCAGTTGCTCCAAAAGCTGCTGAAAAAGAAGATTCAGAAATTGATGCTGAAGGTTTCAAAAAAGCCTGGACAGAATTGAAAGATACCCACGATTTCTTCATGATGACCAGAAAATTCGGAGTGTCAAGAACTCAGGCTCTGAGACTGGCTCCAGAAGGATATGCTAAAAAAATCGAAACTTCAAAAGTGGTAAACGTTTTGGAAGACGCATCTGAAAAGAACCTTCCAATCATGATTTTCGTTGGGAACAGAGGAATTATCCAGATTCACACCGGTGAAGTGAAGAAAACAATGTGGCACCAGCAGTGGTTTAATGTGATGGATCCTGATTTCAACTTACACTTAGACGTTACCAAAATTGCTGAAGCATGGATCGTGAAAAAGCCAACGGAAGATGGTGAAGTAACTGCTATTGAAGTATTCAACAAAGAAGGTGATTTCATCGTTCAGTTCTTCGGAAAAAGAAAACCGGGAATCCCTGAATTGCAGGAGTGGAAAGACCTTGTAGCAGATTTAGAAAAATAATTGATAAATGATTTGATGAAAGGCCGTTTTGTTTTTTAATCTCAAGGCGGTCTTTTTTATTTTAGCTTGAACACAAATCACACAATTTTTTTTCACGATAACACGAATTTTAAATTCAATTTCAATAATAATTTGTGATATTTGTGAAAATCATTAGTGAAATTAGTGGTTAAAGAAATCAGTAGAAATTTATAAAATGAAAAATATTTTCATCGCCATATTATTAGCTAGTTTTTGTTCAATTAATGCACAAAATCTGAAAGCTTTCCAGTTTTACAATCAAAAAGGAAAGGAAATAAAAACCGATAAATTAGTCAATGAACTGGCAGAATATGACATTGTTTTCTTTGGCGAAAATCACAACAGTTCGATCAATCACTGGCTGCAGCTGAAAATCACGGAAGCATTATTTGCAAAGAAAAACGGACAATTGATTTTGGGAGCTGAAATGTTTGAAAGAGACAACCAATCTCAGTTAAACAATTATTTAAGCGGAAAATTTGATGCAAAAATATTAAAAGATTCAGCACGTCTTTGGAGTAATTATGCGACAGATTACCAACCCTTGGTAAATTTTGCTAAAGATAAAAAGCTGAAATTTATCGCAACAAACGTTCCGAGAAGATATGCTTCTCAAACGGCAAAAGAAGGTCTTGAATCTTTAAATAAATTAAGCGAAAAAGATAAGTCATACATCGCTCAGCTTCCCATCAAAGTTACCTTAGATACGCCCGGTTATCCTGAAATTAAAAAAATGATGGGTGATCACGCCGAAGGAACCAAAGTGATGAACTTCATTTCTGCGCAAGCCATCAAAGACGCAACAATGGCAGAATCTATCGTTAAAAATTTACAATCCGGAAAAACATTCATTCACTACAACGGAAATTTCCACAGCAAAGAATTTGGCGGAATCTACTGGTACATCAAACAGAAAAACCCCAATCTGAAAATGGCAGCTATCTCAGTTTTTGAATCCGAAGATCCTGAATTAAAAGTTCCGGAGAAAGATTATATCCCGACAGATTTTAATCTGATTATTCCTGCGGATATGACGAAGACATACTAAAGTTATGTATCGCAGATTACGTAGGTTTTTTATTTGCTGAATTTGCAAAATCTGCGTGATATGGAAACTATACATAAACACCTTTAGTCTGTTTTTATGTAAAATTTGTCATTCTGAACGAAATGAAATGTAGTGAAGAATCTCTAAAATACAGATTAGATTCTTCCTTCGTCAGAATGACAAACATTATGTTTAAAAAGCAATGGTTATATTTGTTTATATTTTGTCAAAAAATGAAAAAACTCTCTTTACTCTTCATACTTTTTATCGGTTTTATTCACGCACAAAAACTGACCTCGACCGAAATTTCTTTAATCAATCAAGGCGACATAAAAACCGCTTTGCCTATTTTTCAAACAACTGATTCTCATCAGCACACCACTTTATTAGATCAGTCAAAAGAAATCGATCCAATAGAGCCAAATACAGCAATATTGGTCTCCAGAATGAAAGAATCTCTCTTGTCAACCGACGGTGGAGTAGGAATCGCCGCACCTCAAGTCGGAATCAACAGAAAAGTAATCTGGGTTCAGCGTTTTGACAAATCAGGCGAACCGTTAGAATACTTTATCAATCCTGTCATCACATGGAAATCTGAACTTCAGAATCTCGGTCCGGAAGGCGATCTGTCAATTCCTGAATTCCGTGGGCAGTTTTACAGAAGCAAGGTTATTCAGCTTCAGTATGTAGATTTAAAAGGGCAAAAATTTACGGAAATTGTAGAAGGTTTTACCGCTGTAATTTTCCAGCATGAGATCGACCATCTTTTCGGAATTTTAATTTCAGATAAAAAAGAAAAAGAGCTGAATGATGAGTATATAAAAGTAGATGCTTATAAGAGGAGTGATTCTGTAACGAGGTAAAAGATAAATATGTAATATAAAGCAGTATTATTACCATTCAATATTTTCTGAATATGGTCTGTCAAAATAATCTTTGAAGCCTCGTACACCAATCATTGTTTTGTCCCAAAATGCCGCAACATGGATCATCGTCAAACTCAAAAATGGGAAATTCTTCTTTTGTTAATTTATTGAAGCAGTAGGAAGTTTCAAAAATGTGGCCAACTATCATTACTGTGTTCTCAAACAAAATTTTGAAGTTAAGGTCATCTTTAATATATCCTTTATATGGTCGCATTGCTAAATTTAAATAGTTTTTATTTCAGTTGTGAAGGTTAGACTTTATGCAATATTTTCCATAAAAATAAATAATTTCTGCCATAAAATTCTCAACCTTACTGAAATAAAAAATCTGCCTCAAAAGAAGCAGATTCATATAATTTTAAGAGGGAAAAATCTTAGTTATTCGTCACCGAAAGTTTTACTTCGATATTATTTCTTGTTGCATTGGAATATGGACAAATTTGATGCGCTTTTTCAGTCAATTCCTGAGCTTCTTCAAGAGAAACTCCCGGAATATTCACATCCAATTCTGCTGCCAAGCCAAAACCTCCGTTTTCATTTTGCCCAATGCTTACTTTTGCAGATACTGAAGTTTCTCCGGTTTGAATTTTAGATTTGCTGATGACTAAATTCAATGCGCTGTCAAAACAGGCTGCATATCCTGCTGCGAAAAGCATTTCAGGATTTGTGTAATCGTCATTGGCACCGCCTAATCCTTTTGGCATTCTTACTTCAAGGTCCAAAACTCCATTATCGCTTTTTACCTGCCCGTTTCTTCCGCCTTTTGCGGTAACGCTGGTTGTATATAATGTTTTCATTTATTTTTGAATTTTATTTAAAATTTTATGAACGGTTTCTTTCAGTTCTACTAAATCTTCCGTAGTAAGATTCAGTTTTTCCTGCATTTTTGCCGGAATTTCACACGCCTTTTGCTGTAGATTTCTTCCAGCATCATCCAGAAAAATTTCAACTACTCTTTCGTCTTCTTTTTTTCTTTTTCTGATGATAAAACCCTTAGCTTCCAATCTTTTGAGAAGTGGGGTTAAAGTTCCGCTGTCGAGATAGAGTTTTTCACCAATCTGATTGACGGTCAGTCCATCCTTTTCCCACAGCACCATCATCACAAGATATTGTGAGTAGGTAATATCCAGCTCATCAAGAAACGGACGGTACAAACCGGTGATTTCTTTTGCGATGACATACAATGGGAAACAGAGTTGATTTCCTAATTGGGGTGGGTTGTGATTGTCCATAATTCAGTGATTTTGTGAAAATACTATTTTACTGAGACTTTGCAGCCCGGCTGTAGCGGAACTCCTTTTTTGCTGAACCAGATTTTCTTTTTAAGACTGTTTCTGAAGCAAAAAAGAGTGGGAGCGGAAGACGGAAATAGCTGCCATTAAAAAAATAAAAGCTAGCTATTCGACAGAGTCAAATAGCTGCCCAAATAAAATACTATCTTTTGATAATAAATTCCTCCATCGGAATTCTTACTTTCTTCATGCTTGAAAGCCAGTCGTTTTCGGTATCTCTGTAACCAAGATATAGAAGTGAAACGCTTTTTAGTCCTAATTTTTTCAACTCAAGAATCTCGTCAACGATTTCATTATTGAAACCTTCCGCTGGTGTAGAATCGATTTTCAATTCTGCCGCCTGAGCCATTGCCAAACCTAATGCAATATACGTTTGTCTTGCAGTATGTGCAAAGTGCTGTTCTGGAGTCTGAGCGTTGTACAAATCTTTGATCATATCGGTATAACTGCTGAAACGTCCCTGTGGCAAGTCTCTCACATCGGTATGATGATCGTACACCTTATCGATTTTTTCATTTGAATAGCTGTCCCAAGCTGCAAAAACCAAAACATGAGAAGAATCTCTCATCACTTCAGGATTAAATGCGCCGCTCACCATTTTCTCTTTCAATTCCTGATTTTCTATAACAATCACACGGAAAGGTTGTAATCCTGATGAAGTAGGAGCTAATCTTGCAGCTTCTAAAATTGTATTTAAATCTTCTTGTGATACTTTTTTTGTTGAGTCATACGCTTTTACGGCATGTCTCCAGTTTAAATCTTCTATTAACGACATTGTTTATTATTTTTTTAATTAAAATTTTGATTCTTTAAATTATCTGAATCAAAATAACAATACAAAGATATGAAACAATTAAATTGTGTACAATTTAATTTTGGAAAATGTGTTTTAGATGAAATCTATGATGTTACTCATCGCCAATTTTAAGCAAAAAAATCCATTGAAATAGACAATGCATTATTAATCTTTGTGATTGTCCGAAATTAGTGGTAAGTCGCAAAAACTTTATATTTCTTCGTTAAGTCTACGCCTTTGTATATCTTAAACGGTTAGTTAGTAAAAAATTCTTTGTTTGACCTAGCGTTAAAATAAACAACATGAAGAATAGCGGATATTCATATTAATCTTATAATAAAATATTAGATCCGCCGCTATAAGGTAAGTTTTAATTATTAACTAATTCCGCCTCAAAAACATCAGCAAAATGCTTTCTGATCTTTACTTTAATGTTCTCAACTTCTTCTGGTGTCAATTCTCTTTCCAGTTCTCTTTTCAAAGAAGTCACCTGCTTATCTTTAATTCCACATGGAATAATGTATTCAAAATAACGCATATCGGTGTTGACATTGAATGCAAAACCATGCAGAGTCACCCAGCGGGAAGCTTTTACGCCCATTGCGCAGATTTTTCTGGCGTACGGTTTTCCTACATCCAGCCAAACTCCGGTTTCTCCCGGTGAACGTTCACCTTTTAAACCAAATTCAGCCATTGTTCTGATAATCACTTCTTCCAAATTTCGCATGTACTTATGAATGTCTGTGAAGAAATTTTCCAGATCTAAAATAGGGTAACCCACAATCTGCCCGAAACCGTGATAAGTAATATCTCCGCCTCGGTTTACCTTGACAAATGTGGCATCTATTTCTTTTAATTTATCAATTCCTGCCAACATATTTTCTTCATGACCGCTTTTTCCCAAAGTATATACGTGAGGATGCTCTACCAAAAGAAAATGGTTGGACGTGGTAAGATGTTCTTCAGCGGGTAAGTCGCGGTTTTTGACTTTGGTGTCAATGATTTCTTTCATCAGTTTTTCCTGATAATCCCAGGAAGACTGATAATCTTTTACGCCTAAATCTTCAAATGCTACGACTTTATTTTGATGTGTGTTCATGCCTTTTATTAACAGACAAATTTAGTGATTTTTAATTTTTTATTGAATGAATAAAATCTATTGCATTTATCATCCAATCTTTATCGTTCAGTAAAATATGGACGAATGCAGTTCCGATGATTCCACCGTCTGCTTTTTCGGTCACATTTTCATAATCTTCTTTAGATTTAATTCCAAAACCAATCATGACTGGATTTTTTAACGGAAGAGAAGCAATTCTTGAAAGGTAGTCTTCATTTTTTAAAACTGTATTCTCGCTTCCCGTTGTGGATGAGGAACTTACCGCATACAAGAATCCTGAACTTAAAGAATCCAGATACAAAATCCTTTCATCCGAGGTTTCAGGAGTAATGAGAAATGTAAAATTCAGATTATATTTTTCTAAAATTTGCTGATAATTTTTTTCAAATTCGATGGGTGGAAGATCGGGAATAATTAATCCTGAAACTCCACTTTCAGAACATTCTCTGCAAAAATTTTCAAACCCGAAACTTAAAACAGGATTGATATATCCCATCAAAATAATCGGAATTTTGATTTCGTTTTTAACTGATTTCAATTGAGAGAAAAGTTTTTCAATAGTCATTCCGTTTTTTAAAGCCAGTTCGTGTGCTTTTTGAATCACCGGTCCATCAGCGACAGGGTCGGAATAAGGCATTCCGATCTCCATAATGTCGGCTCCGGCATCCTGAATGAGTTTTATAATTTCAGCTGTATCTTCCAATTGCGGAATTCCTGCTGTGAAGTAGATGTTTAGTTTTTTCATTTTTTAGAAGTTAGAGATTAGAAGTTAGAAGCTAGATGTTTGAGCGTTGAAATACTAATTTCTAACTACTAGCTTCTAATTTCTTTAAGTAAGTTTCCATATCCTTGTCACCACGACCACTCAGGCAAATCACCACAATATCATTTTCATTAAATTTCTTTTTATTTAAAACGGCCAGAGCATGAGCACTTTCCAGAGCAGGAATAATTCCTTCTAGTTTTGTAAGTTCAAATGCAGATTGCAAAGCTTCATCATCATTAATACTGAAAAATTCAGCACGGTTTTCTTTAAATAAATGCGCATGAAAAGGTCCTATTCCTGGGTAATCCAAACCTGCAGAAATAGAATGAGGTTCAATAACCTGTCCGTCATTTGTTTGCATAACCAAACTTTTGCTTCCGTGCAAAACGCCTAAAGTTCCCAGAAAAGTAGTCGCAGCAGATTTCCCTGATTCAACTCCAAAACCTCCAGCTTCAGCAGCAATAATTTTCACATTTTCTTCCTCTACAAAATGATAAAAAGTTCCTGCAGCATTGCTTCCGCCACCCACACAGGCAATTACGTAATCAGGATTTTCTCTTCCGATTTGTTCGTAAAGCTGTTCTTTAATTTCTTTAGAAATCACACTTTGGAATCTCGCCACCAAATCAGGAAATGGATGTGGACCAACCACACTTCCGATCACGTAATGCGTTGTGGTTGAGTTGTTAATCCAATCTCTTAATGCTTCATTTACTGCATCTTTCAACGTTTTTGAACCTGATGTTGCAGGAATTACTGTTGCTCCCAACATTTTCATTCTTCCAACATTCGGGGCCTGTCTAGCAATATCGACTTCGCCCATGTACACGATGCATTCCAAACCAAGTAAGGCACAAGCTGTAGCAGTGGCAACACCATGTTGTCCGGCTCCCGTTTCTGCAATAATTCTGTGTTTTCCAAGTCTTTTTGCCAATAAAACCTGTCCCAAAGCATTGTTGATTTTATGCGCCCCGGTGTGGTTGAGATCTTCTCTTTTTAAATAAATTTTGGTATTGTATTTTTTACTTAAATTCTTAGCAAAATAGAGTGGAGTCGCACGTCCTACATAGTTTTTTAACAAATCTTGATATTCGTTTTGAAATTCTTCAGATTCTATGATTTCAAGATAATTTTTCTGTAGTTCTTCAACATTCGGATACAGCATTTCGGGGATAAATGCGCCGCCGAATTCTCCGTAATATCCATTTTTGTCTGGGTTTTTATAGTTCATTTTTGATTTTTTATAAATTAATTATATTAAAAATGCTGTATTGGATTCTCCTAAATTTTGTAAAAGATCAATTGTCTTGAGAGAAGCATTTAATATTAATATGTCGTTGTCAGTAGATTTTGTCCATTTATTATTATCAAATTCCAAAAAGTAATTGGCTTTATCATAAAGGATTTTTGTACCCGTTTTTTCATAGAAAGTTCTTAAGTCTTTTTCACAGAAACCAATTGTCTCAATATTTTTTTGTTTAAGATTTTCTATTGTTTTTTCCAGAAGAATAGTTCCATAACCTTTGTTTTTTTCAACGGAAACAAATCCTACAAGCTCGGCAAATTGATAAGAATTATTCTCTATCTTAAATTTAAAATCAAAATTAATTCTTGCTAAAGAAACTATTCTTTCATCAATTTTTAAAAAGTGAAATTCTGATTTTTTAAATTTCTCTTTGAATGTTTCAAAACCCAAATCATACCAATCTTCTAATTCCCAAAATTTCAGAGTAACTTCAATCTCTTTATTAAGAAGTTCGTTTGATTTTTTCACGTAATACTGCATTATAAAGATTTTATTTCGATAGTACTTCTGGTTGATGTTTTACTTCAAAATTCAATGAGTTGGCAATGAAGCAATACTCATTTGCTTTGTGATGCAGCTCTATTGCTTTTTCAATCATGCCTTCTTCGGCAACTAAAATTTTCGGCTTAAGAATTATTTCTGTGAACTTCCCACTACCGTTTTCGCTTTCTATCATGGTTCCTTCTGCAAAATCTACGTATTCCAAAACCAGAACTTTATTGACCGAACAAAAATGCAGATACCATAACAAATGACAGGATGAAACTGAAGCCAACAATAAGTCTTCAGGATTGTGCAGCTCTGGATTTCCTAAAAATGCAGGATCTGAAGAACCATAAATCTCCGCTTTTCCATCAAACGAAATAGTGTATCTTCTTTCGTATGAACGATAGTTTTTGGTTGATTCACCGGTATTTCCCGTCCATTCTATTTTTGATATGTAGTTGTGGTTTTTCATTGATTAATTATTAGTTTTTTTATTTTTTCTATATCCTTAATTCCTGGTTCAGTTTCGAATTTTGAATTAATATCCAAAGCAAATGGTTTTTGGCTTACATTGTTACAATCATCGGCATTTTCCAAAGAAATTCCGCCGCTTAGAAAATAGGGGATCGGGATTTTAATTTCGTTTAATATATTCCAATCAAAGGTTTTTCCTGTTCCACCGAAAGCTTTCGAATCGGTGTCGAATAAGATGTAGTTGAGGGTTGACGGTTGATGATTGATGGTTTCTTGCAGTTCATTGGGATGTTGATTTCCGATTCTTATTACGTTAATAATCTTTACATTTTGATTTAATCTTTGGTTTAACCTTAGAATATATTCTTCATTTTCATCTCCGTGAAGCTGAATAAAATTTAAATCTGCTTTTTCTGAAATTTCAACAATTTTTTCAACAGTTTCATTCACAAAAACACCTACTTTTCCCTGATGATTTATTTCAGCGATATCATCTAAACCTAAATGATTCAAAACAAATCTTGGCGATTTTTCGTAAAAAATGAAGCCAAGAAAATCAATTTTTAAAGTCACTAATTCACGAGCTTGACTGAGCTGAGTCAATCCGCAAACTTTGATTTGCAGTTGATCTTTTTGGGTTATTGGTTGATTGATTTCATTCATTGCTAAATTGTCAAACATTTACATTATCAGATTGTTACATTGGAAACAAATTCAGAGAATTTATTTCCAGGCTTTTCATCTTTCATAAAATATTCTCCCATCAAAAACCCGTCAAAGCCTTTTTCTTTAAGGAATTTGAAATCTTTTTCGCTGTAAATACCACTCTCTGCGACGGATAAAATATTTTCCGGAAGTTGATTTTTAAGATGGACGGAATGTTGTAAATCAACTTTAAAATCTTTTAAATTTCTGTTGTTGATGCCTACAAAATCTACGTTTTTATTGATGTGTTGAAGCTCATCTTCAGTATGAATTTCGAGTAAAACTTCTAAATCTAAGCTTTGCGCCAATTCCGTAAACTCTGAAACCTGATTGGGCGAAAGACAGGCTGCAATCAATAAAATAAGATCTGCACCGATCGATTTTGCTTCATAAAACTGATATTCATCAATCATAAAATCTTTCCGCAGAATGGGAATGTTAATGTGATTTCTGACATTTAATATATCTTCAAAACTTCCACCGAAAAAATCTGTATCCGTTAAAATAGAAACTGCACTTGCTCCGAAAGTTTCATAAGCCGAAGCAACTTCTAAAGAAGCAACTTTGTCATTAATGATTCCTTTTGATGGCGACCGTCTTTTAAATTCGGCGATAATTCCGGATTTTGACTGTAAGGTTTCTTTCAACGATAAAGTTTTTCTGTTGAAAAATTCTGAATCTTTCAACTGCTGCAAAGAAATTCTGGATTTTGAATCTGCAATTTCCTGGTTTTTATTTGCGATGATTTTATTTAAAATGTTCATTGTGGAGTTTTTCATTAATGTTTTTTTTGATAGGATTTATCCTATCCTTCGTTAAATCGTCCCTTTTGGACTTGTGAAACAAACCTTCTAATGCCTGCGAAACTGCGACCCGGCTTGAGCGGAAATCCTTTTTTTGCGGTGGAAAAAGCTTTGGCAAAAAAAGATTGGGAGCGGAAGACATAAATGAGAAAAAGCACACGCTTTTATCGAAATTTACGAACGAAGTTCTTTGTCGCCCAAAAATTATTTCGTAATCAAATTATTGAAACTGATTAATGCTTTCCCACTTTCCAAACTTTCCTGTGCAAGCAAACGACAATCCGAATAAGAACCATATTTTTCCGTAAGATGAAGTGCCACCGCTGCATTTGCGACCACCACTGCATTTTGATCTGCCGAGCCATTGCCCCCCAGTATGTTTTTGAAAAGTTCTGCCGATTCCTTAATGGTTGAGCCGCCAGAAATATTCTGAGGATCAACAGGATTGAAACCTAAATCTTTAGATGAAAAAATTTCCTCTCCGGTTTTCGTGATGATCTTGCTGTCTCCGGTAAGGCTTATTTCGTCGTAACCGTCCAATCCATGAACCAGAATAAAGTCACGACTGTATTTCTGTAGCAGATACTGATAAATTCTTGCGATCTCCAAATTGTAAACGCCAATCACTGAAAACTGCGGTTTTGCGGGATTAACCAGTGGGCCGAGCAGGTTAAAAAATGTACGCAAACCTAAAGATTTTCTCAAAGCGCCCACCGACTGCAAGGCAGGATGAAAATAAGGAGCATGCAGGAAACAGATGTTAGCCTTTTCCAAATCCTGATTCAATTCTTCAGAAGTTTTTTTGAACTGATAACCCAAAGCCTCTAATACATTTGATGAACCGGTAATCGCTGAAGCTCCGTAATTTCCATGCTTGGTTACTTTTTGTCCGGCTCCGGCAACCACGAAACTCGCTAAAGTGGAAATGTTGATGGTGTTTTTTCCGTCGCCACCAGTTCCTACGATGTCGATGGTATTTTCGACTTCGATGTCGACTTCGACAGCCATGCTGAGTAGAGCCTGTCTAAAACCTTCCAGTTCTTCCAAAGTAATATTGCGCATCAGAAAAATACTGATGAAAGCGGTCACTTCAGTTGTGTTGAATTTATTTTGAGCAATTTCAATCATAATCGCTTTTGCTTCCGATTTTGATAAGGTGTGATGATTGAAAAGGTATTCTAGTATTTCTTTCATAATTGTTGGTTTTGTTGTGAAATTTCGCAGATAATTAGATTGTGATCTGATATTTTTCTATCGATCTCAATCTTTTTTGTAGTGTAAATTTTATCCTTCAGAAAATCTTTGTTAAGGACCGTGTGAATGGCGCTGTCTTTATTGTTTTCTGTAATTATTTCTAAATTCTGGGCATTGAAAAATTCTTTGGTTTCTTCAATTACTTTTTTATTTGGATATTTCCAGCCTGAAAAGGAAATATTAAAGTCTCCAGAATAACAAATATTCCCCTGTAAATTCTGAATGTCTTTTTTCTGTTGTTCTAAATCATTTTCAAAATGAAAACCTTTACCTCCAAAACTTCCGATAACGCTTCCATAAATTACTAATTCACCAAAATTTGTTTCTGTTAAACCGCAAACGGCTGTGAAAGAATCATAAGTTGAAATCTGCTTTTTGAAAGAAAATTTAGAATAAAGACTGACCCTATTTTCACCTTCATAGTACTTTTGATTGTCATGAAATGAAGGCAGAGAATCTGTATGAAGTGCAGAATATTCTTGTCCAAAATCAATAATGCGATTGCTTTCTGTCACAATAATGATATCTGCATTTTCATTTTTTATCAAATTTTGAACCTGATTTATTTTTGTTAACTGATTTTTATTCGGTCGTTCAATATTCCAACTTAAAATTTTCATTGTTTTTAAATTTAATTCACAAGAAAATTCCTGATAATCTGTTCTCCATCTGGTGTTAGGATACTTTCAGGATGGAACTGTACGCCATGGACGTCATAGTTTCTGTGCTGCAAAGCCATGATCATTCCATCGTTATCGGTTGCGGTGATTTCTAATTCTGCGGGAAATTTTTCCGGATTAACAGCCCAGCTGTGGTATCTTCCAACTTCAATTTCTTTAGGTAAATCTTTGAACAATTTTACATTTTCTCTTACAGTCTTTGAAGACGTTGCAACGCCATGAAAAATTTCTGTCAGATTGATTAAATTTCCGCCAAAAGCTTCTGCGATTGCCTGTTGGCCAAGACAAACTCCTAAAATACTTTTTGTTGGCGCATACTTTTTAATTAAATCCAATAAAATTCCGGCTTCTTCAGGAATTCCAGGGCCTGGAGAAAGGATGATCTTGTCATATTTTTCGATTTCTTCTAATGAAATTTCATCGTTTCGGTAAACGTCCACTTTTTGATTCGTGATTTTTTCAATCATCTGCACGAGATTGTACGTAAAGCTGTCGTAGTTATCAAAGACCAATATTTTGGTTGTTGTATTATCAGTTGTCATTTTATATTATTACTTATAGTTAAAATTAGGGCAAATACGCGACCCGGCTTGAGCGGAACTCCTTTTGCGCAGCAAAAGAGTGGGAGCGGAAGACGGAAATTTGTCGCCATAAAAGATTTATACCAATCTTTCCGCTTTCTCTACCGCTTTTTTCAAGGCATTGAGTTTATTGTTGACTTCCTGAAGTTCATTTTCGGGAACTGATTTCGCTACCAAACCTCCTCCAGCCTGATAAAATAAAGTATTGTTTTTGCTTAAAAAAGTTCGGATCATAATTGCCTGATTACAATCGCCGTTCAACCCGACCATCCCGATGCAACCACCGTAATATCCGCGGGAATCTTTTTCGTATTCGTTGATGAGTTGCAACGCTTTATATTTTGGAGCACCGCTTAAAGTCCCTTGTGGAAAGGTGGCAGAAACAATGTCAAACGGATTGGTGTTTTCTTCCAGTTCTGCCGTCACTTCGCTGACCATGTGAATAACGTGTGAGAAAAGCTGAATTTCTTTAAGTTTGGTTACTGTCACGTTTTTCCCCATTTTTCCTAAATCATTTCTAGCCAAATCAACCAACATCGTGTGCTCGGCATTTTCCTTCGGATCTTTTTTTAGAGCTTCTGCAGACTGTAAATCGGTTTCAAAATCTCCGCTTCTCTTGAATGTTCCGGCAATAGGGTGAATAATGGCTTTGTTATTTTTAATAATTAACTGACTTTCAGGACTTGATCCGAATAATTTGTAATTTCCATAGTCGAAGAAGAACAAATATGGAGACGGATTGATGTTTCGCAAAGCACGGTACACGTTAAACTCATCACCTTTAAATTTTTGCTCGAATCTTCTGCTTAAAACCAATTGAAAAACATCACCTCTCATGCAATGTTTCTGAGCTTTTTCTACCAATTCAAGATATTCTTCATCGGTAAGATTCGAAGTTTCAAAACCGTCTTTTTCGAAAGGGTAAACGAGGGCATTTTTATTTTTAATTAAACCCTGCAGCAACCGCATTTCAGATTTTACTCCATCGATTTGATTTTCAATAAAATGCATCTCATCATTAAAATGATTGATGGCAATCACGTATTGATACAGTCTGTAACGCAAAATCGGGATTTCGACTTCTTTACTTTGAGGTTTAAACTGAATATTTTCAAAAAGCGGAACGGCTTCAAAACTTGTATATCCAAAAAGGCTTTGCGCCGTTTCTTCAATGGGATCGTTGGTTTTTTCACAGACGAAAGCTTTAGAGAAATCATTAAGCAAATCAGTAACTTTTATATTTTCCAAAGGTTTTTTCACCGGATTTTCATTGGGGAATTTTACTTCAAACTCTTGAAGATTTTTAATTTCAATTCCTGCAATAGCGTTTACCGCAATGAATGAAAAATTGTTGTCAATATTCTTGGTGTCCGAACTTTCAAGAAGAATGGTATCTCGAAATTTATCTCTGATCTGAAGATAAATATTCATCGGGGTTTGTAAATCTCCGAGTGATTTTCGTGAGGTGGTTTTTATGTTGATTTTGTTAGTAAACATTTTGATAATTTTAAATTTTTTGACAAAAAAAAGACTTCAACGCAATCGTCAAAGTCTCTGTATGTTTTTCTATAATATTCTTGCTGTAAATTAACAACACGACAATAGCATCAGACCCGACGAAGAGTTTGAGTGCCACCACCAATTTTTGTTAACTGAATTAATCATGGGACAAATGTAGAACTTTTTTTAATACCAGAAATAAAAATTTCAAAAAAGTGAAAATTTATTTTTCCAGAAGTTGTAATTCTTGTTTCAGCTCAGTGATTTTTGATTTAAATTTTTCATCATCATACACTTTTACATAATCTTCTAATGCAAGAATATAATCTTTTATGAATTTTGTATTGGTTCTGTCGGCTTCATATTTTATTCTTGCAGAATTAACAGGACGTTGTAATTCGTACATTCTCAAATTTTTACCTTCTTCAGATTGTTGAAAAAGAATAACAATGTTTTTCTCATATCCCGGAATGAATTTCACAGGAAATTCTTTATCGGGAACCGGAATTCTGATTGCATTTTCGAGAGGATAAATCGCCGCAGACATCGTTGAAAAAAAAGTTTCAACATATTTACCATCCTGTTTTTTTACAATGGCTTCGTAATCATGAATGTATTGGTCGTTCAACGTTGAGTTGGTTTCAACATCTGAAGTGATAATTGCCGTGCTTTCTACACCATATTTATTAAGAAACCAAGCGTTCAGATACTGCCCGGCAAAGCCATTACCTATGGATAAAGGAAGGATAAATATGAGCACCCATGCTTTCCGAGTGACAATAGATAAAAGTCCGAAAAATAAAATAAATATCAATACGGAATAAAAACCATGATGACTAAAGAAAAACAGAATTTTTGATATGATGACCATTTTATTAGTTTTAAAATCACCCTTAAATATAATCATTATTAATTAACAAAATCTTTCAAAATATGATTTAAAAAAGGCAAGAACTCTCTTATTATAAAACTTTATTTTTATATTTTTGTCACCGAAATTATTAAGAAGTGAGATCGCAAATTGATTTCATTTGAAAATTAGAAATAAATATTTAGATATGAAAAAAGTATTAGCAATCGCATTTATCGGAAGTGTATTCGCAGTTAGCTGTTCAAAAAAAGCAGACAAATCTTTACAAGACAGCAACATTATGTTGGAAGAGCCTGCAGCTTCTACAATACCTGCGGATTCTACAGCTAAAACCGAAACGGCTCCGGCTGCTGCCATTCCTGCACCATCACCATCTACAGATTCTACTGCATCAGCAAAATAATGAGAAAACTGTTTGTAACGGGAATGATAAGTTTACTAATCATTTCCTGTTCTAAAAAAGAGAATTCAGAAATACAGTCATCATCAGATACTTCTATGCCTGTTACAGCCAATGTTTCGGGTCAAAGTTTAATAGAAGCATCAGACTGTATGGCTTGTCATAATGCTGATGAACGTTTGATAGGACCTTCATATAAAGAAATTGCTGCCAAATATTCTGAAAAAGATCTCGAAATTTTGGCTTCAAAAATCATTGAAGGCGGAAGTGGCAATTGGGGAAGCGTTCCCATGCAGCCACATCCACAAATTTCAAAAGAAGACGCCAAAAAAATGGTGGAATATATCCTTAAACAGAAGAAATAAATGTCTTCAGAAAAATCAACTCTGCACCCAAGAAATTTACATCGGAATTCTTACGATTTTGGCTCGTTAATTTCTTGTGTGCCGGAATTGAAGCATTACGTTTTCAAGAATGATTACGATACGTTAACGATCAATTTCAGTCTTCCGCAAGCTGTAAAATTACTCAACAAAGCGTTGCTTCTGAAATATTACGAGGTCAAAAACTGGGATATTCCCGAAGGTAATCTTTGTCCGCCAATTCCCGGTCGTGCAGATTATGTTCATTATTTGGCCGACTTATTAGCGGAAGAAAATGGTCAAATTCCAATAGGAAATTCAGTAAAAGGTTTAGATATCGGAACCGGGGCTAATTTGGTTTATCCATTGATTGCTCATCAATCTTACGGCTGGAAATTAGTAGGAACCGACATTAATCCCAATTCTTTAGATAATGCGCAAAAAATTTTAGAACAAAATCCTTACTTATCAGAAAGCATTCAATTAAAACTTCAGCCTGATTCTGATTTTATTTTTAAAAATATAATTTCTCCCGAAGATAGATTCAGCTTCTCAATATGCAATCCGCCTTTCCACGAATCTGAGGCAGATGCAATGCTCGGAAATCGCAGGAAAAACAACAATCTTCGGAAAAAGAAAGTTCAAAATCCAAAACTTAATTTCGGAGGTCAACATTCCGAATTGTGGTGCGAAGGTGGCGAATTGGAGTTCATCCGAAAAATGATTGATGAAAGTGTTTTGTTTTCTTCACAGGTTTTGTGGTTTACAAGTTTGGTTTCCAAAAAAGACAATCTGCATCAGTTGATTACCCGTTTGAAAAACAACAATGCTGTCGATATCAAAACAATCGAAATGGCTCAAGGTCAGAAAATTAGTAGAATTTTAGCTTGGACATTTATTCCAACAGAAAACCGAAAAGATTGGTTTTGATTGTTCAATAATTTTTATTAGGGCAGCTTTATCCGCCTTCCACTCCCAATCTTTTGTTCGTCGTACCTCCTCACAAAAGGATTTCCGTTCAAGTCGGGCTGCGATTTTGTAGCAATTTACACGATTTTTACCAAAAATTATACGATTCAATTCTGTGAAATTCAATATCAAAATCATCACATCCTCAATCCAATATAAAACTTTTGTGACTTTTTTGGTTAAAACAAAATTCCAGTTTCATAAACGCTTAAAATTCACTATTTTTGCAATTCGAAAAAATTGAATTATAATGCAATTATCAGAACAGGAAATCATTAGAAGAGAAAAGCTGACTAAGCTTGTTGAAATGGGAATCAACGCATTCCCGGCAGAAGAATACACGGTTACAGATACTACAGAATCTATAAAACAGAATTTTTCTGAAAGTAAACAGGTGAAGATTGCGGGAAGATTAATGTCTCGCCGTATTCAGGGGAAGGCTTCTTTTGCTGAATTGCAGGATTCTACAGGGAAAATTCAGGTCTATTTTAACCGTGACGAAATCTGTACGGGAGAAGACAAAACTTTATACAACGACGTTTACAAACACCTTTTAGACATCGGTGACATCATCGGTATTGAAGGAGAATTGTTCAACACTCAAGTTGGGGAAAAAACGGTTTTGGTGAAAAACTTTACGTTGCTTACCAAAGCATTGCGTCCGCTTCCACAAGCAAAAACTGACGAAAATGGAGTAGTGCACGATGCTTTTAATGATCCTGAAATGAGATATAGACAGCGTTATGTCGATTTAACGGTGAACCCGCAAGTGAAAGAAATTTTCGTGAAAAGAACAAAACTGTTCAATGCAATGAGAACTTTTTTCAATGACGCAGGTTATTTTGAAGTTGAAACTCCAATTTTGCAGTCAATTCCTGGTGGAGCTGCGGCTAGACCATTCATAACGCATCACAATGCTTTAGATATTCCTTTATATTTAAGAATCGCAAACGAATTGTATCTGAAAAGATTGATCGTTGGTGGATTTGACGGTGTTTATGAATTCTCGAAAAACTTCAGAAATGAAGGGATGGACAGAACCCATAATCCAGAATTTACAGCGATGGAAATTTATGTAGCTTACAAAGACTACAACTGGATGATGGATTTTACCGAGAAATTACTGGAATTCTGTGCAACTTCTGTGAACGGAAATTCAGAATCAACTTTTGGTGAACATACAATTAGCTGGAAAGCTCCTTATCCTAGAGTTTCGATGACCGATGCCATTATCAAATATACAGGTTTCGATATTACAGGAAAATCTGAGCAGGAATTGTTCGATTTTGCAAAGTCTATCGGAATTGAAGTGAATGAAACGATGGGGAAAGGAAAATTAATCGACGAAATTTTTGGTGAAAAATGCGAAGGAAACTTCATCCAGCCGACTTTCATTACCGATTATCCAATTGAAATGTCACCTTTAACCAAAAAGCATAGAAGCAAAGAAGGTTTAACTGAACGTTTTGAATTAATGGTTTGTGGTAAAGAAATTGCGAATGCTTACTCAGAGTTAAATGACCCGATTGATCAGAGAGAACGTTTTGAAGAACAATTGAAATTAGCTGAAAAAGGTGATGATGAAGCTGGTCAATTCATTGATGAAGATTTCTTAAGAGCTTTAGAATATGGAATGCCGCCAACTTCAGGTTTAGGAATCGGAATGGACAGATTGATTATGTTTTTAACAAACAATCCATCAATTCAGGAAGTATTGTTCTTCCCTCAAATGCGACCAGAAAAAACTGCTGCTCAAATTGAATTAGGAGAAGATGAAAAGATCATTCTTGATGTCCTAAAATCTGGTGAACAAATTTCTTTAGCGGAAGTGAAAACTTTAAGCAAATTATCAGGAAAAAAATGGGATAAAGCTTCTAAAACTTTAACGAAAGGAGGCTTGGTAAAAGTGGAGAAAATTGATGAGAATGTTTTGATGAAGTTGGTTTAAAATCAATTAGAAATAAATAAGTATAGAAAAGCGAACTTTAAGTTCGCTTTTTTTCATTTTTATGTGATTAATTTTTATTAGCTTTGCTCTTAGGAAAAAACACACCTAAGATGAAAAAAATAATTACTGCAGTTCTTGCATGTGGGTTTGCATATTCTTATGCACAGATTACTCTTACTAAAGATTTAAGTTTCGGGAATAACGGGATTGTACAAATTACAACGCCTAATCAATTTCTGATGGTAGAAGATCGTAATGTTGATAAAAAATCAATGTTTCAGGGAGATAAAATTTTTCTAAGTTATCCTTATGGAGATCCATTGAACGGAATTCCTACTTCTACAAGATATATTAGACTAAATCATAACGGAACTATTGATAATACTTTTGGAAATAATGGTGAAATATCTGTTCCTGAACTAGAATCTTACATTTTTTATTCAGAAAACAACTTCTTTTACCTGCTTTCGGGAAATAAATTTTTATCCAACGGGCAACTTGACACTTCGTTTGGTAATAACGGCAACTTGACGACGGGAAATTGGTCTTATAAATTTGTACTACCTGACGGAAAAATTGTATCAAGAAATGATATGAATGTTCAGAAATTTTTATCAAATGGAAGTTCTGATGTGTCGTACGGAAATAGTGGGGAAATGAGTTTAGATAATACAATTCATAATACGCTGTATAATTACGGATATTTATTTTTCTACAAAGACAATGCGGCTTACGAAAATGTAACGGCTGTCGGCGAGATCACCAAAATGAGAAAAGTGAATCTAAATACTGGTAATCTTGATGTATCTTTTGGGCAAAATGGTTACGCTCAAATGAGATATTCTAATGCTTCAAATTTTACATGGTACAGTGGTAGCGTATTAATTGATGAACTAAATAATTCATTTATTAATAAATTTGATGACCTTGATGGAAACTCACAGCTTACAAAGACAAACGCTCAAGGTAGTTTAGATCTAAGTTTTGGAACTAATGGAGTCATTGAATTTGACAACTCTTTTACCTATAATGGCGAACAGTTTTTAGGTGGAGAAAGACGTCCGCTTCTTTATCAAAACACGATTTTGGTTTCTTCAGAATATGAAACAGCAGGAGTAAACAAAATAGGAATTAGGGGGTTTACACCTTCCGGAAATACAATAACAATCAATAACGATACCTTTTATCCATTGGCTGATGTTACCTACACTCATGCAGAATATATGAGAATGATTGTAAAAGATAATTATTTATATGTTATTTTTGATAATAAAATTGCGAGGTATATTTTTGGTCAGTCTACATTGGCTACTAATACTATTTCACAAAATGAAAATTCATTAAATTTTAATAGTCCTTTTAAAGATGAATTAAATTTAAACACCAATGAAAAAATAAAATCGGTGGAAATTTATGACGAAGCAGGACGTTCAGTGTTGAAAGCAAACGCAACTAAAAGCATCAATACTTGTATGCTGGAAAAAGGAGTTTATTTTATTAAAATCATTACAGAGCAAAATCAAATAATTTCCAAGAAAGGAATTAAAAATTAGTTTTAAATAAATTATAAAATCCTGAAATTTTTCAGGATTTTTGCTTTGACATAAACTATAAATAAATATTTCTCGTTTTTAAGAAAAACTAATGAAAGCCTTCATATTCTTTTTTCTGTTATTTATTTCTATAACATTTGATGCACAAATGCTCACTTCCGTTTATTTTAAAAACAACAGTTATGAGCTTAATCAGGAATCTAAAAAAAAGTTGGATAGTTTAGCCCAGTTGAAAAGTAATCTCACATTCAGAATTTTTGGAAATTGTGATCCTTCAGGAAATTTTGCACTCAATAAAAAATTGTCAGAAAACCGTGCAAATGCAGTCAGTGAATATTTAAAAGGAAAAATTTCGAATAACATTAAATTGGAAGTTACGATTGGTTTAGGAATAGAAAAACAAATCAACGATAACAGTACCGAAAACCTTCGGGAAAAAAATAGAAGAGTAGATGTTTACATTGAAAAATCATTTGCTCTTGGAGAAAAAATTTCGAGAAAAGCATATCCGAGTTTTCTTAATACAAAAATTGCAATGATGAAAGTGAAAGATACTTTTTCGCTTCCTGATGTGAATTTCATTGGTAGTCGTCACGTCTGGCTTCCAAGCGGAAATGTTAATATGCTGAAGCTTTCAAAAATATTAAAAGAAAATCAAAATCTTGAGGTTGAACTACAAGGCCATATTTGTTGCGACTACGAAAATTTTGATGGAGAAGATGTCGATTTAGGAACCTTTAATCTTTCATGGACGAGAGCTACTGCAATCAAAGACTATTTGCTGAAACAAGGTATTGAGCAGAATAGAATTATGGTAAAAGGTCTTGGTCATCTCAATCCAGTCGTCTATCCTGAAATTACAGAAGCCGACCGAATCAAGAACCGTAGAGTAGAATTGGTTTTAACTAAAAAATAGTGTTATATTTTTTTATTGGTAACCTTTGTAAACGAAAACATCAGATAAAATAAGAACGGCAAAATAAATAGTGAGCCTAAAACCAAAGCCCAACCTAAAGCTGAAATTGTTTTTTCAGCTGCGATATGTTTTAATAATGAAAGGTGTTGTCCGTTTCCTAATAAAATAATATCAGGATTGTGCTGATATGTTGCTGCTACCAGAATCATAATAATCTGAAATCCTGCCAAAGCTCTTACAGGAAGTAATTTGCGGTTATGCATCGCTCTTAAAATTAAACCTAAAGCAACGGTTGCAAAGGAAATCGACATCACACCTAATGGTTTAGAAAAAATCCATTTTGTTAAAGGGATATCGGAAAAGTAAGCAGCAGAAAAGACCAATAATCCCGTTACGACTACAAAAATCATAGTCTGGTGTGATTTTTTAATCATTAAGCCTAATTCTAATCTGTCGCTGGTTTCCCGTAAAGAAAAAATGGAAGCTAAATAAGCGCAAAGAGAAACGGTGAATAATCCTACCGCCACGCCAAACCAATTGAGCCAGCTGAAAACATACAAATCTAAAAAGTTTTTTGCGTCAGGATTAATCGATTGTGAAACGGTCGCAGCTGCTATTAAACCTAAGAAAAAAGGCGTCAAAAGACTCGCATAATAGAAAATTTGTGTATAAATTATCTGCCATCGGTCTTCCACCGCATCGTAATGCCTGAAAGTGAATGCTGTACCTCTTGCGATAATCCCAACCAGCATTAATACTAACGGAATGTGAAGATAAGTTGACATTGTCGTATAAATTTCGGGGAAACCAACAAATAGAATTACAATCGCAATAATCAACCACATGTGGTTGGCTTCCCAAACGGGTGCAATCGACTCATACATGATTTTTTCGGTGTACTTTCTGTTTTTCTTTTTGGTCATCAGCTCGACAATTCCTGCTCCGAAATCGGCGCCGCCTAAAATTACATAAAGACATACAGAAAGCCATAGAAAACCAATTACAACGTAGATCATGATTTTTTGTTTTTAGAGTTAAATTGTGCGTCTGTCGGGTCGTAAAGTCTCGGGACCATTTGTATTTGTCTTCTTAAAAGGAAGGTAATAATTAATGATAATGATATGAAAATAGCCGTAAAAAAGTAAAACGAGTACTGAATTCCGGGCATGGGAGTTACTGCGTCCGCTGTTCTCATGATTCCGTAAATAATCCAGGGTTGTCTGCCGACTTCAGTGACCGTCCATCCAGCTTCCAAAGCCATATATCCGAAGGGTGTTGCAAAAAGAAACGTCTTCAGCAGCCAATTTTTATTCAACCAGTCTTTTTTGAAAAAGAAAGCGTAGAGATAGAGACTTCCAATGCAAATCATCACCACACCAAAAAAAATCATAATCTGAAAAGCGTAATGTACAACGGCAACAGGTGGCCATTCATCTTTTGGAAAATCATTTAAACCTTTTATCTCTGCATTAAAATCATTGGTGGCTAAAAAACTTAAAACTTTTGGAATTTTTAAAGCATAATTAATTTCACCTTTTTCTTCATCAGGAATTCCGCCAATCACGAAAGCAGCCCCTTTTTCAGTTTTAAAATGAGCCTCCATTGCAGCTAATTTTATAGGTTGTCTTTCCGCAACAGATTTTGCTGCCACATCACCGCTTAAAGGAGCACCAAACGCACCAATCATCGCAAAGGCAGCGGCGATTCTAAACGCTTTGGTATGAAATTCAACATTCTTTTTTCTCATAATTAAAAAAGCATGTACTCCCGCAACGGCAAATCCGGTCGCACAAAATGCAGCCACCGTCATGTGCAAAGCCTGTGGAAACCAAGCTTCATTAAACATCGCTTTGATTGGATCAATATTCACATATTCTCCATTAATATAATCAAATCCGGTAGGTGAATTCATCCATGCATTGGCTGCTACTACTAATATTCCTGATGCCAAACCGCTTAATCCAACCAAAAATCCACAAAACCAGTGAAACCATTTATTAAATTTATCCCAACCATAAAGGAAAAATCCGATGGCGATGGCTTCAATAAAAAATGCCGTTCCCTCAAGAGAAAATGGCATTCCGAAAATGGGGCCTGCGTGTTTCATAAATCCTGGCCAGAGCAATCCCAATTCAAATGAAAGCATCGTTCCGGAAACTGCTCCTGTAGCAAATAAAATCGCAACACCTTTGCTCCATGCTTTGGTAAGGCCTTTGTAAATTTCATTCCCTGTTTTCAGATATTTCCAGTGGGCGAATGCCATGAGAAAAGGCATCACCATTCCGACGCAGGCAAATATAATATGAAAGCCTAAGGAAAGTGCCATTTGGGCACGTGCAGCAATGAAATCATCCATAAAATCAATTTTTCACCTGAAAGTTACGGATAAAATTATGGTAACATTATATGATTTAAAACATTACAATTATTTCAAATTCGCATTGTAACTTTATTGTTTTTTAGTTTGAATATAACATGCATTTTTTAGCATAAATTCTGATATTTTAAGAAGTAAATTACTTTCATAAGTCGAAAAAAATCACGATATTTGTGGGTCTTTGCATTAAGCAAATATTTCAATTTTATATGAGTCAAAAACAATATACAGCTAGTAGTATCCAGGCATTAGAAGGCATGGAGCACGTTCGTCTAAGACCATCTATGTACATTGGTGATGTAGGAGTGAGAGGTCTTCATCATTTGGTTTATGAAGTAGTAGATAACTCGATTGACGAGGCTCTTGCAGGTCATTGTGATACGATATTAGTGACAATTCATAAGGGAGAAGGTATCTCTGTGAAAGATAATGGTAGAGGAATTCCTGTAGATTTACATGAGAAAGAACAAAAATCAGCTTTAGAGGTTGTAATGACTAAAATTGGAGCAGGTGGAAAATTTGATAAAGATTCTTACAAAGTTTCAGGAGGTCTGCATGGTGTAGGGGTTTCTTGTGTGAATGCACTTTCAACTTTATTGGTAGCAACGGTTAGCCGTGACGGTAAATTATATCAACAAAAATATTCTGAAGGAAAAGCTTTGGCAGATGTTGCTGAAATTGGTACAACTGATGAAAGAGGAACTGAGGTTTTCTTTCAGCCGGATGGTACTATTTTTCAGGAATTGGTGTATAATTATGATACACTTGCAGCAAGAATGCGTGAGCTTTCTTTCTTAAATAAAGGAATCACTATTACTTTGGTTGACGAAAGAGAACCGAACGAAGACGGATCTTTTGCTTTTGAAGTTTTTCATTCTGAAGGTGGTTTGAAAGAATTCGTAGAGTTCATCGACGGAAACCGTGAAGCAATTATGGAAAACGTGATTTTCATGGAAGGTGAAAGAGATGATATTCCTGTAGAAGTTGCAATGCGTTACAATACATCTTTTAACGAAAATCTTCATTCATACGTTAATAACATCAATACCCATGAGGGCGGAACTCACTTGGCAGGTTTCAGACGTGCTTTGACGAGAACCTTGAAGAAGTATGCTGATGATTTAGGAATTCCTGCTAAAGAAAAAGTGGAAATTACCGGAGATGACTTCCGTGAAGGTTTGACGGCTGTGATTTCTGTAAAAGTAATGGAACCTCAGTTTGAAGGGCAAACTAAAACTAAATTAGGAAACTCTGAAGTTTCCGGTGCGGTAGATAAGATTGTAGGTGAAATGTTGACCAATTTCTTAGAAGAAAATCCAAACGAGGCTAAAATTATCGTTCAGAAAGTTGTTTTGGCTGCAAAAGCGAGACAGGCTGCTAAAAAGGCTCGTGAAATGGTTCAGAGAAAATCTCCGATGGGAGGTTCTGGTTTACCAGGAAAATTATCTGACTGTTCATCAAAAGATCCTGCAGAATCTGAATTGTTCTTAGTCGAGGGAGATTCGGCAGGTGGAACTGCAAAACAAGGTAGAGACAGACATTTCCAGGCAATTCTTCCGTTACGAGGTAAAATTTTGAATGTTGAGAAATCAATGTTGCACAAAGTTTACGATAATGAGGAAATTAAAAATATTTACACGGCACTTGGAGTTTCTGTAGGAACAGAAGAAGATAGTAAAGCGTTAAATCTTGCAAAATTAAGATACCATAAAGTAGTAATCATGACCGATGCCGATATTGACGGTTCTCACATTTCTACTTTGATTCTTACTTTCTTCTTCAGATTCATGAAAGAAATGATCGAGAACGGTTATATTTATATTGCACAGCCGCCTTTATATTTATTAAAGAAAGGAAACAAAAAAATATATGCTTACAACGAAAAAGAGCGTGAAGAAATAACCTTAGAGATGGCTCCGGACGGGAAAGGTGTTGAAGTTCAGCGTTATAAGGGTCTTGGAGAGATGAATCCTGAACAGCTTTGGGAAACTACCTTAAATCCTGAGCACAGAATTCTGAAGCAAGTGACGATTGATAATGCAGTTGAAGCAGATTCTGTTTTCTCAATGTTAATGGGCGATGAGGTTCCACCAAGAAGAGAATTTATCGAGAAAAATGCAAAATATGCTAAGATTGATGTTTAAACATTATTTCAAATGATATTTCAGGACTCCATTTTTTGTGGAGTCTTTTTTAATTCTCCTATTTATGATGTTTTTCTTAAGAATTTTTATATTTCGTGGAAAAATCAAATAAATGATGAAGTTTCATTATTTAGATGTTTTTTTAGTATAAAATTGCAAGCGCAGATTATCCTAAGGAATATTATCCTGCTTTCAAGCAAATCTGGAAAGTTATTTCAGACAGCGAGAACCAGGTGATGAGCCTGATTAAAAAATAAATTAAATAAATATCATTTAAAAACTAAAAACCATTCATCTTTTGAATGGTTTTTGCATTGCTAAGCAAAATAATAATTATGAAAAGTACCATTGCTATTTTTATGATTTCTGCGGTGTTTGCTGTAATTTCTTGCAAAAAGAATGATTTACAAAAAGCGGAAGTAAATACTACAGAAGTTGAAGCTCCCGAAAAATTTACGGTAGATTCTGTTAAAGTAAATGATTCTATGAAAATTAATGATAAGCTTTCTGTAAATTATACTGCAAAAATGTTAGTATTTCCCACGCTGAAAGACAAAGCGCTTTTAGACAGTATTTACTATGATAAAAAAGGGATTTCAGACTATTCTAAAAACGGATTTCAAAGTTTTTTAGATAAAGATAAAACTGAATATTTTGCATCAACAAAAGAAAAAAGCAGCGAGTGGATTTCAGATATTCAATACAAGCAGACTTGGGAAGCGGGTTCTTTTATGAAGCTTCTTTCTCAGACTGAAGATTTCCTTCAGATCGAATATTTATTTACTTCGTATGAAGGCGGCGCACACGATAACTATTCTTTTGCTGCAAGAGTTTTTGATTTGAAAAGCAATAAAAAACTTGATTTAAAAGATATTACCACAATGCCACAGGCCCGATTATCAGAGCTTTTAATGAAAAATATCAACAAAATTCCGAGTGGAACAACCGATTCTGATGGTGCGGTTAATAATTCTGAGATGCTTTTGGTAGATATCATTCCTGCCAATAATGCGTTTTATTTTGACGAGAAAAATCTTTATTTTCATTACAGTCCTTATGAAATTGCCGCTTTTGCAGCCGGAGATATCGTGATTCCTGTATCTTGGGAAGAATTAAAAGGAACATTAAATCCGGAATTTAAAAAGAGAATGAAAATTAACTAATATTAATGCTTCCAAATCAGGAAGCATTTTTTACTTTTGTGGCAATGGAAAAAGTAGCTTTTATCATCAATCCTTTTTCGGCGAAAAAGAATTATCAGCCATTTCTCAATGAGCTGAAGAGGAAAGTCGAAAATCCTTTATATTACATTTCAGAATCGATTCCGGGAACAGAAGAATTTATTCAGAAACATTTTTCTGATACTGATATTTTTGTGGCGATCGGAGGTGACGGTACAATTTCTACGGTTGCTAAAAGTCTGATTAATACCGATAAAATCTTGGCGATTTTCCCGGCAGGATCAGGAAATGGTTTTTCTAATGAAACGCAGTTCAGCAAAAATTTAGATGAATTGTTAGAAAAACTAAAGCAAAAAAAATCCAGAAAGATTGATACTTTTACTGTTAATGATCGGCTTTCCATCAATGTTTCAGGAACCGGATTTGACGGAAAAGTGGTCAAAGAATTTGAAAAAACCGACCGTGGTTTCAAAAACTACATTAAAGTTTCGCTCAAAACATTCTTCAATTACAAACCCATCAAATTAAAGTTTGCTGATGAAAAATACCATCAGTATAACGGTAAATATTTAATGGTCAATATAGCAAACACCCGTCAGTTCGGTAACAACGCTTACATCGCTCCGATGGCGAGTAAAAGTGACGGTTTGGTTGATATGGTTTTGGTGAAAAAATTTCCGCTGACTTATTCTGCGCTTTTTGCATTCAGAATGTTTACCAAAAAGCTGAAAGAAGATGATTACATCACATATCTGCCGGTTTCAGAAATCGAATTTAAAGTCAATACCAAAAATTGGCATCTCGATGGTGAATTCAATAAAATAAAATCTCCCATCCACATCAAGGTACAGCCGTCAAGTCTTACTATTTTAATTTAAAACTTATTATAAACGCAATTGTTTTAGGAGCTAAAATCTCGCTTTCCACTGTATCTTTTCTTTTGCCTCCGCCTTTACCATCACCAAAAGAAAAGGATGCCGTTGCAATCGAGGCTAGGGATTTCGTTCGTAAAATAATGATTGCTTTGTGTTTACATCTTAATTGCTGTAAGACTAGAAAAAAACAATTTATAGGAAACAAAAAAAGCCTTCAATGAAGAAGGCTTAAAAACACAAATGATGAAAAAAAAATTACCATTATTCAATGATAACGTTCTACAAATTTAAGAAAACTAATTTTAAAATCCTACATTTTGAATCGTAGGTTTTAAAAAAAAATATTTAAAATTTTGAAAAATAACGGTTTTCGGTGATTCAAATGAAGAATTAAACTTCCAATTTTCCCTCTATTTTATTAGGGTTATTGAGGCAGTATTGCAATTGTTCTTTGTCTAGCTGTTTTTCCCAATTCGCTACCACTACGGTTGCTACAGAATTTCCGACTACGTTTGTTAACGCTCTACATTCACTCATAAATTTATCAATTCCTAAAATCAAAGTCATTCCCGCAATCGGAATTTCGGGAACTACGGCTAAGGTTGCTGCTAAAGTTACAAATCCGGCTCCGGTAACGCCTGCAGCACCTTTAGAACTCAACATGGCAACCAAAAGTAGCATTAATTGTTTTTCCAGTGAAAGGTCGATATTTAAAGCCTGAGCGATAAATAATGATGCTAATGTCATATAAATGTTTGTTCCGTCGAGATTGAAAGAATATCCTGTAGGAACAACCAAACCCACGATTGCTTTGGAACAACCTGCTTTCTGCAACTTATCCATAATTCCCGGCAAAGCAGATTCTGAAGAACTTGTGCCCAAAACCAAAAGAAGTTCCTCTTTCAGGTAATACATCAATTTAAAAATGCTAAAACCGTTATACCAGGCAACAGAACCTAAAACAAACACGACAAATAGGATAGAAGTGATGTAGAAAGTACCGACAAGGAAAATTAAATTTAAAACAGAAGCCAGACCGTATTTTCCAATTGTAAAAGCCATTGCTCCAAAAGCCCCAATTGGAGCCAGTTTCATAAGCATATGCACAATTTTGAAAACAGGTGTCGCCAAATCTTGCAGGAAATCTGTCACTTTCTGGCCTTTTTCTTTGGTTAAAACCAACGCAACTCCCATTAGAATAGCAACCAAAAGCACCTGAAGGATATTGTCCCCAACAAGAGGACTGAAAAGCGTTTCCGGAATGATATTCATCATAAATCCTGTAAGCGTTGTATCATGAGCTTTCTGCTGATATTGCGAAACATCCCCTGAAAGACTTGCGGGGTCAATATTTAATCCGGAGCCTGGCTGTAAAATATTTCCGACAATTAATCCGATGATTAATGCTAAAGTGGAAAAGGTGAAAAAATAAATCATTGCTTTCACTGCAATTCTTCCCACTTTTTTCAGGTCGGTCATATGGGCAATTCCCAAAGTCAAAGTGATGAAAATCACCGGAGCAATAATCATTTTGACGAGTTTGATAAATCCGTCACCTAAAGGTTTCATTTTTTCACCCAATTCCGGATAAAACTTTCCTAAAAGAATCCCTGCAATAATCGCAACAATAACCTGGAAGTAAAGCTGCTGATAGATTTTTTTTGCTTTCAAAAGAAATATGTTTAATTCTGGTTGAAAAATAAGAAAATAAGAATTAAGATGTACGTTTTGTTGAGAAAAGTTTCGGCGGGGCCTTTGGCCCCGCCGAAACCAAATATTTTTTTTGATTGTCATTCTGACTGAGAAGAACCTTAAAGTATCTAATATGTTCTTGATTACGTTCGCTTCAATCAAAATGATAGAGAGATTTCATTATTCTACCGCAACCGAATCATCTCCACGTCCGTCAGCTACAGCATTGATTGTTCCGTTATCATCAATCAAAATCATTTCTGTTCTTCCCAATTGTTTGACTCTTTCTGCTTTATAACCCAATTTATCTAAATCCATAATTGTGGTTTCGGGGAAGTTTTTCTCAAAAGCAACAGTTTCCGGAAGCCACTGATGATGAAATTTTGGTGAATTGACAGACATATTTGCATTCAGTTTAAAATCAATCACATTCACAATAGATTGGTAAACAGTGGTAGGAATCGTTGTTCCACCGGGAGTTCCTACCACTATATAAGGTTTTCCGCTTTTCAATACAATCGTCGGAGTCATTGATGAAAGCATCCTTTTATTAGGCTGAATAGAATTAGCCTCGCCGCCAACGGCTCCAAACATGTTCGGAACGCCTGGCTTTATGGAGAAATCATCCATTTCGTTATTTAGGAAAAATCCGGCATCGGAAACGACTACTTTGCTTCCGTACAAACCGTTTAAAGTGGTGGTAACTGCAGCAACATTACCGTCTTTATCAATTACTGAAATATGAGTGGTTTCAGTAGATTCTTTTTGTTGTTGGATTATTTTTCCGACTTCGGAACTTGGCGTGGCTTTGTTAAAACTAAAGCTTTTCCAGCGCTTTTTGAGGTAGTCATCAGAGATAAGATAAATGGTTTTATCCTGAATGAAATCCGGATCACCCATATATTCTGCACGGTCTGCAAAAGCTCGTCTTTCTGCTTCTGCTATAATCTGAACTGCTTCTGTAGAATTGTGCTGGTATTTTTCTAAATTTTCATAACCTGCCATTTTCAGCATTTGAGCTAACAAAATCCCACCGCTTGACGGTAATGGCATCGATATAATCTGACTTCCTTTATAGTTAAATTCCAACGCTTTTCTTTCTGCTACTTGATAGTTTTTTAAATCTTCGGAACTAATAATTCCGTTTCCTTTTTTCATTTCAGCAACCAAAAGTTCAGCAGTTCTTCCTTCATAAAAACCTTTTAAACCTAATTTCTGAATCAATTTTAGAGTCTCTGCCAATTCTTTTTGAATCAGTAAATCTCCTGACTTCCAAGGATCATTTTTAACGAAAACTATAGTTGACGGATTATGTTTTTGGAAATTTCCTCTATTTGAATTTAATAAATTGGCTTCCCGTTCCGTAATGGCAAAACCTTTTTCCGCTAAATCAATTGCCGGCTGAATCAGTTTTTCCATCGGCAGTTTGCCATATTTTAAAGTGGCAAAGAATCCCGCAACACTTCCTGGAACGCCTACTGCCAATCTGCCATTTTGGGATAAATCTGTATTGGCATTTCCTTTTTTATCTAAATACATATTGTGAGAAGCCTTTTGGGGAGCTGTTTCACGATAATCTAGAGTGAATCTTTCTCCATTATTTTTTACTCCAACCAAAAATCCACCACCGCCGATGTTTCCAGCCTGTGTATAGACGACGGCCAATGCATATTGTGTTGCTATAATCGCATCGTAGGCATTTCCTCCCGATCTCAGGATTTTTGCACCGGCTTCACTCGCCAAAGGGTGCGCAGAAACCACAACACCTTTGTTTTTGACTTTTACTTCTTTTACAATGCTGATATCTGTAAATTGCGCCGAAACTGATTGAGAGACAATGAGTAAGATGAATAAAAATTTTTTCATGATAAATATTATAATCGAATTTACAATTTTGTTTTCTTATAGTACTCAAAATCTTTATTTTTGCTTTTACTCATCTAATAATAAATAAAAATGGAGTCCTTCACGGAAAAAATATTGATTACGGGAGCTTTAGGCCAAATCGGAACCGAGCTTACCAACAGACTTGTAGAAATTCATGGTGCTGATAATGTGGTCGCTTCAGGCCTGGATAGATACCAAAAAGAGCTAACTTCTGCCGGTCATTACGAAAGAATGGATGTTACCAATACCCAATTGGTAAAACAGGTGATCAAAGATTACGAAATTACAACTGTTTATCACTTGGCATCACTTTTATCTGGAACGTCTGAAAAGCAACCTATTTTTGCATGGAAACTGAATCTTGAGCCACTTCTTCATTTTTGTGAAATGGCAAAAGAAGGTTTGATTCAAAAGATTTTCTGGCCTAGTTCAATCGCTGTTTTCGGAAAAGGAATTCCTAAAAATGATGTTGCTCAGGATGTTGTTTTGAATCCTACTACGGTGTACGGTATTTCAAAAATGGCAGGCGAAAAATGGTGCGAATATTATTTTGATAAATATGGAGTAGATGTAAGAAGTATCAGGTATCCCGGATTGATTTCTTGGAAAACTCCAGCAGGTGGAGGAACAACTGATTATGCTGTTGAAATTTTCTACGAAGCAGTGGAAGAGGGTAAGTATACAAGTTTTATCTCCGAAGATACAGCGATGCCAATGTTGTATATGGATGATGCTATCAACGCTACTTTGAAATTAATGGAAGCTCCTAAAGAAAGTTTAACCGTTCGTTCATCATACAATTTGGGTGGAATGTCATTCACACCAAAAGAATTGGCAGCTGAAATTAAGAAGGAAATTCCTGAATTTGAAATTGATTACAAGCCGGATTTCAGACAGGCAATTGCAGATTCCTGGCCGTCGTCAATTGATGATTCTATCGCCAAAAAAGACTGGGGACTTTCTTATGATTATGGAATTTCTGAAATGTCTAAAGACATGATTAAAAATCTGAAAGTCAAATTATCTAAATAAATTTAAGGTAAAGTTTTACTTTAATTAAATTGTATTTTAATAATTGATTAATAGTATTTTATAAATTTTATATAAATTTAAGTTTAAATGATTTTACTGACCTTTAATTTGATGAATATTGAATCTGAAACTAAAAAAGAAGTTCAGATTTCTGATGATGAAAGGTTAGCAATCACGGAGGCGAATACTAAATCGGTTCTTAGAATTTTAGATATTCATGAAATAAAAGCAAGTTTTTTTATCGAGATTTCTCTTGTCGAAAAACTTAAAAATTTAATAAAAGCAATTTCTGCTCAAGGGCACGAAATTGCTTTTTACAATAAAAACTCTTCTGCTTCACAAATAGAAGAAGCCAAAAAATTCGCTGAAGATTCTTTAGAAAAACAAATCAAAGGCATTCGTCAAAAGGAATTTAAAATCGCTGAATCTGATTTGAAATTAATGGGATTTAATTATATTTCGAATATTGATAATGCCGATATTTTGTTTCCTTTTAAGCGTCTAAAGAGAGATTCTGAGATCACTGAGGAGAACGGAATCAGTATTGTTCCGGAAAGTATTTCACCTTACAGTCAGCTTCCTTATAATGATTTTGTCTTTCAGACTTTACCGATGAAATATTATCAGAATATGGTTTTTGAAACCCTGAAAAATGACGATTTTGTATTGGTTTATTTAGATTCCTGGCAATTCACAGACGTGAAAAGATATCAGTTTAAAGTTCCGTTTTACAGAAGCTTTAACTGCGGTAAAAAAATGGAAGACAAGCTAGAAGGTTTCCTGACTTGGATTAACGAAAAAGAATTGGCGACGTCGAGAATGAAAGACTATATTTTTTAATTATCTAAAATATTATTTGCTGCTTTCTTCTAAGAATTTAATGATAGCTTCATTCGCTAATCTTTCAACGTCACCTTTTACGTTTCTGTCATTATACTGAGAAAGAGCATACTGTTGAATATTTTTCACCAAAGAATTTAAATAATCTCTCCCACAATTTTGATACTCTGTCAATTCTGACGTGTTTAATTGAATCAACATGTTGAAGCCAACATATGAATAACTACAGTTGACATCAATATAATAATCTTTGTTATTACTTAGAAAAAACCAGGATTTAGATTCAAAATCAATTATTTCCATATATGTTTAAAGAGCTACTTCTTAACTCATTAAGATAATTCCAAAAGGGTAATTTCAGGCAATACCCCAACTCTTCCGGGATATCCCAAAACCCCAAAACCACGGTTCACATAAAGCATTTTTCCTTCACTTTCATATAAATCTGCCCATTTCGGATAACGGTATTGTACAGGTGACCATTTGATATTTTTTAAATCCAAACCAAACTGCATTCCGTGCGTGTGACCGGAAAGTGTTAAACTAATGTCTGCAGGATGTTTTTTAACTACATAATCGAAATGAGTAGGGTCGTGGCTCATTAATATTTTTGCGGCATTTTGCGGAACGTTTTCTAGAGCTTTGTCAATTTTTCCAAATTGTGGAAAAGGCTTTAATCCCCAGTTTTCTACGCCTAAAATGTATAATTTTTCTCCGTTTCTGTCGATGGCACGGTTTTCATTCATCAACATTTCAAAACCTGCCTGTCTTTCATATTCGATCAAGGCATCAAGATTTATTTTTTTTGCATTAGGAGAATCCCAAGTCACATAATCGCCATAATCATGATTTCCCAATACGGCAAACTTGCCGTCTTTCGCCTTAATTTTAGAAAAGAGAGGAATAAAAGGTTTGAATTCTTCAGAAACATTGTTGACCATGTCTCCGGTAAACAACACTAAATCTGCATTTTGTTCATTAATCAACTCGATTGCGTGTTCCAGTTTGCTCGGGTCGGAAAAACTTCCGCTGTGAACGTCTGAAATTTGTATAATTTTATATCCTTTAAAACTTAAAGGAAGATTTTTAATTTTAACTTTTACTTTTCTTACGGTATGTCTGTATTTTCCGAAAGTAATTCCGTCAATAAAAAGAGCGGAAAGTACACCACCTAAACCAAGTCCCATGATGCTTAAAAACTTTCTTCTTTCCGGGAAAAAATTCTCAGTTGGTTTTGTTAAGCCAATTAAATATCCGCCTGTTCTGAAAATATCATCAATCAATAAAAATAAAACGATGAAAATTTTAGGTAAAATAAAGACCAAAAACAATGAAATCATGATCTGTGCTCTCATTGTACTTCTGTCTGACCTTTGGAAATGCGAAACCTCGTAAGCAAAGAATCCGTAGATAGCCAAAGACAAAACGCAGTAGCCTATTTTGATCCATGAATTATCTGTTAAGGTTCTTATTGCCTGATAGATATAGACCTCAAGAAACAAGAAGATGGCAGCTATAAATAAAAAATTTCTTTGCATAATGGAGTTTTAAAAAAGCACAAAAGAAAATTCCTCTGTGCTTTTTTTATATTTTTTAATTAAATGTAAGGCTTAAGGAAATTTATAAACGATCGCATTGATATTCATTCCGGCACCTACCGAAGTCATCACAATGTTCCCTTTTTCTTTAAACGTATGACCATCCATTTTTCCTTTAATTATCAAATCAAACATGGTAGGAATGGTTGCTACAGAAGAATTTCCAAACTCCTGAATCGTCATTGGCGAAATTGCGTGATCATAATCTTTCACTTCATACAATTTGTGAAGCCTGTCTATCATTGCATAATCCATCTTCGCATTCGCCTGATGAATTAGGATTTTGTCAATATCATCAATAGATAATCCTGCATTATCGATGGTTTCTTTGATGGCAACGGGAACATTTTTAAGTGCATATTCGTAGATTTTTCTACCCATCATTCTGATGTACAGTTTTTGGTCGTCAAAATCTTTGTTGATGGACGCTCCGTTTCTTAAATATTCAAGCTCCGGCCCGTTGTCGCAAATGGTATTGTGAGAAATAATACCTACATTTTCTTCGTCTGTTGCTTTTACAACTACTGCACCTGCACCGTCAGCGAAAATCATTTTATTTCTATCGTAAGGATCGGTAACACGGCTTAAAGTTTCTGAGCCAACTACAAGTATTGTTTTGGCAACTCGGGCTTTGATAAAATGATCTGCTAAAATCATTGCTTCAACCCAACCAGGACATCCAAAAATCATATCATAAGTGATACATTTTCTGTTTTTGATGCCTAAATGATTCTTCACTCGTCCTGCCATATTCGGCATAAAGTTCGCAGCGCCATTGGTTCCTACTTCACCAAAATTACTTGCGTAGATGATGTAATCTAAATCTTCACCATCAACTTTTGCGTCTTCTAGAGCAATTTTTGCAGCTTCGTAACCAATTTTTGAGTTTGACGTGTCTTCGCCTATGTATCTTCTGTTTTCAATTTCTGTAATTTCTACAAATTTTGAGATGATTTCTGCGGTTGGCTTTTCTATTTTTTCGCCTTCATCGGTATAGAATTCAGAATTTAGAAAATAATCTCTACCAATAACTCTGTTAGGAATGTAAGATCCAGAACCAATAATGATCGTATTCGGCATTCGTTTTAATGATTTTATAAAGATGCAAAGTTAATAATTAATATTAATAAGAAAGAATTAAAATTATTATTAAATTTGCAAAAATTGTGCTTTACAATCTATGAAAAACAATCCGTCATTAAAAGGGTTACTTATCGCATCAGTAGTATTTATACTTGCTTTTGGCGTGTACTTCTTTTTCTTAGCCAAAAAAAATTATTACCTTGTAGATAATCCTACGCCAGATACCTATTACTATAAGATTAATAATGGCTCTGAAGGAGTGATTTCCGGAGGACAATTTGTGAAGGTTGATCTTAAAAAAGGCAAAAATTCTATCAAAGTTTTTAATCAAAATAAGAAATTGCTTTACGATTCTGCATTTGAAGTGAAGAAAGTAAGAGGCCTGATTAATATTGCACACCAGGATTATTATGTTAATGATCAATATTATGGCTACAATCTTAAAAAAGATTCATTACTTTTGGCATTGGATAAAACCATCATTGACGGAAAACCCTATTTTGGAGGTGCAAGACACTTTAAGAAGCTTTATACAGACGACTTCTATTACAATGTAGATGAAGAATATGATCAGCTGATAAAGAATATTGATAAAGTAGAATCACGTTCAAAGATCTTCAGAAAACAAGATTACCTTAATTATTATAAAGAATATTACAAGTTTTGACAAACGATATCAACAAAGTAACTCCCTACAACTCTGAGGCAACGAAAAAAAGCCAGGTAGAGGATATGTTCGACAATATAGCGCCGAAGTACGACTTATTGAACCACGCATTGTCTATGAAAATAGATGTTTTGTGGAGAAACAAGCTGGTAAAAATGATGAAAGAAGATGCCCCTCAGGAAGTTCTTGATGTGGCTACAGGAACAGGAGATTTAGCAATTGCTGTGGAAAAAGGAACTGACGCAAAAGTAGTTGGTTTAGATTTATCGCAACAAATGTTAAATGTTGGCGTTATTAAAATAAAAAAACTTAAATTAGACGGCAAAATTTCTATGCAGAAAGGCGATGCAGAAAATTTACCTTTCGAGGACAATAGATTTGATGCTGTTTCCGTTGCATTTGGAGTAAGGAACTTTGAAAACCTTACCAAAGGTTTGGCAGAGCTGAGGAGAGTAGTGAAAGAAAACAAGAGTGTGTACATTCTTGAGTTTTCAAAAGTAGAGGGTTTTTTAGGACCGTTTTATATGTTTTACTTCAAAAATATATTACCGGCAATCGGGAGATTGGTTTCTAAAGACAACAGGGCGTATACTTATCTGCCGGATTCTGTAAATGCTTTCCCGTTTGGGGAGAAAATGAGACAAATACTTTTAGATACAGGATTTAAAAAAGTAGAATATAAAAAATTAAGTTTAGGTATAGCCACAATTTATAAAGCAACAAAATAACCTATGAATAAATTTCTATTAAAAGCTCTGGTTTTAGCCTCAGTTAGTATTGCAACATTTGCAGACGCTCAATTTAGAACTCGTAACAGGATGGACAAGCTGGAAGATTTTGACCAGCAAAAGTTCAGTTGGGGGTTTTATCTGAATGGCAATATTCTTGATTACCGTATCGTGCATAACCCAAGATATGGTATGGCTGATAACCAGAACCTTGTAAGTTCTAAATCTAGTACTAGTTTTGGAGCGGGTTTGATTGCGAAATTCAGAGTGCATGATTACTTAGATGTAAGATTAGAGCCGGGTTTACAGTTTGCTCAGAGGCAATTGACTTTCAATACACAGGGAAATGATATTTATCAAAATGGAAGTTTAACGAATCCTGCATTTACTCCGATTTTATTAACTGAAAAAGATAAAGTAAGAGAGGTTAAGTCTACTTTGGTAGATATTCCTGTTATGCTTGAGTTTCATGGTGAAAGATGGTACAACTCAAGACCTTACGTTGCGGCAGGTGTGAATTACATCGTTAATTTACAATCGAATTCTGATTCAGAAGACGATAACCAACAGCAGGTTTTCAGATCTACGACGCATAATTTTGCTTGGTCTGCAGAGATGGGAATTCAGTTTTATTTCAATAAATTTAAATTGACTCCGGCTGTGAGAGGAACGTTCTTTATGAACAACGAAATGGTTGCTGATAACGCTACAACGCCGCCTTACTGGTCTGCAGCAGTTTCTACTTTACAGACAAGAGCGATTATGTTTGTATTGAAATTTGAATAATATAATAAAAAATTAATATAGAAAGGAGGTGCTTTGGCATCTCCTTTTTGCTTTTAGCCAAAATATAGAGACATTTATTTTTGTTAGTCTTTTTATTTTCATATTTTTGCTTTTAGTTAGAATATTTAGAAACCTGAAATGCTTCAAGAATTAGAAAACAATTTTTCAGAATTGGAAAAAAAGATTTTGAATCTTCATAAAAGTCATCAAAATCTTACTGAAAAGTTATCAGAGTTGAATAAAGAGCATGAAGACTTGAAGAAGAAATATGATGAGGAAAGAAAGAAAAATCAGGTATTAGCAGAAGAACAGAAAAATATAAAATTGTATTCAGCAATATCAGGAAATCCTGAACACAACAGACTCATGAAAAACCACATCAACAGATTGGTAAAAGAAGTAGACTTTTGTATTGCACAGCTTCAAAACAGTGGACTATAATGGAGGTAAGGAGAATAACCATCAACATTGCAGGAAGAGTATATCCGCTGAATGTACCCGCAGCAGAGGAAGAAACTTTGCGAAAAGTGGGGAAGCAGATTGAAAATATGATTAAAGATTTTGAACAAAATTTCGATGTGAGAGATAAACAAGACGCTTTGGCAATGTGCGCCCTAAAATTGGGGACCAACGCTGAAGTTGTATCTATGAACTACGAAAAAAATATAAATTCAACCAACGACAGATTAGCCAAAATTAATCAGACGTTGAATGAAGTCGGAAAATAATTTTCCGGAAAAACTGCCTACAGTAATTCTAACACATTAAGGTAAACTCAACACTAAACAATTAATGTTCGAAAGTCTTCTCAATGGCGTGCTGCATTACGCAGATTACAGAGAGAAGGAATCAGATCAAATCGTGGAGATCAGGAGTTTACTCTAAATCACTGAATTATTGTAGGTTTTTTTATTTTTAAATTTAGACAATTAAAACTCAATATATATATGACAACAACCGCTATTATTATAGGCGTTATTTGTTTGGTAATAGGTGCTGTTTTAGGAATGGTATTTTCTAAAAGCTCCCTTAATGCTAAAGGCAAATTTATTATAGACGATGCAACAAAAAATGCCGAAAACCTTATAGAAAAAGCTACTGTACAAGCCGAATCGATAAAGAAAGAAAAAAATCTTCAGGCAAAAGAAAAGTTTCTTGAGTTGAAATCTCAACACGATGCAGACATTCAGTCTCGTGAAAGAAAAATGCAGGAAGGCGAAAAAAGAATCAAAGACAAAGAAAACAAACTCAACGACGAACTCAGCAAAGCAGGTAAACTTGAAAAAGATTTAGACAGACAAATTGCTGACTATGCTAAGAAAACCGAAGTTTTAGAAAGAAAACAACAGGAATTAGATTCAGCGACTTCGAAGAAAGTTGAAATGCTTGAAAAAATTTCAAACTATACTGCTGAAGAAGCTAAATCTGAATTGGTAGAAACCATGAAGGCTGAAGCAAAAACAAGAGCTCAGGCACACGTTCAGAGCATCATGGAAGAAGCTCAGTTGAATGCTAAAAGCGAAGCGAGAAAAATCGTTATCCAAACCATCCAGAGAATCGGTACAGAGCAGGCGATCGAAAACTCGGTATCTGTATTTAATATCGAATCTGACGAGGTAAAAGGTAGAATTATCGGTAGAGAAGGTAGAAATATCCGTGCTTTAGAGGCGATGACAGGCGTAGAAATCATTGTTGATGATACTCCGGAAGCTATTCTTCTATCATGTTTCGATCCTGTAAGAAGAGAGATCGCAAGATTATCACTTCACAGATTGGTAACAGACGGAAGAATTCACCCTGCAAGAATCGAAGAGGTGGTAGAGAAAACCAAAAAAATGATCGAAGAAGAGATCATTGAAGTGGGTAAGAGAACCATCATTGATCTTGGAATTCACGGTCTCCACCCGGAATTGGTGAAAATCGTTGGTAGAATGAAATACCGTTCATCTTACGGACAAAACCTTCTTCAACACTCAAGAGAAGTAGCAAACATTGCTGCTACGATGGCTGCAGAATTAGGATTAAATGTAAAAATGGCTAAAAGAGCAGGTCTTTTACACGATATAGGTAAAGTTCCTGAGCAGGAATCTGAACTTCCTCACGCTTTATTAGGAATGCAGTGGGCAGAGAAATATGGCGAAAATCCTGAGGTAATCAATGCTATCGGAGCTCACCACGACGAAGTAGAAATGACGTCATTATTATCTCCGATCATTCAGGTTGCCGATGCTATTTCTGGAGCAAGACCAGGAGCAAGACGTCAGGTTTTAGAATCTTATATCCAAAGACTGAAAGATCTTGAAGCTGCGGCTTTAAGCTTTGAAGGAGTTTCAAGTGCTTACGCAATTCAGGCGGGTAGAGAACTAAGAGTAATGGTAGAAAGCGGAAAAGTAAATGACGAAATCGCTTCTCAACTTTCTTACGACATCTCAGAAAAAATTCAGAACGAATTAACGTACCCCGGACAAGTAAGAGTTACGGTAATCAGAGAAACGAGAGCTGTTAATATCGCAAGATAAGTTAGGTTTAATTTAAATATAGAATCCTTTCAAAGAAATTTGAAAGGATTCTTTTTTGAATACGGTTTAGACTATCGAATGGTATTTATTAAAAGTGGATTAAATATTAGTTTTTTAGAATTAAATACTAATTATTTATATTCAACGTTATAAATAATATAAAATAATTTACGAAGTAGTTGTTTTAATTATTAAATTTGAGCTTCAACTTAAAACCAAATTATTATGTTAAATGAAATTCTAAAAAACGCTAAGAAATTAAAGAGTGCTGATCTGAAAGAGATCGTAGGAGGTGTAAGTGTAGATAATGCGACTCCAGACTTGTCACTTTGCGGATGCAGCTGCTCAGGAGCTGTCACGGGACCTAAGTACTGTCCGACTTATATTGGCTGTCTACAAGTGTATACTTGTGATGATTTTGCTGTATAAATTAAAGACTTTTATATTTTTTAACTTAAAACCAAATCATTATGTTAAACGAAATTTTAAAAAACGCTAAGAAATTAAAGAGTGCTGATCTGAAAGACATCGTAGGAGGTGTTGGTAAAATCGGAACTCCGGATTTATCACTTTGCGGTTGCAGTTGCACCGGAGCAGTGACAGGACCTAAATATTGCAGTCAATATATGGGATGCCCGCAAGTAATTACTTGTTAATATTTAAAAAACATTAAAAAATAGAAAGTCTTCCATTATTTGGAAGACTTTTTCATTTATTTATTGAAGAAGAAAGAATGGCTTCCAACATATTTTTTACTCATCAGAATACTTTCAAAAATATCCCTCTCACTCGAATCCTGCTCAATAAACCAATATTCTAAACCGGCTTTTTCTCTGGCTTCAAAAATTCTTTTAAAATCAATAGTTCCGTTTCCGATTTCTGCGAAATTTTTTGTCTCTTTCTGCATGTCTTTCACATGCCACAAAGGAAATCTTCCGGGAAATTTTTCGAAATAGGTTAACGGATCAAATCCTGCTTTTGCAATCCAGTATAAATCAAGTTCCATTTTTACCAGATCTGGTGAAGTGTTTTCTAAAATGAAGTCATAGAAATTCTTCTGATCATCCATCTTCAGAAATTCAAAATCGTGATTGTGATACGTAAGTTGGATTCCGTTTTGCTTTGAAATTTTACCAGCATTTTCCAATACTTCCGGCAGTTTTCGGTAGTTTTCAAGACTTCTTTCGGCTTCAGGAAGATAAGAGCAAACCGCATATTTTGCTCCGATATAATTCAAATCATCTAAAGTGTTTTCCCAGTTTTTTAAAAGTGTCCCATCCTCTTTATCGGTGATACCGGTACGATGATGCGAACTGATGACTTTTAAACCCGTATTATTTAATATCAATTGAAATTCATTTATGCTTTTACCAAAAAAGGTACCGTCATATCCATAAATTTCTAAATCTTTAAAACCCAGGGCCGCCAATTTTTCTAATGCTTTTTCAAGATTTTTCGCAATGGCTCCGCGTATTGTGTAAAGTTGTATGGCCAATCGATGATCTGTTTTTAATGAGTTTGAAATTCCGCATGAATATAATCCGAAAAATCCTAATGATGACATTTTTATAAAATCGGTCCTTTTCATATTAAATTAAAGAAAAGGTTTCATTTCATCTTCAATCTGAGTTCTGAGATCCATCAGACGTTTAGCGTACATTTCCTGCTGTTTTTCTTCGTTGGTTTCAGGAATCCATTTCGGGACGGGTAATTTTTTACCGTTTTCGTCTACAGCTACAAAAACAATGATGCAGTGTGTTTTTTTATCAAAAATCGGCTGTTTCAGGTTTCTGGAGAAGACATTGATCGAAATATGCATACTCGATGAACCGGTATAGATGACTTGAGCCTCAACTTTTACAATTTCTCCGATTTTTATCGGCTCATAAAATCGAATTCCGCCTACGTAAACAGTTACGGAATAGTTTCCGCTCCAGGTTGTTGCGCAGGCATATCCGGCCTGGTCAATCCATTTCATAACGCTTCCACCGTGTACATTTCCCCCATAATTGACATCTGAAGGCTCCGAAATAAACTGAAAAGTAACAGGCTTATTGTCCATTTTTATTTAAATTTTAATAAAGATATTCATTAAATATCAGAAAGTGAAATTAAATAGCTGTTTTTCCATATTAAAGTGGTATCTTGTAATAATATCCAATTTGGAGACGAATTTTTAAAAATAATTAATTAATATATAGATGAAGAAAGTATTTTATCTTAATAGTTGCGACACATGCAGAAAAATTTTAGCAAAATTTGATCTGAGAGACTGGGAGATGCGCGAAATAAAGAAAGAACCGATCACACAGGAAGAAGTGGAAGCAATGCATAAAATCACAAATTCTTACGAGGATTTGTTCAGTAAAAAATCAACCCAGATCAAATTGAGAGAACTCGATTTAAAAACAATGGGTGAAGACGATTTCAAAGAATTGTTGTTAGATCATTACACGTTCTTGAAGCGTCCGGTTTTCCTTACTGATACTGAGATTTTCATAGGAAACGACAAGAAAAACATTGAGAATTTAAGAGCTCATTTCAACGGAAATAATTAGAAATTTTTCTATCAAAAAAAGTAAAAAACCACAGAGCAATCTGTGGTTTTATGTATGTAAAAGCTGGTTAGCTAAATCCAACTGCAAATAGCAATATGCTAAACGAAAGGCATTTTCACCACTTTCGCAGGAATGTCTTTATTTCTTACCTGAATAAAAATTTCAGTCCCTAATTTGAAATGAGGCTTATCAACATAAGCGATTCCCAAACCAATTTTTTTCATCGGTGACTGTGTTCCTGAAGTTACTCTTCCAATCACATTTCCTTCCGCATCTACAACAGGATAATCATGTCTTGGTACCCCTTTATCAGTCAATTCAAAACCAACTAGTTTTCTTGTAACGCCTTCTTCTTTCTGTTTTGCGAAAGTATCTTTAGACACAAAATCTTTATCAAATTTTGTGATCCAGCCTAACCCAGCTTCGATAGGAGAGGTGGTGTCATCGATATCCATTCCGTACAAACAGAAACCTTTTTCTAATCTTAAAGTATCTCTGGCAGCCAATCCGCAAGGAATAATTCCTTCTTCTGCGCCGGCTTCAATGATGGCATCCCAAAGCTGCTCTGCGTTTTCATTATTAAAATAAATTTCAAAACCACCGCTTCCCGTGTAACCTGTATTCGAAATAATCACGTCGTTAACTCCAGCCACTGCACCCACTGTAAAATGGTAGTAAGGAATTTCATACAAATTAGTTTCTGTAATTTTCTGAAGAATCTCAGTTGCTTTTGGGCCCTGAACTGCCAATAAAGACATTTCGTCTGATGCATTGGTCATCTTTGCTCCAAAAGTATTGTATTTTGAAATGTGATTCCAGTCTTTTTCGATATTTGAAGCGTTGACAACCACAAAATATTTGTCATCTTCCATTTTGTAAACGATAAGGTCATCTACAATCCCGCCATCTTCGTTTGGAAGACAAGAATATTGAGCTTTTCCATTCTCAAGAGCATCAAGATTGTTGGTTGTTACAAACTGCAAAAGATCTTTCGAGCCTGCACCTTCAATGAAAAACTGTCCCATGTGAGATACGTCAAATAATCCCGCTTTTTCTCTTACTGCAAAGTGCTCTTCCGTCACTCCGGAATATTGTACAGGCATATCAAATCCTGCAAAAGGTACTATTTTCGCTCCCAAAGAAACGTGTTTATCGTACAAGGCTGTTTTCTTCATGTTTATTTTTATTTATAAATATTCTTAGTTTGAAAAGGAAAATCTTACAATAAGATTCTATTTTTTTATTTTAAAACTGTCAAAAGTTTCGTTAAAAACTTTCATATAATTTCCGTTCCAGTATTTTTTCTGGCAATTGATGCTTACAATATAGATTTCTTTGCTTTTTTGAAAAACTTTGGTGATCCAGAAAAGATTTTCTTTCTCATCAAAATATTCATAAAAATACTCTGTGTAACCTCTTTTACCACTGCCGGTCTTTATTTTCTTCTCATCATCTGAAGAATTGTAAAGAGCAAGAATAAATTTCTTTGTTTCCGCTTTTGGAAGTTCTAAATCGTGATATTCAGAAATAGTTATCGCACCAATCTGATTGGTCGGGAAAATATTAACGATGCCTTCGTCATTGGTTGCTTTCCATGTATCTGGCATTGTTACTGAATAATTTTCACTTTCAAAAACTTTAGTATCTGATTTCTGACCAAACAGACCTAAAGAAATAACGAGAGCAAAAAGAAATACTGTTTTTTTCATTATAGGTGTTTAAAAATTGTGTTTGTATTCTTCTAAAATAATTTTAAACCATTCTGTAAATTGTTCAGGGTGTTCTAATATTTCCTGATCTAAATCTTTCATGGAAATGTATCGAACTTCCTCAACTTCATTTTTATTTAAATTAAAACCTGCATTGTATGATCCCGTAAAAACGTAATCAAGCTCATGCTCCCAAAGTCCGCTCCCAACGTCTGCTTTATAGATGAAATTAAATTTTTCTGAAAGTTCAGTTTCAATTCCCAATTCTTCCTTTACTCTGCGTTTGGCTCCTTCAAGATAAGATTCGCCATCTCGGGGATGAGAACAAACAGCATTCGTCCATTGACTGGGAGAATGGTATTTCTCTGCGGCACGCTTCTGCAAGAGCATTTCGCCCTGATCATTAAATAAAAAAACAGAAAATGCACGGTGTAGCAAACCATTGATATGAGCCTGCTGTTTTTCCATCAATCCTAAAACTGCATCTTCAGGGTTTACTAAAACTACGTATTCTTCCATTCCTACAAATTTAACTTTTAATCGTGATTACGTAAAATATTTGTGTAAAATTTTTAATATTTATGAAATATTGGCTTTTTTTTAAATAAAAATAACACGCTAATTTTGTGAAAAATGCAATAGAATACTTGTTTTTATTCATTTAAAAATATTTTTTATGTTAAAATTTTAACATAAACTAAGATTAATACAAGTCTTTAATCAATAATGTGTAACTTTGCGCTTTAAAAATTTGAACGATGGAGCTAGATTATATTGAGCATATCAGTCCGATTCTGAAAGACGGAGTTAAGAATTATTTAATTGATATCGACGGAACAATTACAGATGACGTTCCCAACGAAGAGCCCGAAAGAATGGTAACTTGTTTACCTTATCCTGATGCTTTGGAAACGGTAAATAAATGGTACGATGAAGGTCACCAAATCTGCTTTTTCACTTCAAGAACCGAAAATTTAAAGCAGATTACCATCGATTGGTTAGATAAACACGGATTCAAATATCACAGTGTTTTGTGCGGGAAACCAAGAGGAGGAAACTACCACTGGATCGATAACCATTTGGTAAGAGCTACAAGATACAAAGGAAAATTCACTGATTTGGTTGAGAAACAAGTAACCATTGAAGTTTTTAAAGATTAAAATCTAATTGAAGATTTAAAAATTGAACTTACGTAACTGTAATTTAATTTTTAAATCTTTCATTTTTAATATATAAAGGAATATGAAAGTTTTAGCAAACGATGGTTTAGATCAGTCTGGGATTGATGCATTGACGGAGAAAGGTTTTGAAGTAATCACTACAAAAGTTCCGCAGGAGTTTTTGATGGATTACATCAATGAGCACAAAATTCGAACGATATTGGTAAGAAGTGCAACGCAGGTAAGAAAAGAATTGATTGACAACTGCCCATCGATCGAGATCATCGGTAGAGGTGGAGTAGGAATGGATAATATTGATGTAGATTATGCAAGAGAAAAAGGGATTCACGTCATCAATACGCCTTCTGCATCTTCAGAATCTGTTGCTGAATTGGTTTTTGCCCATTTGTTTTCAGGAGCAAGATTTTTACAGGATTCAAACAGAAAAATGCCTTTAGTCGGTGATACAGAATTTGCGTCGCTTAAAAAATCTTATGCTGCAGGTATCGAATTGAAAGGAAAGACCATCGGAATTGTCGGGATGGGAAGAATAGGTCAGGAAGTTGCAAAAATAGCTTTAGGACTAGGTATGAGAGTGATTGCTGCTGATAATATGATTGGTAAAGCGAGTATTAAAGTGACTTTTTACAACAATCAATTCATCAATGTTGATATTGAAACTGAACCTTTACAGGAAGTGTTGAAACATTCAGATTTTATTACCCTTCACGTTCCGGCTCAGAAAGAAGGTTACATGATTGGGAAAAATGAATTTGACATCATGAAAGATGGTGTGGCAATCGTCAACTGCTCAAGAGGTGGTGTAATCGATGAAGCAGCTTTGATTGAAGCATTAGACTCAGGAAAAGTGAAATTCGCAGGTCTTGATGTTTTTATCAACGAACCTACACCTTCAAAAGCGATTTTAAATCATTCTAAAATTTCTTTAACTCCTCATACAGGAGCATCTACATTAGAAGCACAGGACAGAATTGGCCTTTCTCTGGCTGAACAGATTTCAAGTATTTTACAGATTCAGTAATTTTGAATTTTAAAGAATAAATAAGAAACGCCGCAAATTTTTGCGGCGTTTCTTATTTTATATATTGTTTTTTGTTTTCAACAAATCTCTGATTTCCATCAATAATTTTTGGTCTTCAGTCGGCCCCGCAGGAGCTTCCACAACGGCGTCTTCTTTTTTGCTTAAACTGGCAATTCCTTTGATAAGTAGGAATAATACCAACGCTACAATTAAGAAACTGATAACCGAAGATAGGAAATTCCCATATTTTACTCCGTTCCATGAAAGTTCTGCGATATTTTTTACATTGGCTTTTTCCAATGCCGGATTTAGCAATAGTGGAGTAACAATATCATCAACAAATGATTTTACAATTGCACTGAATGCTGCACCGATGATTACACCGACTGCAAGATCGACAACATTGCCTTTAAAAGCAAAATCTTTAAAATCCTTAATAAATCCCATATTTATATTTTTTTAAATGTTTAAGACAAAATTATCATTAAAAAACTTTAATCGGGCAACTTTCAATTAATTTTTAGGATAATAATTGGATTATTTTTGAATTAATTATTAATTTTAATAAAAATCGGCTTCAATGAAAATCTTAACAGCAGAAAACATCAGATCAGCAGATGAGTTTACCATAAAAAACGAACCTGTTTCCTCAATTTTATTAATGGAAAGAGCATCTTCCGCTTTTGCAGATTGGATTGTTGAAAACTGTAAAAATCATACAAAATTTGCAGTCTTCTGTGGTAATGGGAATAATGGTGGAGATGGTTTTGCTATTGCGAGATTATTACATTTGAAAGGTTTTGATGTAGATGTTTTTGTTGACAGGTCTAATGAGAAATTTTCTGTTGATGCTGGAATTAATTATAATAGATTAAAAGAATTTTCCGGTATATCCATTTATGATTTTAAAGAAATCGACACCGTTCAATTTAATCAGACCGTTATTATTGATGCACTTTTCGGAACAGGACTATCAAGGAAACTGAATGGAATTTATGTTGAATTAATCGAAAAACTAAATAAACTTAATCATATCAAAATTTCTGTAGATGTTCCTTCCGGATTATTTCCGGATAAAATTTTAGAAGAAAATCAAACTGTCTTTAAAGCTGACTATACGTTAAGTTTTCAGTTTTGGAAAAGAAGTTTTCTACATCCCGAAGCCGGAAAGTTTGCAGGCAAAGTTGTGATTTTGGAGATTGATTTAAGTAAAGAATTTATAGCAAAAGTAGCGACAGATTATTTTGTAATTGATGATTTGATGATTCAGAAAATTTTTCAGCCGAGAAATGATTTTGCACACAAAGGCACGTATGGAAAATCGGTTATTGTTGGCGGAAGTTATGGCACAATAGGGGCAGCAGTTTTAGCCACAAAATCAGCTTTGAAAACGGGTTCAGGATTAACTTTTGCACTGGCTCCCAACTGTGGATATGAAATACTCCAGACGACTTGCCCCGAAGCAATGTTTATTTCTGGGGGCGAAAAATTGATCGAAGAAATTGAAATTCAGGATCATGCTGTCTATGGAATCGGTCCTGGTTTAGGAACAGATTCTTTAACAGAAAAAGCATTGTTGAAATTTTTAGAGCAAAGTTCAAAACCATTGCTACTTGATGCGGATGCTTTAAATAGTATTGCTAAAAATAAAGAAAGGATCAATTTAATTCCAAAAAACTCAATAATTACTCCGCATCCGAAAGAGTTTGAGCGATTGTTTGGTTCGACTGAGAATTCATTTGAGCGACTAGAATTGGCAAGAACTAAAGCAAGAGAATTGCAAATTTTTATTGTTTTAAAAGATCATCACACACAGATTATTGTTCCAGAAGGTAAAGTGTATTATAACATCACCGGAAATTCAGGTTTGGCCAAGGGTGGAAGTGGAGATGTTTTGACAGGAATTATTACTTCACTTTTAGCTCAAAAATATTCTCCCGAAAATGCGTGTATTTTAGGAGTTTGGCTTCACGGAAAGGCTGCAGATTTTGCTGCTCAGAAATTCTCAAAAGAAGCCATGCTGCCGACTGATGTTATTGATGAACTTGGAAATGTATTTTTGGAGCTCAACAAAAAAGCCACAACAGAGTTGTGACTTTCGGTATTTTATTTTTGATATTTTAAAAAGTTTTGTCGGCTTCAGGAGCTATTTTATTGTTTTTAGAATACACCATAATGATTAAGCCTGCCAACATAAACGGTATTGAAAGAATCTGTCCGGTATTCAAACCTGCAAAAGAAATGACTTCATCTCCTTGAGGCATTTTCAGGAATTCTACAAAGAATCTGATGGCCCAAAGAAGAAAAAAGAACAATCCGAATAACCATCCCTGCTGATATTTTTTATCGGTTTTTCTGTAAAGAACCCAAAGAATAGCAAATAGAGTTACATAGCCCGCCGCTTCAAATAATTGCGTAGGATAACGTGTTACCGTTAATCCGTACTCGCTGCTTTGTTGCGGAAACAATAATGCAAATGGTGAGTTTGGGTCGACAGGTTTACCAATGATTTCAGAATTGAAAAAGTTACCCATTCTTACAAATGCACCTCCGATGGCTACTACAATTCCTAATCTGTCAAAAACCCAAAGCGGATTTTTTACGATAATTTTGTATGAATAATATAAAGTTGTGGCAATTACTGCAAGCGTTGCTCCATGACTTGCTAATCCTGCAAATCCTGTAAATTTTATTCCGTTTTTTGTACTGATGGGCAAAAATACACTCCAAAAATCTTCTTTAAACAATTCTGGCTGGTAGAAAATAACGTGACCCAATCTTGCTCCCAGGATCGTTCCAATCAAGGTCCATGTGAAAAATGGCTCTACATACTTTGGGTTTACATGGTCGATGGTAAACATTTTTGTCATCAGGAAATACCCGATTCCAAAAGCAAAGATGAACATCAAACTGTAAAAATGTAAAGTAACCGGACCTAACTGTATTCCTGTAGAAGGATCCCAGATTTTAAAAGGAGTTTCGAGCTCAACTTTATCGGTAGATTTGACTGGAATAGGAGTCTTTGCAGCGTATTTAAGAGCTTCAATATTATCTTCAGTTATTTTAATGTTCTCAACCAATCTAAAATCTTTGTCAAAAAACTGATAGTTGTTAGCTTTAAATTTCCCTAAAATAATAGAGCTGTTGACGTAATGCGAAACTTCTAAATTTGACTTATTAAAAATAACCAAAGTATTTTGTATGTTATTTAAATTAGCAAAAGAATCAAGTTCTGCAAGTTCTGAAGTTGCGAAAATTTTCACCGGAACGTCAGTAGAATTTACTTTTAAAGTTCCCTCAGACAATCCAACGGGACTATTTTGTGCAAAAAAACACTGAGTAATCAATGCAAATGCAAAAAGGTAAATTCTAAAAAAAATATTGCTCATTTTTTATTTCTTTAATAGTTCGTTTTATTCTAAAATATTTATTTCTTTGGAGGAACTGGATCATAGCCGCTTCCGCCCCAGGGATGACACTTAGCAATTCTTTTTAATCCCAGCCAAAACCCTTTGAATATACCATGTACTTGCAGTGACTTAACCATGTAGTGCGAACAGGTTGGCTCATACCGACAGTTTTTGGGAAGCAAAGGCGAGATAAACCATTGGTAAAATCTGATTAAAATTACCAAAGGTGATGTGATGATTTTATTGAATGTAAGTTTCAAAACAATGCAAAAATAGGCTAAAAAATTGAAAATTAGTTTAAATTTGTTAGAAGTTTCAGAGGGATAAATAGCTGTTCGTCGGATTAATTAATGGGTTTATCGATTTTAAAATTTCTTGACCGAAAAGCTGTTCTAATTATTGAAAATCTGTGACTTTTATTAAATTTCATTTTAACCAAACTATAAATTTTGAGTCAAAATACTCCATTAGCCGAAAGAATGAGACCGAAAACTTTAGATGAAGTTTTGGGTCAGGAACATCTTACCGGCGAAAAAGGAACACTGAGGAAAATGCTACAGAATGACACCTTAAATTCACTCATTTTGTGGGGCCCGCCGGGAACGGGTAAAACTACTTTGGCAGAAATTATTTCAGAAAAATCCGGAAGAAAATTTTATAAACTTTCTGCAGTATCATCAGGTGTGAAAGATGTGCGCGATGTAATTGATGAAGCCAAAAAGCAAAATTTGTTTTCCGGAAAATCGCCGATTCTTTTTATTGATGAAATTCACCGCTTTAATAAATCTCAACAAGATTCTCTGCTTCATGCGGTAGAAAAAGGTTGGATTGTTTTGATTGGTGCAACCACTGAAAATCCTAGTTTTGAGGTGGTTTCGGCATTGCTTTCCAGAAGTCAGGTGTATGTTTTAAAAGCTTTGTCACATGAGAAACTGGAAGAACTGATTGATATTGCTCTTGAAAGATTTAATAAAGATGAAAAAACTGATTTCACAATCAAAGAAAAACAGGCTTTTATACAGTATTCGGGTGGTGACGGGAGGAAATTGATTAATTCAGTAGAATTGGTTCTGAGCCAGTTTATGAATTCTGAGACGAAAGAAATTTCGAATGATGATGTGATGGAAGTGCTTCAGGAAACGATGGCATTGTATGATAAAAATGGTGAACAGCATTATGACATCATTTCGGCATTCATCAAATCGATGCGAGGAAGTGATCCGAACGGCGCTGTATATTGGCTGGCGAGAATGATCGCCGGTGGCGAAGATATTAAATTTATTGCCCGAAGAATGCTTATTTTGGCGTCTGAAGATATTGGTTTGGCAAATCCGAATGCTCTGGTGATTGCAAATAATTGTTTTCAGGCAATCAACGTGATTGGAAATCCGGAATCCCGAATTTTACTGAGTGAAACTGCAATTTATCTGGCAGTTTCTCCTAAAAGTAATTCGGCATATATGGCAATTAATGATGCTTTGGCTTTTGTGAAAAAGACCGGAAATCTGCCGGTTCCCCTGCATTTGAGAAATGCTCCTACCAAATTAATGAAAGATCTAGATTATGGTAAAGAATATAAATATGCTCATTCTTATGATGGTAATTTCGTCAATCAGGATTTTTTACCGGAAGAAATAAAAGATGTGAAATTTTATGAGCCCGGAAATAATGCCACAGAAAAGAAAATCTACGACGAACTCAAGAAAAAATGGAATAATAAATATTAAAAAAAGGATATTCAAAGTTGAATATCCTTTTTAATTATAATTCTAAATATTATTTCTTATTTGTGGTAATGACCAATGCTTTTTTACCATCCACAGTTTCGACTTTGTAGTCAGCAATCATGTCAGCGAAGATGTGGACATCGGTATTTTTGAATTCATATCCTTCAATAAAAACAGGTGTATCTTTTGGAAGCCCATTTTGAGTATTAAAATCAGCTAAAGCCATATTATCTAAAGTTCCGAAATCTTTTTTGAATTTCACTTCAGCCAAACCGTTGTCAGCTAAATAATCGAATTTCTTAAGGTTTTGAGGAAGATTTGCTTTTGTTTTAAAAACATTTACACTCTGCAAGGCTTCTTTTCTCGTATCAAACATAGCCACAGTGCCTACAGCGTCGTTACAGATTGCAAATTTTACAGTATGATTTTTTTGAGCAAATAAAGTTGCTGAAGCAAATATTAATAAAGAGTAGAGAATTTTTTTCATATAACAGATATTTATTTATTATTTCAAATAATCTTGCATCAGCTTATGGAAAGCCTGTTTTGCTATGTTTTATTACATTAATTGCTTATCTTAAAGTATTAGTGATAAAAACGTGATAAATATACTTATTTTTTGCGGATTGTCAATGAAAAATTGAAATAATTTATAAAATAATGGCAGATAATTGATTTTGTTGCTTTTTTATTGATTTTCTTCAGAAGATTCATCTTTTTTGTCTACCAGGTTTCTGATCATATTCTTAAGTCTTTGGAACATAAATGAACTCAGGAGCAAGATAATTCCAAGGATGATAAATGCGATAATTCTGGAGACATTATCCATCTGCCAAACATCATAAGCATATAGTTTTAAAACCATGATTCCGAGTAGGCTGAACCCGATTTTGTTGAATTCCGGAATGTCTTTTTTTAAGCCAAAATAAATGAAAAGACAAGCCAAAACGGCCCAGATAATGGGTAAATATAATATGCTGAAATGATTCTGAAGCGTATAAATTTCCTCTAAATTATTTGCATTAATCAGTAAATAAGTTCTAAATAATTCGAAACTGAAAGCCAGAACAATAACTAAAGAAGTTACCCAATAGGCTAAATTATTTTTAATAAAATCTGATTTCGGAATTATTTTTAAAATTAAATAGCCCAGCGGGAGAATGTACAATAAGTGAACAAAGAAAAAACCTGACTCAATTTGCTTACTGATAATTTCTGTTGCAACCTGCGAACTGGATATGTGTATGAAGAGCAATAAAAGAAAAAGATAAATCATTCCGGTCTGGAAATCTCTGCTGATGCTGAGTTTCTTGCCGAAAAGAATCAACGCAAATAAATAATACAAAGTAAAAAGGAAACCAATCGTAAGAATAAAAACCAAACTTTCATCCGAAATATGATAGATAATTTCAAATAAAACTGAAAAATAAATAACCGAAATGCATAAGAATTTAAATACATTTTCATAAAACTCCAATTCAGATTTTTCTTCTTCAGAATCTTTTTTTAGTAAAAATAAATTCATAAAACAGCTTCCAATCACAACTAAACTGGTAATGAAAACCGGATTGAAGATAACATTTAACGAAGTTGAATCAAAATACCTCGCCCAAGTGATCATCTGAGACAAAATAACCATTGGGAAAAGTACATAAAAGAAGACTTTAAAGATCTTATGATTTGTTTTCTTCCAGATATAGAGTAGGAGGCTCGCTTCAATGGCCCAAACACTGGTAGTAAGATGAGTTTTTAACTCAAGTGCAAATGCTAATGTGATAAGGCTTACCGTGATACTTGCAAAAACTGAATAGTTGATGCCGAAATTTTTCTTTTGATATTCTCTGTACAAACCAATAGCGTTGATGATGGCAAAAGCAACCGGAAATACAGATACAGGAAACATTTGCAACTCATTAAAAATATAAACCAAACCTGAGACTGCCGAAAAATTAATCAGTACAAGCATTAATATATCAAGCTGCAACATCAGATTTTTTTTGATATAATTCTGTAAAGCAAAAGCGTAAAATATAATATACGTAATACTGTAAAAAGGAATACTTGTCAACGTTGGATGATCTGTAGTCCAGGCAAAAAGATAGATTGTAGTGAAGATAAAAGAGATCCAGCCGATGCTTTTCCAATGTTTGAGGTAAGCGATAATCAGCATTCCAATATTTAAAACAGATAAATAAGTAAACAGGAAAATATAGTTGCTTTGCCCTGTGCTGATCATTAAGGGTGCTAAAAATCCACCAAATAAAGAGAATATAATTAAAATTTCACTTTTGTAATAGTAGGAAAGAGCAATTGAAATCACAGTAATCAAACATGTTATCAGAAAAGCTGTATTCTGTGAAAAAATATGGTATTCCCGAAAGGCAATTGTTGTAGTAAAGTAGAGTACAGCCACGCCACCGCCCGTAATGATGGAGGAGAAAACCGTATAGTTTTTCCTTAAAAAATGTCCGATTCCTATAATGCTGATGCCGGCGATGAATCCGATTCCTGCTCTGGAAGTCTCGCCAATCCAATTTTTATCGATGGCGTATTTTACAAAATATCCGATTCCTAAAACAAGGGTGAAAATACCAATAATGGTGAGTGCATTTTGTTTTAGAAAATCAAAAACAGGAGTCAGCCAATCTTTCTGTGATTCTGGTTCTTCAAAATTAGTTGCAAGTATATTTGGGTTTTCAACTACTGTATTTTGATTGATGAATTGAGTAGGTTCTGGAGTATAATCTTCATTTTCAGCCTTCTCAACTGAAGGAATTTCTTTTTTTGATAAATCAGAAATCTTTTTTTCTAAAATCTCAATGCGTCTATTAAGCCTATAATAAACCAATATGAGAATCACGATTAACATAACAATTAAAGACGAAACAGAACTCATACACTCAGATTTGTCATCAAATATAAGAATTTGAGAAATAGAGCTCAATAAAAAATCCATTGCGTGAATTTTACAATGGATTATTATCAATTTAATTTTCTTTCCAGTTTTCTTCAATGAGCTTCATCAAAAAATCGGGACATTTGATCACTTTGTTGGTTGCAGCATCCAAAAAGAAAAGGGTCGTGCGGGCTTCGGTGATTTTTATTTTTTCTTCGTCGTAAATTTCATATTCAAATTCTATTCGCACACCCGGAATTTTTTTTACATAAGTATGAATTTCTAATTTTTGATCGTATAAAGCTGGTTTTAAATACTTAATATTGTAATCAGAAACCGGTAGCCAGATTCCAAGCTTTTCAATCTCGTCATAAGATATTCCTATGCTTCTGAAAAGTTCTACTCTTCCCAATTCAAAATATGCGGCGTAGTTGCCGTAATATACGTATTTCATAGGGTCGGTTTCTGCGTAACGTACTCGTATTGTGTGAGTTGTGTGTATCATCTTAAGGTTTGTTTTATACATACAAATATATTTTTTAATAATCAATACTTGCAATATTTTTTTTTAAAGTTAAAATATGTGACCTTTGTCTTCCCAATAAAAACAAACAACCAAAGAATTAATCAGGGCATAAAAATGGATGAAAATTTAATGATGATATGGCAGAAGTGCCTTCAGTTTATGCGAGATAATTTAAACGCGGCTGAGGACAATTCTGATCTTAAAAAACTCGAAAAATCCTTCGACTTACTGTTTGATAAAGTGCAGCCAATTTCATTGGTTGACAACAATCTGACGTTGATGGTTCCGAGTGATTTTTACAAAGAATATATTGAAGATAATTATTTATCGTTGCTTTCTGCTGCCCTGAAGAAAAACATCGGTAAAGGTGTTAAACTTTGGTATTCGGTAATGGAAAATAAACCAAGCGGTTTAGAAAAGCCCGTTACGATGAATATGAAAGGCAAAACCGTTCCTACACCAAAAATGCAGGAAACAATGCCTCAGGGTTTTTCATCTAATATTGTTAATCCTTTCGTTGTTCCGGGAATCAAAAAAGTAAATATTGATTCTAACCTTAAAGCAGATTTTTCTTTTGATAATTATGTGGAGGGTGAGAGTAATAAGTTTGCTTCTACGGTCGCTAGGTCAATTGCCAAAAGACCTGGTTCTACGGCATTTAACCCACTATTTTTATATGGAGGTTATGGCGTTGGTAAAACCCACCTTGGCCAGGCTGTTGGTCTTGAAGTGAAAAGCCAGTTTCCTGATAAAGTGGTTCTTTATCTTTCTTCAGAAAAATTTATCCAGCAGTTTATTTCAGCTGCGAAAGCTCATAAACAGACAGAGTTTGCTAATTTCTATCAAATGGTAGATGTTCTGATTATCGATGATATTCAGTTCTTATCTGGTAAATCGGCAACGCAGGACAGTTTCTTCCATATTTTTGATTATTTACATCAAAACGGAAAGCAGATTATCCTGACTTCAGATAAAGCTCCTGTTGATATTATGGATATCCAGGACAGAATTGTTTCCCGTTTCAAATGGGGACTTTCTGCAGAGATTAAATCTCCGGATTTAGATACAAGAAGGAAAATTATCGTTGATAAACTAAGCAGAGACGGAATCGTTCTTACAGATGATATGTTAGATTTCCTTGCAGCAGAAGCTAAAACCAACGTAAGAGAATTAATCGGTGTTATTAATTCAGTAATTGCATATTCTACAATTTATAAGTCAGATCTAAGTCTTGAATTATTAAAGGAAACCATCAATAAGATTGCTGCGAATCAGAAAAAAATCATCAATATTCCTTATATTCAGGAAGTTGTATGTGAGTATTTCGGAATAAAAAGAGAGCAGCTTTTATCTAAAACAAGAAAAAGAGAAATCGCATTACCAAGACAGTTGGCGATGTATTTTGCTAAAGAATTTACCAATGCGACATTTACAAAAATTGGCGAAGAAATGGGAGGGAAAGACCACTCAACAGTAATGTACGCCTGCGATACAATAAAAGATGTTTCTAAAGTAGATAAGGAAATTAAAAAATACGTAAAAGAATTGACAGAGAAGATCAAGCATTAATCTGTAATTTAAAATAATAGGAAAGTGGAGAATAAATTTTGTTCTCCATTTTTTATTTAATTTTGTCAATCGAAAATATATAATTCTAAATTTTGTTCAATGAAAATACTAATGGTTTGTTTAGGGAATATCTGCAGAAGTCCGCTGGCTGAAGGAATTTTAAGATCTAAACTTCCAGATAGTTTTTTAGTAGATTCTGTAGGAACAATTTCAATGCACCAAGGAGAGATACCTGATAAAAGAGCGGTGAAGACTGCAGCCAATCATGGGATTGATATTTCAAAACAAAAATCAAGACCCCTTTTGAGTTCAGATTTAGATAAATTTGATAAAATCTACTGTATGGATTTGAAGAATCTTGAAGATGTGATTTCAATGACTAAAAATGAAGAACAACGTCAGAAGGTTCATTTGTTTTTGGAAGAAGCTGGCAATCATCAAAACTCAGAAGTTCCCGATCCTTACTGGGGTGATATGAACGACTTTGAAAATGTCTTTCAGTTATTGGATGCTGCCTGCAATAAAATTTCATATCAATTACAGCAGCAGGTTTTAACTAATAAAAATTAGAATCCATATTTTCTCATTAAATTTCAACACATAATTTACAACAATGCTTTTTTTAATTCCGGCTTATCTTTCAGAAAATACACCCATCACTCATTTTTCACCAGTGATTAAAGATTATATCATGCAGACTGACTTTTTCTTTGTTGAAAATGAAAAAACGGCAAGAAAAGTAATCAAGTTTTTTGCCCCAGAAAAAAAGCAGTCAGATTTGAAGTTATTTCTTCTAGATAAATACACAGAAAACGCTGATATCAAAGAAGCTCAGGACAGAATGCTCAACGGTCAGGATTTCGGATTATTATCAGAAGCCGGGCTTCCGTGCATCGCTGATCCAGGAAATTTGATTGTAAAATGGTGTCATGAGAAAAAAATCAGGGTTATTCCTATTTCTGGGCCTTCATCGATTATTTTAGCATTGATTTCAAGCGGATTCAATGGTCAGGAGTTTACTTTTAACGGCTATCTTCCGATAGAAAAAGGCGAAAAGAAAAAGAGAATCCAATATTTGGAAAGCGAACTTCAGAAAACGGGGTACACTCAGATTTTCATGGAAACACCTTACCGTAATAATGCGCTCTTCGATGATTTGTGTAAATTTCTTTCGCCCAATACAAAGCTTTGCATTGCTGCAAACATCAACGATGCTGAACATGAATCCATCAAAACTTTAAGCATCAAAGACTGGCAGAAGCAGAAACCTGAATTGCATAAAATCCCTGCGGTGTTTGTTTTGGGAAAATAAATTGAATATTTTTTTCTCTCGCAGATTTAATTGATTGTCAAAAAAATTTGCTCAATCTGCGAGAGACAATTTTTTTTATAAATTATTCACTACTCTTTTAATTCCATCTAAGATATGCGTGGTGTTAAAATTTACCAGCAAACCCAATTTTTTGTTGGAAAGCTTCAAATAAGTGTAAAGCTGTTTATAATGAATGTCTTCAATTGTTTTCGTTGATTTCAATTCTAAAATAACTTTGTTTTCTACAAGGATATCAATCCTAAATTTTACATCAAATAATTTATCATCATATTTTACAGGCAATAGTAATTCTGATTTTACATCAAGCCCATTTTCTTCTAATTAGTAAACTAAGATTTTCTGATAAACAGATTCAAGCAAACCGGGTCCTAAAGTATTGTAAACGTTAAAAATACATTTTCTTACAGTATAAGAAATTTCGTTTTCATTCATTCGTGTTTCTATTTACTAAGATAATAATTTAACAGCCATTAACAACTCTTTAGCATCATTATTGTCAATACATATCTATAACATTAAAAAAATATAATATGTCTGACAAAAAATTAGCAGGTCTTTGGATTGATACCCAAAAAGCCGTAGTTGTAAAAAATCATGATGCACAAAATGCATTCAAATTTTTCTTATGCAGTCCGGTAAAAGCGATTATTCAGCACGGAAACTCAAGTGAAAATGCCGGAAACAATGCTGAACAAACCAACAAAGCCAAATTTTTCAAAGAGGTGTAACATCTTCTGACAAATTCTGAAGAAGTATTGATTACCGGTCCGGGAACCATTCAGGAAGAATTAAAAAAGTATTTGCATGACACTGCTCAGTTTAAAGATTTAAAGATTACTTTAGAAACTTCGCAGCAAATGTCTGATGAGCAGGTTTTAGAAACTGTGAAATCGCATTTTAATGCTTAGATAAATTGTTTATTGCAATGAAACATCCGATTACCAAAAGTATTCGGATGTTTTTTTATATGATTTTATTTTTTAACTCTGTTTTTCTGCCATTTTTTCCAAACGAAAACGACTATTGGGATCAGTAGCAAGAAAGGCCAGAAAGAAATAATTCCTAAAAAGAATGCTATGAAACTATTCCAGCCTTCGGTAATAGAATCTCCAAACCGGCTTCCAAAACCAATTTTTGAAGTCGCCGAACTTCTTACTTTTTCTTTATAAAGCATTAATTCCAGAGTACTGTAGTTGACTCTGTCGTCTATAAAACGAAGCCTCCCTTCCGAAACGTCAATCTCATCTTCCAATTCCCGAATGTTTTCCTGAATTTCCAGCATGTCTTTTGTGGTTTTTGCACTTCGCAACATGTCACGGTATTTTTCAAGATAAATTTTCTTGTTTTGTAATTTGATAGAAACATCAGTGTATTCTTCTGTAACATCATCGGAAGAAATATTTTTAGTTAACACAGAACCAATGCCGTTAGAAAAGGAATTGATTAAAGCATCAAAGTTTTTATGCGGAACACGGATTGTGAAGAATTGCTTTTCATCAATATCAGTATTATTAAAACGTTCAGTCTGGATGTATGCGTTATTGTTTTTTACAATTTCATTTACCTGTTGATGAGCTTTTTTTACATCTCCAACCTGAATTTCGATATCACCATTTTTGATAATTTTCTTGGCGACACTATTACTTTGTGGTGCTGAGACATTTGGTGATGTATTTACGACCTTTGCGGAAGCTGAACTTATTGGAACTTCTTGCTTCGGCGGCGGCGGAGGAGCCATCATATCCATTGACGCACTTGTTGCTTTGTCGTCTTCGAGGATCTCAGCTAAATCTGCCTTTACTTCCTGTTGATTTTCAGGTTTGTTACAATTAAAAAGGATCAAGCAGAATAAAGGTAAAATTATCTTTTTCATAAATGAATTTTTCAATGTGGTATCAAAAAACGTGCTCGAAGTTTCATTTGTTGTAAATATCTCAATTGTTTTAATTGAAAATAATTAATAATTCGTTGTAAAGCTGTTACAGTTAAATTTTAATTAATATTTTTATTGGATGAAAAGATGCCTTCTCACTTTCTTATTTTCATCATTAATTTTGGCTCAGGAATCTCCAAGACTGACAGATGTAATGGCGGTCAAATTATCAGAAAAACCACTGCATTGCATCAATCAGGAATATCCGAATAAGACAGCACATATTATTAACAGTGAAAACGAAGTTTCGTTAAGCCCGAAAGATTTGCATCCAAGTTTCTATGGCTGTTTCGATTGGCATTCGTCTGTTCATGGACATTGGATGCTGGTTCGTCTGTTGAAAACAAAACCTAATTTATCGGTTGCTAAAGACATTGAAAATATTTTAGAGAATTCATTTAAAAAAGAAAATCTTCAGGTTGAGGCCGATTATTTTACAAAATATCAATTGACGACAACTTTCGAGCGAACGTATGGCTGGGCTTGGTTGCTCAAATTAGACGAAGAACTCATGACCTGGGATCATCCGAAAGCAAAAATCTGGCATGAAAATTTAAAGCCTCTGACCGACAAAATCCTTGCTTCATGGAAAACCTATGTGCCTAAACAAACCTATCCCAACAGAACCGGAGTTCATCCCAACACGGCTTTCGCAATGGTTTTTGCTTTGGATTGGGCAAGAGCTGCAAAGGATAAGGATTTTGAAAACCAACTGACTGAAAAAGCGAAATATTTTTATTTAAATAATACAAAAACACCTGCTTATCTTGAACCTGACGGTTCAGATTTTTTCTCGCCAAGCCTTGAAATTGCAGATTTAATGCGCAGAATTCTTCCACAACAAGAATTTGTAAAATGGCTGGATAACTTCTATGAAAAAAGAAGTTTGGAAAATATTGAAAAAATTCCGGTGGTCAGTGATTTGAGCGATTATCAAACGGTACATCTGGTCGGTTTATCTTTCACAAAAGCTTGGTGTATGAAAGGAATCGCAAAGTCTCTTCCAAATAATCACGCATTAAAAAAAGAATTCCAAAAAACAGCAACCATCTTTTTAAACAACGGACTTCCACTATTATTCCAAGGGAACTATGGAGGAGATCATTGGCTGGCAAGTTTTGCAGTGTATGCTTTGGAAGAATGATTTTTATTTTAAATTATAAAAATGTATCTGTTCTTAAATCTTGGTATTTCGTTACTAAGTGACACGCCATTGTTTATTTTAAAAATATGCAAAAGTTAAAAAGATCTTTGTCTAATCTTGCTTTTATAAAGATCTAAATTAAGGGATTACCTGCGGTTTTTCATAATGTGCTTCCACCACAAAGAGCACTAAGAAATTTCACAAGGACACGAGGCATGGTAAAGTACGTAAAAACCTTTGCCACTTGTGGAAAAAAATCAGAGAAATCAATATCTAATCCCTAGTTTCTTCAAAATAAAACTCAGCAACCAAACCGGTCCGATCAAAAGAAACTGCAGATCTTTCAAAAATGATGGTTTCTTGCCTTTGATTTTATGCCCAACAAACTGTAAAATCCAGGTAATGACGAAAACTGCGAGAAAAACCATCCACGATTTATTCCCAAAATGAATATTGATTGCATACGCTAAATGTTCCATCAAAAGCATGGCGAAAATCATAATGAAACCAATCAAAAGTGAAAGTCTGAGATAAAATAAAGTCACTAAAATCACAGCAATTAAACTCACCAAACTGATGCATCCAAAGTAAGGTGCGCAGAAATGCGGAGATGGAATCAAAGAAATAAAACCTAAAATCGTCCAGAAGATCAGCGGAACACAGATCCAGTGAATCAGCTTGTTGGTGGAATTTCTGTGGCTTTCGGCGTATTCAGCGAAAAGTAAATCAATCTTTCTCATATTCTTGAATTTGGGTGTACTAAAATAATAAATTTTTGCAATCGAAAAAGAGAATGTTTACATTTGCCTTATGTCTGCTTTAGAAAAATTCGGGGTTGAGATTTTTACGCAACATAACATCTTTGAAAGAATCTCCGCCGACAAGCCTTTCCGTCCCGATAATCCTGCTTTTATCTTTATCAAAAGCGGTTCTATCAAATTGCGACAGCATTTCAGCGACCTCGAATTGTCTGCCAATATGTTTATGGTGACAGATCCGCAGACGGTGTACGAGATGATCTCGGTGAGTGACGATTTCCAGTCAAGAATGGTTTCTTACAAAAGAGATTTTATTTCTGCTCTATCGTTGAAATTCAATCGCTTGATAACATATCGTTATTTCCGTCAGCAGATGAATGTCGGCGTTCCTTTTCATCAGGATGATATGGATGTGGTGTGGAAAAGCGTTAATTTTTTAAAATATATTCTCGATTCTGAAACAGAAATGACCTACAAAAAGGAAATGGTGGAGCATCTTTTCTCCGTTTTCTGTTATCAAATGGCCGGAATTATAGCAAGCGAGGACGATAATTCAATGAATCAGATGTCGAGACAGGAGGAGATTGTTTTCGTTTTGCTCAATGATTTGGCTTCTCATCATCATAATGACAGAACGGTAGAATTCTACGCTGAGCGGCAGTCAATTACAACCAGACATCTTTCTTCGGTGGTGAAAGCCATTACCGGAAAGTCAGCGAGTCAGATTATTGCTTTAATTGTAATCAATGAAGCAAAGGTCTTATTAAACTCTTCTAAAAAGCCTATTTCAGAGATTTCTACAATCCTTGGTTTCAGCGACCAGTATTCATTTTCTCACTTTTTTAAGAAACATTTAGACGCAAGTCCTTCACAATATCGAAATAAATTCGAAGGATAAAATACTACATTTGAACATCTTTTTCCAAATCTCAAACATTTGTTTGAGATTGCTACCGTCGTAACTTTGCTTCGTAAAACAAGGTAAAATGACAAAGAACATAAAAACAGCACTGTCACTCGTGATGGCTATTTTTCCTTCGCTTTTTTTTTCACAAGAAATAAAACAGATGACAGCAAATGAAGTCGCCGAATTGGCGCTTCAGAATCATTATCAGTTAAAAGTTTCTGCGCAGAATATCAATATTGCCAAACAGCAGACTGATATTACCAAACTTCAGAAACTTCCTTCCATCACAGCATCCACTACTCAATTTTATTTGGGAAATGTAGTCGCCATCGACAAAGATTTCTCCAATTCTACAACGATTTCGATGCCTCATTACGGAAGTACATACGGCGTTCAGGCAATTCAATTGATTTTCAAAGGTGGATTGGTAAATAAATCAATCGAACTGGCTGGACTTCGTGAACAGCTTTCTGAATTGGATTTAGAAAAAAATAAACAGGATGTGAAATTTCTGGTCATCTCTAATTATTTAGATGTTTATAAAATTATTAATCAACAATCAGTTTTTGAGAACAATAAAAAGCTGGCTCAACAAAGACTAAAGAATATCAATGATTTTTACAAGCAGGGAATGGTGACGAGAAATGAAGTTATCCGTGGGGAATTGGCGATTAAAAACCTTGACCAAGGAATTTTGACATTAGCCAACAACCGAAAAATCCTTAATTATAATTTAAATATCGGTTTAGGATTGCCTGCTGATACGGAAATTATTCCTGTTGAAAATTTAGAAAATAAAGAATCAGGAATTGGGATGGATTATTATTTGAATCTTGCTCACGATAGCAATCCACAGTTGAAATCTGCACAAACCAATATCGGTGTTGCCGATAAAAATATTGAAATCATTAAAACCGACAGAATGCCGACGCTTTCAGGTTTTGGAGGATATACTGTTCAGAGACCAATTACCAACAGAAATCCTGTTTTGGATATGTATGCCAACGGATGGCAAACGGGGATTTCTTTAAGCTATAATATTGATAATTTATATAAAACTAAAGAGAAAGTAAAGTTGGGCGAATTGCAGAAAACTCAGGCAAATGATGTGCTGACTTTGACACAACAGAATATTGATATGAATGTCAATACGTCTTATGTAAAATATCAGGAATCAATTCAGCAAGCCGATATTTTAAATGATGCAAAAAGTCTGGCCGATGAAAACTATAAAATCACTGAAGCAAAATACCTCAATCAGTTGGCGGTACAGGCTGAAATGATTGATGCGCAGAACCAGAAACTTCAGTCTGAACTGGATTTTGCGAATGCGGAAATCAATGTGCTGTATCAATATTATAATTTATTGAAGTCGACTGGGACGCTTTAATTTTTAAAAATTAGTAAAGCTGCTGAAATTTTTAAAAGCAAAGTTTTTAAGATGGCTAAAATAGCTTTAAGTGTGCAAAGATGAATCAACAAGTTGATTTAATTGAGCTTATGCTTAAGCTTCGCGAAGCAAATTTATTTGCCTTTGCACTCTTAAAAAATAAAACATTGCAGACATAATTTTAACGCAAAGTTTTAAGATGGCTGAAAATATTATCAAGTGGGCAAAGATGAATCAACAAGTTGATTTTATTAAGCATATGCACAAGCTTTGCGAAGCAAATTTATTTGCCTTTGCCCCCTTAAAAAATAAAGCGTTGCAAACATAAAATCTTTGCGTCTAAAAATAAAACAAGAGACTTTTCTAGGTTAAACGGCTTTGTGAAACTTAAAAAAGCATTGAATCAAAAAAAACTCTGAGAACTTCGTGTTCGAAAAAGATATAAAACAAAAACAATGGAAAACAAGGAACAAAATACTCAGGATACACAACCGCAAGCACCGATAAAACCTGTGGTTTCAAGTGCTGAAGCTAAGAAAAAACAAAACAGAAAGAATAAAATCAGAGCCATCATTTCAAATGTAATTGTTTTTGCATTGATAGGTTTTGGATTGTTTTGGCTGATTCGTCAGTACTTTCACATTGGCGACAAAACCTATACGGAAGCGGCTCAGGTGGAAGAATTTATCAATCCAATCAATACCAGAGTTTCTGCCTATATCAAAGAGATAAAATTCATCGAGCATCAGCAGGTGAAAAAAGGAGATACGTTAGCCATCCTGGATGACCGCGAAATCATCACGCAACTTGGACAGGCAGAAGCAGCTTATCAAAATGCTTTGGCGCAACGTTCAGCAACAGGTTCTTCAATAAATACAGTTTCCAACAACGTCAGCGTAATGGAATCTAACATCGCCGGAGCAAAAGCAAGATTATGGAATGCCGAACAGAATTTAGGCCGATACAAAAACCTTTTAGCTGCAGAAGCAGTGACGAGACAGCAATTTGACCAGGCAAAAACAGAATATGACGCTCAGAAAGCAGCGTATGAAACTTTGGTCAATCAAAAACAATCTGCCAACCTTTCTACAACTGAAGTGAAAAGCAAACTTGGGATTAATGATGCCGAAATTAAAAGAACAAAAGCCGCTTTGGATATGGCGAAAATCAATCTTTCATACACTGTTATTACTGCGCCATACGATGGCGTGATGGGAAGAAGAACGATTTCTGAAGGGCAGTTAATTCAGCCCGGACAACAGGTTGCCACCATCGTTTTAAACAATCAAAAATGGGTGACTGCTAACTTCCTTGAAAGTCAGATGCCGAATATTAAAATAGGAGAAAAACTAATGATGACCGCCGATGCTTTAGGAGGAAAACAGTTTGAGGGGGTTGTAACTGCAGTTTCCGCAGCAACCGGTTCAAGATATTCAAGCGTTCCGACAGATAATTCAACCGGTAACTTTATCAAAGTACAACAGAGAATTCCTGTAAGAATCGAGTTTACAGATTCCAACAAAAAAGAAGATGTAGCGAAACTGAGTGCGGGGATGAATATGAATGTAAGCCTGGATGGTCAATAGTGAATGGTCAATCGTCAATTTTTCGACGTTCATCGATTCACAATTGACTTATTCACAATTCACAAATAAAGCATAAAGAATGTATAATAAAGGTCTTTTCAGCGATTGGGTTCCGAAACCCGTACAGCTTCTGATGATGGTTTTACTGCTTATCGTAGTGATGCCATTGGGTGGCGTTTACACCGGAAATATCAGTTTTATGGTGGGCGGAACCGGAGTGCTGCAGGAATATTTTCTGTGGGCAAACTATGCCACCACCATTGGGATGGGAGCCTGTATGCCTGTGGTTTTAAGAATGAAAATGAGGTTCAAAGTCCGTGATAAAGTCGTGATGTTATTGGTGCTTCTCGGTGCATTAAGTTATATTAACGCTACCACTTCTGTCCCAATGATTATCGTGACAACCTCTTTGATCATCGGGTTTTTGAAAATGATGATTACGATTGAGCTATTCCTTCCACTGATGGCAATGCTAGGTGGAAGAGGGATTTTTTACGGAGTTTTCTACACCTTTGTTCTGATATTAAATCAGGTCTCAGCGTATTATGCAGTAGAAGTTTCGGTGCTGTATAACTTTCAGCAGTTCTTTATTCTGGCAGCTGTTTTATGTTTCGTGCTGGCCTTGTTGTGTTGGGTTTTGATGCACGACAAATATTTTGCCTTAAAAGTTCCGTTGCATTACATCGATTGGCTCAGCGTCATCCTGTTTGTTTCTACTTTTATGTTTTCGGCGTACGTTTTTTCGTTCGGGAAACAGCAGGATTGGCTCAATTCAAATAAAATCATTAACGCCGGCATTGCAGCATTTATAAGTTTTGCTTTATTATCAATCCGTCAGCTCACCTTGAAAAGACCCTATATATCCTTTCATATTTTCACAAAAAGCAATGTGCTGAACGGACTGTTTATGCTCTTCTGGCTGGGAATGTTTTTAGGAACGGCATCCTTACAAAATATATACTCAGTCGGAGTTTTAGGGTATGATCAACTGACGAATGCCAAGCTGAATCTCATGATGACTCCCGGATTATTCTTAGCCGGAGTGATCGCCGTATTTTGGTTTAAAAAAGAAAGACCTCTCAAAATGTTTATCTTTTCAGGCTTTGCTGCAATGACAGCTTATGCCATCATCATGTACTTTTCTATGGTATTGGAATTCAATTACGAAAACTGGTACTTACCGATGTTCCTGAAAGGTTACGGCATGTGTTCGCTCTTTATTTCAGTTTGGTATTACACTTTAGATAAACTGGAGCTCAACGAAATGCTGGCGGCCATCGGATTGGTTTTGGTATGGCGAACCTTCCTTGCGGTAGGATTTTTCTCAGCCTTATTTTCGTGGTTTCAGTATCAGTTTCAAATCGTCAGTTTGGGAGATTTGGCAGTTTATATGGATGGGATGACCATCACGCCACAAGCCGTTGCAACCAATATGAAAACCATTCAGCTCAACGCCATTATATCTGCCAACAAAAAGATATTCGGCTACATCATCGTCGCTGGTTTCGGAGTGATGCTTTACGTAATTACCCATCATTTTGGGCTGAAAAGAACAGAGTATTTAAGAATCGTAAGAATCCTCAACGGAAAATCGGTTATCGCCAGACGAAGAGCCCGTGAAAGAAAAAAATTAGAGGAAGACATCAAAGGCGCAGCCGGTCCCGCCTTATAAAGAAACCTTGTTTTTACCCGTAAAGTCTCGTTTTGTTTTCAAAGCGGGGCTTTACTTTTAAGAATTACTGATCGCTCATTACTTATTACAGATGTTTTTGGGAGCTTAATCCCGCTATCCACTATATCTTTTCACCATCGCTTTTTGCAAGCCGACGCAGAAAAAGGATGCCGTTTCTATCGAGGCTATGGGAAGTGGTTGTCAAATTGATATGGGTTGAAAAATTGACTACGGCCTATTCGTTATAAAATGTGCATTTTGAAACCACCCCGTCAAAAATTCTGAAAGAATTTTTGCCACCCCTCCAGAGGAGGGGAATGGTCGTATCAAACTGTTTTGTCATTGCTATGATAGCCTGTTCCGATTCTTGTGGAAAGGAATCCCATTGTGATTACATTCAATTTTAATACTATTAACTCCTAAAGATTTACTACAATACTTCTAGTCATTTTAAATTATTTTCAGCTTGTCAGGAGGTTTGTAATTTCAGGATATTCTTTACATTTGTCAATTAATCAGCACAAGATGAAAAAACTTCTACTATTCTTATTCCTCGCCATTTCGGTTCTATCGTATTCACAGGACAACTATGTACAATCCATTGCCAAGAAGCAACAATTTCTGAATCTTTCAGGAAAACCGCTTACTGATAAATTTACCAATATGAAATCGGTCAAGGTGGTGTATGATTACGGTGCGAAAAAGCTGTATTTTTTTAACAGTACGAGATATACCTATCATTATGATTTTTGCCTGAAGGTTTTGGGTTTTAATGATGAAATCGGAGAGTTCAATAAGCAGTCTTATAACCCGACCAATAAGAGAACTTATCTTCTCGCTAACATCAATTATCTGCAGGATTCTGATGATTGGGTGATGGAGCTGGCTGCTTCAGATGAAATGAATCCAGGACTGATTAATTTCTTTTATAACGAAGTCAGCAAGAATGTGTTTTTCAGAGATAAGCTGAAGTTTTATCTCAATTCGCCGCATGTGATTGGTTTAAGTTCAAAAAAAGAACTCAAAATTCCGACCGTCCTGTCAGATTTTATTTTTAAAAGAATTACTGAGCAATCAATTGAAAATACTTCCAGTGTTGGGATTCTGAAAAAATATGACCTGCAGAAAAAGGAAGACTTTAATCCCAAATCAGACGAAATCATTATCATCAATACGACTCCAGAATTTATTCCAACTGTCCGTGGAATTATTATTACCGAGCTTCAGACTCCTTTAAGCCACTTGGTTTTATTGGCGAAAAACAGAAATATTCCGGTGTATGTGGATACCAAAGTTTGGGATAAAGAATCTGTCAATTCATTTTTAGGGAAGAAAGTAGAATTGATTACAAAAGAAAATTCATACTCATTAAAAGCTACACAGAAACCCATTCCGACAAAAAAAGCAGTAAAGGAAATTGTGCTGAAAAAAGATTTTTCGGTAACTGATTTGGTTGATTTGGAAACGACGACTCCTTTAAATATTGTTCATTCAATTGGTTCTAAGGCAACCAATCTCGGCCTTTTAAAACAGATTCAGAAAGAAATGAAGTCGTTCAAAACTCCTGAATATGCTTTTGCGATTCCGTTTTATTATTTTGATCAGCATATTAAAGACAATCATTTGCAGGAAAAGATTAATGCTTTGTATGCGATTCCAAAGGATTCTGTAAAACTTTTGGACAGAGAACTGAAAGTTTTCAGAAAGACGGTCAAAAGCTCAAAAGTTAATACTGAATTATTGAAGAAAATAGAAGAAAAATTATCTGCTCAAAGTGATTTTAAAAACTTCAGATTCCGTTCTTCAACCAATGCGGAAGATATGGAAGGTTTTAACGGAGCGGGATTGTATGATTCTAAAACAGCTATCATCGGAGATGCAGATAAGACGATAGAAAAAGCAATCTTGGATGTTTGGTCTAGCTTCTGGAATTTCCGTGCGTTTCAGGAGCGTGATTTGTTTGGGATCAATCATGAAAGCTGTGCGATGGGAGTTTTGGTTCACCGATCTTTTCCGGACGAAAAGGCTAATGGAGTTTTGGTTTCTAAAAATTTATACCGTAATCAATATGATGGAATTACTGTAAATGTTCAGCTGGGCGAAGAATCTGTGGTCAAGCCGGAACCGAATGTTACGTGTGATGAATTTTACTGCCATAATTTCAACAGTTTTGGTTCGTTTGTGGTCGATTACCGTTCTACATCTAGTCTTAACAGCGGAAAACCTATTTTGAATGAGAAAGAAATTAAAAAGCTTTTTGATATTTCCGCACCTTTGGAAAGAAGACTGAATTTGCTTTGGCAAACAAGAAAAATGTCGAAAAGACATTATCCTTTAGATATTGAGTTTAAATATTTGGGTGATGATAAGCAGCTGTATATTAAGCAGGCGAGAGCTTATATGGATTAGGCTTTGTGTACATTTTAACGCAAAGATTTAATTGTAATAATTTTATTTAGGAGAAGATTGAATCAATAAATTGACTTTGATTAAGCTTGAAAAGACTGTTATTCTCTTAAATCTCATCTTTTAGAAACTGAAATGGGTTGTACGCTGAGTGGTTAATAGCTTGAGTGGTTATTTCTCTCGCAGATTGAGCTGATTTTACAGATAATTAATTGAAAAACTGCTTAATCTCCTAAATCCGCAGGAAATAATTTTTTTATAACTAATCTTGAATCCTAATGTGACACCTTTAAAATAACAATATTATCATTCAGGTTAATGCTCTTAATATTGTAACTGAAATTCTTCAGTTTGGTTTTTTCTGTTAAAACTCTTTTGCGTTCTGCTTCTTCTAGCTGGAGAAAATCTAACGAAGAAATGATTTCAATCGAACTCTTTTCAGAAACAATCGGTGATTTTTTTTCGAAATAATTTAGAATCAAATAAATCGTAACAATCGTACTATTGATTCCTAAAAGGATCTCAAGATTTTTAATTGGCAAAAGTCCGTCTAAAAGGGAAAGCGTAATTGATACAAACAGAAAAACAATCGTCTGAATGGTAAACGTTTCTGTTCTAAAACGCAAAATTGAGAAAACGGCAAACAAGCCAAAGCCAACTCCAAGACTGTATTCAGCTTTTGTGAAAACCAGACACATGAAAAATGTACAGATGCTGATTAACCCTAAAAGAGGATGTAGCCTGATGTTTCGGTTTCTGTTAGAAAAATAATAAAGGGTGAAAATTGACAGACAAAGGATCAATAGCCGTTCGAAAAGTTCCTGTAATTCCAAAATTGTGTTTTTAGTTTTGACAAATATACAATTTAGAATGAAAGTGAGTAAATAATAATTCAATTCGAGTTTTTTTCTAAGCAGAGATGGGAAAAATATATAGTGAATTGATGGTGTGAATTCCTGTTCTCGATACAAAATTCGTTCAGAATTTCTACTCGAACTGACGATTATCTTCATCGAATACCAAAAAAAGAGACACAAATTACCCGAAAATCTGAATAATTTATGTCTCCAATATGGTGAAATTTTTAAATTCTAATTTCTCAGATACTGTCCAATATCGGCAGAATCAAAAGTATAAGCATTAGAATTTTCAGATTTATCTAATTTCTTGCTGATCGTTAATGCCCATAAAACCAATTCTTTGCAGAAGTTTTTGTCTTCTGTCCTTAATTCTGATGCGTTTTCTTCAATTACGGTTGTCAAAGGAGCAATGCTGTTGAGTTTGCTGTAGAATTCTTCGTCTGTATCGGTGTAATTAAGTTCCAAATGATTTTTATTAAACCATTTAATTAAATCAGTGTAAGGTGTTTTAATGCCTTCTTTTTCGAGCTTAGAAATTCTTGGGAAAATACTTTCAAACTGTACCATCACGGCTTTATCGATTAGTATTTTAGCTACATAATCTGCACCTTCCTGTTCACCTTCGTAAACCAGTTCAATTTTTCCGGTAATCGATGGAATGATAGACATGAAATCCAATAAACGGACAGTAGTTTTTGAAGCGTCGGTTTCTATTAAACGCAGCTTTGCGGCAGCGACTAAATTTTCCATGGCACTGATGGTTAATCTCGCACTTACGCCACTTTTTGCATCTACATATTCGCTGTCACGGGCTGCAAAAGCCACTTCTTCCAGAAGGTTTTTTGCCAGATCAGGAATCTGAATCTGTGCTTTATCCTCAGTGGAAACCTGAGCTTCCTGTTCGGTAATCTGTTTTGCCAGTTCAATTGTTTTCGGATAATGCGTGAAGATCTGTGATCCTATTCTGTCTTTCAGAGGCGTCACTATGCTTCCACGGTTGGTATAATCTTCCGGGTTGGCGGTAAACACGAACTGAATATCCAAAGGCATTCTCAACTGAAACCCACGAATCTGAATGTCGCCTTCCTGCAAAATATTAAACAGAGAAACCTGGATTCTCGCCTGCAAATCGGGTAATTCATTCAACACAAATATCGAACGGTTCGCTCTTGGGATCATTCCGTAATGCAAAACACGCTCGTCAGAATAGGGAAGTTTCAGAGTTGCAGCTTTGATCGGGTCGATGTCGCCAATTAAATCTGCAACATTCACATCCGGAGTCGCTAATTTTTCAAAGAAACGATTGGAACGGTGAACCCATGAAATCGGAGTTTCATCGCCTAATTCTGCGATTAGATCTCTCGCAAATTTTGAAATCGGCTGAAAGGGACTGTCGTTGATTTCCGAACCTTTTACAATCGGCATATATTCATCCAAAAGATTCACCATGCTTCGTGCAATTCGGGTTTTTGCTTGCCCACGCAAACCTAATAAGTTGATGTGATGTCCCGCCAAAATCGCCTTTTTCAATTGCGGAACCACAGAATCTTCATAACCCCAAAGTCCTTCAAATACAGGTTCTTTAGCTTTTATTTTTGCAATTAAATTTGCCTGAATTTCCTGATTGATGGTTTTATCGATGTATCCTGATTGTTTTAATTCTTTAAATGTTGTATCGTTTTTCATTTGTAATGATGTAATTATTTTGTATTAAATATGTGCTTTTTTGTCGAAAATTATTTTAACGCAATGTCCGCAAAGATTTTTTTACTACTAACTTTTTTATTTTCCGTTCGCAAAGGCATTTGACTCAGCAAAGGAGATTTTTAATTATTGATGTAAAGGAATGTTCATGTTGATTTTTGACTAATTTAAAAAATGACTTAGAAAGCGGAGGCGTTAAGAAATTTTAAACAATTTCCGTTAAAAAATTTCCACTGTTTGAGTGTGCAAAAATTTAAATCATAGGTCAACTCTTCTATCACGCGAGTTTTGGGAATTTTAGGAAATTATTTAAAATTTTAGCTGGAGTTTCCAGTCTTGTCCCGAAGCTTCGGGATTGGTTCTTTTGTTTCAAGACAAAAGAACATAATTAAATCCTCTTAATCCTATTTTTTTCATAATCCTCAAAAATCATCTGTCCCAAACCTGAAAGTCCGGTCAGAAAAGCTTTTCCTTTATTTTGTGCGGTAAAAGCGTTCACAAATTGTCTGAGATAAGGATCCTGAGCAATCATAAATGTAGTAATTGGAATTTTAAGTTTCCTTGCCTGCGCAGCTTTGTTGAGACATTCGGTTACGATTCTTTGGTCGAGTCCGACACTGTTCATATAATATTCACCATTGGGTAATTTCAGACAGCTCGGTTTCCCGTCGGTAATCATAAAAATCTGCTTGTTGGTGTTTCTCTTTCGTCTGAGAATATCCATCGCCAATTCGAGTCCTGCAACCGTGTTAGTGTGATACGGACCAACCTGCAGATAGGGAAGATCCTTGATTTTAATCGGCCACGCTTCGTTTCCAAAAACGATAATGTCAATGGAATCTTTTGGATATTTCCGCTTGATTAATTCCACCAAAGCCATCGCCACTTTTTTGGCAGGTGTGATACGATCTTCGCCGTACAAAATCATCGAATGACTGATGTCGATCATTAAAACCGTGCTCATTTGCGCTTTGTGCTTACTTTCTTCTACGATGAGGTCGTCTTTGGTCATGCGAAGGTCTGCAATTCCGTTGTTGATCTGGGCGTTTTTCAGACTTTCAGTCATGTTGACCGTCGATAAATCGTCGCCGTATTGGAAGTTTCGGTTTTCGCCATCACGCTCGTCACCGACTCCGGATTTATTGGTTCGGTGATTTCCGATGCCGCTTTTTTTGAGCTTTCCGAAAATCTGGTCTAAAGCATATTCTCGTAAAGCTGCTTCCAGTTTGGCGGTCAGAATATTTTTGCCTTTTCCTGTTCCGGTATTTCCGTCTTCGGGATCGTCTTCTTTTTTGATATAGCCTCGTTTTCGGAGGTCTTCTTCAAAATCTTCAAGCGTATATTCGTCGGTGAAAATATCATATTCTTTATCGAGCATATCGAGCCACTCAAAAGCTTCCTCAATATCGCCCGAAGTGTGGGTCAGCAAATCTTTGAACACATCAAAAACACGGTCGAAATGCGATATTTCCTCCGGAACGTGTTTGCTGAATGTAAAACCCTGTTGAAAATTAAATTGTTTATCTGTCATGAGAGAAATCTCGTTTTAAGAAAAGACAAGTTAGGGAATTTTTGTAGGAATGGAATGGGTTAAAAATAGAAAATGTGGATGATGGTAATTTGATATTAGAATGAGGTTAACTCATTTGAGAGTTATTTGTTTCTATTCACTTTTTTAATTTCAGCATTCATCTTTGCTTCCCAATTTTTGCCATTTCGCTTTTCTAAATACGGTTTCACAATATTGAGATACTTTTTTTCTGCTTCAATCATTTTAAAATCCACGATGCATCCAGTATTATTATAAGTTATTCCATAATTTTTTCTGATACTGTCAATTTTACTTAAATTTTTTTCGTCGTATTCTGGCAGTGTAAAACCTCCAGCATATTTAAAATTATATTATCATTTTTAATATCTTTTTTTGCCTGTTCTATGTATTCATTCTCAATTTTTTTCACTTCCAACTTATTCTTAAAAAATGTTGAAAATGTAAAGTAAAGCGCATACAACAAAACTATGGTACTTAAAAATAAAAGAATTTTTTGAAATCTATTACTATATTTCAAATTTTTGAATGGTATCATCGCAAAAAATAAAGATAAAATAGTTAAACTAAGAAAAATGAAAAGTAAATTTTCCCATTCAATATCTTTTATAGTTTCCAAAAGATTCAATTTCATTGGATAATTAATGAAGAACATTCCGAAAACACTGACTAATAAGATTAAAGTCAAGGTGATTAAATTCCAAAATGTGATTTTATTTACCATTTTTAAATATTACTGATCATTCCAAATATACAAACAATTTTTCTGCGTTAATTAGGATTGAGAATTTTAATATTAATTACATTTCAGTTTTCTGATTCCATTTTCCTCCACAAAATCTTATCTTTGCCCTCAATAAAATTCAGCATGAAAGACTTAATGGGACGTGCAATCTGGGATTATTTTAAAAATGAAAATCCTGAAGATCTGCAGACTGAAACTTCAATTTCCGAACTCGATGAACTTCCGGTAAACTATCTTTTCAGAGATTTTGAAGAGATGAACAAAATAGAACAAAAAGCTTTGAAATTATCTCAAGGAAAGGTTCTTGACATCGGAGCAGGAGCGGGTTCGCATTCGCTTTATCTTCAGAATGAAAGGAATTTAGATGTTACTGCTTTAGATATTTCGCCAAAGTCCATTGAAGTTTGTCAGTTGAGAGGAATTCAGAAAGCTGTTGCTCAGAATATGCTTGAATTTTCAGGAGAAACTTTTGATACCATTCTTCTGTTAATGAACGGAACGGGAATTTTCCAAAGTCTGAATGTGATTGATATTTACCTTCAAAAACTGCATTCTTTATTAAATAAAAACGGACAAATCCTTATTGACAGCACAGACATTCTATATATGTTTGATCAAGATGAAGATGGCGGAGTTTTGATTCCGGCAGGTGGATATTATGGTGAACTAGATTATGTGGTTCACTATAAAAACGAGTCTGAAGATCCTATCAAATGGCTGTATCTCGATTTTAACACATTGCAAAATGCTGCAACAAATAATGGTTTCAAAATTGAAATGATTTTGCAGGATGAAGATTCTTATCTGGCAAAATTAACTAAAAATTGAAGGGCTTGTCATTGCGAGCATAGCGAAGCAATCTCTAAAAATTTGAAGTCTTAAATATTTACTGTTACAATCTTTTTTAACCATTAAGTCCAGTAAATGATGGACTACTGTTTACGAAATTCTACTGTGAAAATCTCATTAGAAAATAGCTTGAAAATAATCCGTTATAATTGTTGAAAATCAGAAACAACATGATGACTGCGAGTATAATTGGGAACAAGTAAGATTGGGATCTGTACACGATTCTCTTGGGCATGGTAGTCACCCAAATTATAATCAAAATTATTGGACCTGCAATGACAGGAAGTATTTCCGGACTGTGTCTTGATGAGGTTACCAAATTATTTTCAACTAAAAAATTGTAAGCATAATATTGTAACGGAATATAGATTGTTCCAAACAGAAATGTGAAAGCTGCGGGAATGTATTTTTTTAATTTTAAGAAATTTAAACTTAATAAAACGGCTCCAAAAAATGTTCCCAAAAAAAAGCTTGAAACTAAAATCAATGTTCTTGAATAGAGTTTTACAGCGGACGGATCATTTGTGATATGATCTTTCCAGTCTTCTGTTTCTTCGTGCTTTTTTGCTGCTTCAGTTTGTTTTTTATGTTGAATAATATTCTGAATGTTGATTTTTTCTGCTTCAGTGAAAACCCGTCCTCTTTCTTCTAACATTTCAAACGCCATATGAACTGCTTCAGGCACGAAGCGGTTTTCAGGATTTAAATAAGTTTCAAGTTCCTTATTGGAGAGTTTATTTAAAACAGTTCTTTTGACCATTATTCAGAAAAAATGGGCATCAGAAAATGCCCATTGATATATTTAAGATTTGAAAATTATCCTATCTCAATACCGTTTTCTACCGTTTCATCCGGAGTCACAAAAGATAATTTTCCATCGGCTTTTGTCGTTAACAATAACATTCCCTGAGATTCAATTCCTCTGATTTTTCTCGGAGCAAGATTTAACAAAATCATGACCTGCTTTCCTATTATTTCTTCAGCGGTAAAGCTTTCTGCAATTCCAGAGACTACAGTTCTCACATCAACACCTGTATCAACAGTTAATTTTAATAATTTATCTGCTTTTTCTACTTTTTCAGCTTCAAGAATGGTTGCTGTTCTCAGGTCGATTTTCGTGAAATCATCAAACTGTATTTCGTCTTTCATTGGGTTGGCGTTAGGATTTGTTTTTTTATTGCTTTGTTTTGTATTTTCTAGTTTCTGGATTTGAAAATCAATCACATCGTCTTCAATTTTTGAGAAAAGAAGAGATGATTCGTTGATCTGATGTCCGGTTTCTATTAAAACAGATTTTGTTTCAACATCGCTCCAGCTTAATTTTTGAACATTAAACATATTCAACAATTTCTCGGAACTGAAAGGCATAAACGGCTCACACAACTGCGCCAAACCAACTGCAATCTGTGCTCCAACAAATAATGACTGTGCTGCTTTTTCGGGGTTGTCTTTGATCGTTTTCCAAGGTTCTTCAGCCTGAAGATATTGGTTTCCAAAACGTGCCAAATTCATTAAAGCAGTTAAAGAATTTCTGAATTCATAGTTTTCTAAAAATCCTGAAATTTCTTTCGCTGATTTATTGATTTCCTTTAATTCAGGAGCATTTACGTCACCAGGAGGAACAATTCCATCATAATATTTATGAATTAAAACCGCAACTCTGTTGATGAAATTTCCAAAAATTCCAACCAATTCAGAATTATTTTTCGTTTGAAAATCCTTCCAGGTAAAGTTGTTATCCTTCGTTTCAGGAGCTGATGAAAGCAATGCGTAACGCAAGACATCCTGCTGTCCCGGGAATTCTTCTACATATTCGTGTGCCCAAACTGCCCAGTTTCTTGACGTTGAAATCTTATCGTTTTCAAGATTCAAAAATTCAAAAGCAGGAACATTTTTAGGCATAATGAAATCTCCGTGAGCCTTCATCATCGCAGGGAAAATAATACAGTGGAACACAATATTGTCTTTTCCGATAAAATGAACCAAATCAGATTCTTCACTTTGCCAGTAATCTTTCCAGTCTTTTCCGTTTTTCGCTGCCCATTCTTTAGTGAAAGAAATATAACCGATCGGTGCATCAAACCAAACATACAATACTTTTCCTTCAGCGTTTGGAAGAGGAACAGGAACGCCCCAGTTCAGATCTCTGGTCATCGCACGAGGTTTTAAACCGTCGGTTAACCACGATTTTACCTGTCCGTAAACGTTCGGTTTCCAGTCGTCTTTATGACCTTCAATAATCCATTCATTTAAGAAATCTTCATATTCATTTAAAGGTAAATACCAGTTTTTGGTATCTTTTAAAATAGGAACATTTCCGCTCAACATCGATTTTGGGTTAATCAGTTCAGACGGCGAAAGGGTAGAACCACATCTCTCACACTGATCTCCATATGCGTTTTCGTTGCCGCAGTTCGGACAAGTTCCAACGATGTATCGGTCAGCTAAAAATTCGTTTGCCTGCTCGTCAAAATACTGTTCCGAGACTTCTTCCGTGAATTTATTTTTATCGTGCAAAGTCCTGAAGAATTCCTGACTGGTTTCGTAATGCTTTTTAGAAGTCGTTCTCGAATATTCATCAAATGAAATCCCTAAATCTGAAAAAGATTTTTTGATGATTTCATGGTATTGATCTACAATATGTTGTGGACTAACACTTTCTTTTTTAGCTCGTATGGTGATAGGAATTCCGTGCTCATCCGATCCGCAGATAAAAGCAACATCTTTTCCTGATCGTCTCTGAAATCTTGCGTAAACATCCGCAGGAATATAAACACCTGCTAAATGCCCTATATGAACCGGTCCGTTTGCGTATGGCAAAGCTGCCGTAATCATTTTTCTGTTTGACATTTATAGTATAGTTTTAAGTGAGCAAAGATAAAGATTATTTGCCAAAATTGCTTTTAAAACAAATTGCTAATATAAAAATAGAATTGAGAACAGGAAGAACACGTATATTGTTAAACGATTGTTTAATTATTTACTATATGTTAACGCAATGTTATGTAATGAATAATTCAATGTAAATATTTGACTTACAACCTTTTCAGTTAATTTAATCCATTAATTTACATAATATTATCTAAATTTTATATTAAATTATGATAATTATAAATTTTTTTTAAATTGCAAGACTGCTTTGGCAGTTTTTTAAACAAAAAGAAAACTATATAAAAAAAAATTATTTGTGAAAAACTTTACGACGGTACTAAAAATTGCACCTGCATTTTTATTGGCTAGTTCAATGATGCATGCGCAGACACAAGACTCTACAACGAAGGAGAAAAAAATCGAAGAGGTGGTCTTGATAGGATATGGAAAGCAGAAAAAAACTGATTTGACGGGGTCTGTTACTGCGATTTCAGCTAAGGATTTTAATGAAGGAAGTATAAATTCTCCGGAACAACTTATACAGGGTAAAACATCTGGTATTCAGATTACTACTAATGGAGGTGCGCCAGGTTCGGGTTCAACAATTAGAATTCGTGGTGGTGCCTCTTTAAATGCTTTGAATGATCCGCTAATTGTGATTGATGGTGTTCCTGTGGATACTAACGGTATCAGCGGTGCTGCTAACCCTTTGGCATTAGTCAACCCTAATGATATTGAAAGTTTCAGCATCTTGAAAGATGCATCAGCAGCTGCTATTTACGGAAGTAGAGCCTCAAACGGAGTTGTAATTATTACGACAAAAAGAGGAACTTCTGGAAAATTTAGAGCAAATTATACTACTACTACATCTGTTTACAAAAAAATGGGCAATATTGATATGTTGTCAGCGGATGATTTTCGTAAAGTTGTAAGAGAAAAAGCTACAGCACCTTATCAATCTTTGTTAGGGAATTCTGATACAAATTGGCAAAATCAGATTTATCAAACTGCTCTCGGTGTTGATAATACTGTTGCTTTGTCAGGAGGGATTAAGGGACTTCCGTATCGTTTATCTTTAGGATATTTAAATCAAGAGGGTATCATTAGAACCAACACTATCGAAAGAACAACTGGATCATTGAATTTAAATCCTAAATTCTTTGATAAACATTTGGACGTAAGTTTTAATTTAAAAGGAACTTATGTTGAAAACAGATTTAAAGACGATGGAGCAATTGGTTCTGCGGTAGTATTTGATCCAACTCAATCAGTTTATGACTCTGCTTTTGGTAAGTATGGCGGCTATTGGGAATGGCTGCAGGCAAATGGAGAACCTAATACCAATGGAACAAAAAATCCTGTTTCCATGCTTAATCAAAAACGTGATTTATCTTACGTGAAAAGATTGCTAGGAAATGTACAGTTTGATTATAAATTCCACTTTTTACCAGATCTTCGAGCTAATTTAAATCTAGGTTACGATTATAGTGATTCCAATGGGAATACTACTGTTTTACCAAGTGCAGCAATTGCTTACTATAACAAAGGTACATACAGAAGCTATTCTCAAGAAAAGAAAAATAAATTATTAGATTTTTACTTAAATTATCTAAAAACTTTTGAATCGATAAAATCAACAGTTGACCTTACTGCTGGATATTCTTATCAGGATTGGCAAAGATCTGAACCTTTTGCTCCTACATATAGAGGTGATGGTACTCTGGATCCTGCCACTGGAAATGATTTTTTCACACAGAACACTATCATTTCTTATTTTGGAAGGTTAAACTATACATTTAATCGTAAGTATTTATTGACAGCATCATTGAGAAGAGATGCTTCCTCAAGGTTTAGTGAAGAAAACAGAGTAGGTTATTTTCCTTCTGTTGCTTTGGCTTGGAGAATTGACCAAGAGAATTTCTTAAAAGACTCTAAAACTATTTCTACTTTAAAATTACGAGCTGGATGGGGAGAAACCGGACAACAGGAAATCAGTAACAATGATTATCCTTACTTAGCACGTTATATTTTATCTAATAGTGGTGCACAGTATCAATTGGGAGATACTTTTTATAATACTTTGCGAGCACAAGGGTACGATAAGAATATCAAATGGGAGACGACCACCACAAAAAATTTAGGTCTTGATTTTGGTTTTTTAAATGATAAAATCAGTGGTACTCTTGATGTCTACGAAAAAGAATCAAAAGATTTGATCAGTTTTGTTCCTGTACCTGCTTTATCTAATCTTACCAACTACCTGCTTACCAATGTTGGAAATATGAGAAATCGCGGGATCGAAGCGAATGTAAATGTAAAAGCAGTAGACACAGAATCTTTCAAATGGGAATTTAACGTTAATGCAACTCATTTCAAGTCTGAAGTGACTAATCTTAATTCTAACCAATTACTTATAAATTCTATCGGGGGAGCTACAGGAACAACAATTCAAGTACATACAGAAGGTTATCAGCCGAATTCTTTCTACGTTTACCAGCAAGTTTATGATAATAACGGAAAACCTATCGAAGGTGTTTATGTAGACAGAAATGGTGATGGGCTAGTAAATACAGATGATTTATATAGATATAAATCTCCTGCACCAGACGTGCTATTGGGTTTCTCATCTAAATTCAATTATAAAAACTGGGATTTAGGATTTACAATGAGGGCAAGTTTTGGAAATTACGTATATAACAATGTTGCATCTCAGTATGGTACCGAGCAAGCAGTAGGACTTAATAATTACTTACAGAATATTCATACAAGTTACTTTGATACAGGATTTAAGCGTACACAACTTTTATCAGATTATTATGTTGAAAATGCATCTTTTGTAAGAATGGATAATATCAATCTTGGTTATAATTTCCCGAGATTTATAAAAGAATCTAAATTAAGAATTTTTGGATCTGTTCAAAATGCATTTATTATTACAAAATACAGCGGCTTAGATCCTGAAGTTTTCAATGGTATAGATAATAATCTTTATCAGAGACCTAGGGTATATTCATTAGGATTTAATTTTCAATTTTAATTAACAACAAATCATGACATTTAAATATTTCAACAAAACAATATTTGCTGCAAGTCTTACGGCAGTAGTGTTTCTTACATCATGTGAAAGTGATCTCGATAGAATGCCGGAAACCGAAGTAACGTCAGCATCCGTATATGCAGACTTTAATAATTATAAAGGAGTGTTGGCAAAGATATATTCTGGGCTAGCAATGAGTGGTCAAAACGGTGGAGATGGTGATCCTGATATCAGTGGTATTGACGGAGGAACGTCTAATTATATCAGACAATATTTTCAATTACAAGAATTAACAACTGATGAGGCAGTCATTGCATGGGGAGACGGTTCTTTGCCCGATCTTCACAGTATGACTTGGTCATCAAGTAACGAGTTTATTGCAGCGCTTTATTATAGAATTTATTATCAGGTAGGTCTTTCAAATGAGTTTATCAGAGAAACAACAGATGAAAAATTAGCTTCCAGAAATATTACAGGGACTAATGCAGACGAAGCAAGAATGTACAGAAATGAAGCTCGTTTCATGAGGGCTCTTAGTTACTCTCATGCAATTGATCTTTTTGGAAACGGTCCGTTTGCGACTGAAGCTAGTGAAGTTGGGACAACGCCACCTCCAAGAATAGAACGTAAAGAACTTTTTAATTACTTGGAATCAGAATTAAAAAGCCTGGAAGGATTATTAAAAGATCCAAAAACTAACGAATACGGACGTGCAGATAAAGCTGCAGTATGGATGTTATTGTCAAAACTTTATCTAAATGCAGAGATTTATACAGGACAAGGAAGATATTCTGATGCAAGAATTTATGCAGAAAAAGTAATTAGCGCAGGATATTCATTAAAAGGAAATTACGGAGAGTTATTTTTAGCAGATAATAATTTAGATAATAATGAAACTATTTTTTCTGTAAACTATGATGGTACACATACAAGAACATTTGGTGGCACCACTTACATTATCCACGCAAGTACAGGAGGTTCTATGAATCCTGCGAGTTTAGGAATTAATAGCGGATGGGGTGGTTTAAGAAGCACAAAAAATATTGCTTCACTATTTCCTGCTACAGATGGCTCTATAGATAAAAGAGGAAATTTCCACACTGCAGGACAAAATTTAGAAATCAATAATGTTGCAACATTTACTGATGGGTATCCTATTGTTAAGTTTAAAAATATTAAACGTAACGGACAGCCAGGTTCAGATGGTGCTGGGGATTTTGTTGATACAGATTTTCCTATGTTCAGACTTGCTGAAGCGTATTTAATATATGCAGAGGCTGTTTTACGTGGAGGCGGAGGTAGTAATGCTACAGCTCTTCAGTATATAAATGCACTAAGACAAAGGGCATACGGGAATAATTCAGGTAACGTATCTTCAATCAACTTAGATTTTATTTTAGATGAAAGAGCTCGTGAATTATCTTGGGAAGCTGTGAGAAGAACAGATTTAATAAGATTCGGAAAATTCACTTCAGGAAGCTATTTATGGCCATTTAAAGGTGGGGTGAAAGATGGTAAAGCTGTAGAAGATTTCAGAAAACTTTACCCTATTCCTGCAAGTGATTTAAATGCAAATCCTAATTTGATTCAAAATCCTGGTTATTAATTTAAAAAACATTTTGAAATGAAAAATATATTTAGAATATTAGCAATTGCCATCATCGGTTTCCTTATGGTTTCATGTGAAAAAGATGAGGATCAGGCAATTCTGGGAGATGGTACAACTCCAACTTTGGCGGGTGATGCTACAGCATTGGTTTTACTCAAAGATAATGAAGCTAATAAAGCAATAAAGTTTGATTGGACAAATCCTGTTTTTCAAACTGAAGTTGCTCTTAGTAATGCTTTAGAATTTGCAAAAACAGGAACAAATTTTCAAGGAGCAAAATCTATTGATATTACAGCGAAGAATTTATCAGTTACTTATAATGTTGCAGATTTTAATAAAATAATGCTTGATGCAGGTTTTGTTCCGGGAGTTGCAACTCAAATTGATGTGAGAATGAAGTCTTCTGTGGGTACAACAATTTTGTATTCCAACATAGTAAAGATAACAGTAACTCCTTATTTAACAGAATTTCCTTCATTCTATATTGTAGGTGAAGCCTCTGTAGTGGGTTGGGATGCAGCGACTGCACAGATGCTCTATAAAAAAGATAATTTTTCTACTATATACACTTATTTGGAAAATGGGAAAAGTTTCAGATTTTTAGGGCAACAAGCTTGGAATGGACTGAATTATAGCTTAGATGTTACAGGTATGAATGCTGGAAATAAATATTTTAAAACATGGTCTACCAATTTACTTCCGGCAACTCCTGAAAATATTCAGTTTAATGGTGTTTCAGGAATGTATAAAATACTTATTGATGCTGATGCAACACAAAAAACAATCGCTGTTTCTGCTTCTCCGGTTGCTACTTGGAATCCTGCAAATTTATATTTGGTAGGTACTGTTAATGGCTGGAATTCAGCTACTGCTATTCCAATGACTAATTTAGGTAATGGTAAATTTGAATACACGGTTGCTTTACCTGCTGCTTCTGAATTTAAATTCTTAGGTCAGCAAAGTTGGGGAGATTTAGATTGGGGTAACATTTCAGCTGATGGAAATACAGGGTATCTTGCTCCAAAAGGAAGCAATGGAAATATCAAATTTGATGGAACAGGAGGGAATTACAAAATTTCTGTAAACATTAAGTTGGGAACTTATAAAATTCAGCCGTTATAATATTAATTTAATCTGAATTCACATAGCAAACTGTTGCTTTCCGGCAACAGTTTTTTTATTTTTAAAGTCTTATATAATAATCAATATGAAGAAAATGACAATCGGAGCATTTTTGCTCTCAATGATGTTTGGAGGTGCCAATGCACAGTCTTTAAAATCGCCGGACGGAAAATTTGAAATGGATTTCCAGTTGAAGCAGGGCATTCCTTATTACAATCTTAAATATAACGGTAAAACAGTCGTTGAAGATTCAAAATTAGGATTGAGAATTTTTAAAGATTCTTCAATAAAATTTGCTTCCGAAATTGCAAAACCTGAAGATGCAAAATTCGATTTAAACAGCGATTTCACAAAAACTGACGAAAAAAGAGATTCGAAAAACGAAACCTGGCAACCGGTTTTAGGGGAAAAGAAAAATTATATCAACAATTATAATGAATTGGCAGTTACGCTTAATCAGGCGAGTACAGACAGAAATATCATTGTTAAATTCAGATTGTTCAATGATGGATTAGGTTTCAGGTATGAGTTCCCCCAGCAGAAAAATTTGAACTATTTTGTGATTCGTGAAGAAGATTCAGAGATCGATTTCCCTTCAGATATGAAAGCCTGGTGGATGGTTGCTGATTACGATTCTCAGGAATATCAGTATCAGGAGACAAAAGTTTCAGAAATTCCTTCAAGATGGCCTAAAGCTGCTGATGCCAATGCTTCCCAAACTTTAATTAAAAATGCGGTTCAGTCCCCTTTGATGCTGAAAAAAGAAGGGAAAGAGCCTTTGTATATCAACGTTGCCGAGGCGGCAGTTTTAGATTACCCGGCTTCTCATTTAGAAGTAGATGCTCAGAATTTTAAACTGAAAACTCATCTTACGGCAGACAGGCAGGGAGCCAAAGGGTATATGCAGACTCCTATGGTTACGCCTTGGAGAACCATTATCGTTGCTCCGAAAGCAGAGGATGTAATGGATTCTAAAATGATTTTTAATCTGAACGAGCCCACAAAATATACCGATACTTCTTACATTCACCCTACAAAATACATGGGCGTTTGGTGGGAAATGATCATTGGGAAATCTCAATGGGCATACGGTCAGCCGGAATCAAACGTACGCTTGGGGCAAACCGATTTTACGAAACTGACCCCTAACGGAAAACATGGCGCCAACAATACAAAAGTTAAAGAATATATCGACTTTGCAGCTGAAAACGGTTTTCAGGGACTTCTGATTGAAGGCTGGAATGTGGGTTGGGAAGACTGGTTCGGGCGTTCGAAAGAATACGTTTTTGATTTCATTACGCCATATCCGGATTTCGATATCAAAATGTTAAACGAATATGCACATTCAAAAGGGATTAAATTGATCATGCACCACGAAACTTCAGGTTCTGCAACAAACTATGAAAGATGGTCTGATAAAGCATTCCAGTTGATGAATAAATATGGCTATGATGCGGTGAAAACAGGCTATGTAGGAGATGTTATTCCGAGAGGTGAGCATCATTATTCTCAGTGGATGATCAATCATTATTACAGAATTGCAGAAAAAGCAAACGAGTATAAAATCATGGTCAATTCTCACGAGTCGGTGCGCCCGACCGGAGAAAGTCGTACCTATCCGAATTACATTTCTGCGGAAGCAGCTCGTGGAACAGAGTACGAAGCTTTTGGAGGAAACAATCCTGATCACCAGACGATTCTTCCTTTCACAAGATGGATGGGAGGTTCTATGGATTACACGCCGGGAATTTTCCAGACCAAATTAGATTATTATTTCCCTGGAGATACCCGTTTTGTAAAAACAACACTGGCAAAGCAGTTGGCATTGTATGTCACGATGTATATGCCGCTTCAGATGGCTGCCGATTTACCTGAAAACTACAAAAAGCACATGGACGCTTTTCAGTTTATTAAAGATGTTGCTGCAGATTGGGATGATACCAAAATTTTATCAGCTGAACCTGGAGATTACGTCATTACCGCAAGAAAAGCAAAAGGCACAGAAAACTGGTTCGTAGGAGGAATTACCGACGAAAACAAGCGTGACTATACAGTAGATTTTTCTTTCCTGGATAAAGGAAAAAAATATGAGGCAGTAATTTATGAAGACGGAAAAGATGCAGATTATATCAACAATCCTCAAAGCTACAATATCTACAAAAAGCAGATCACGAGCAAGTCTAAGATTCCTTTCAAAATGGTAAGAAGCGGAGGTTTTGCAATCTCTATCAAACCGATGAAATAAAAATCCTTCTCTGAAGGAGTATATTTTGAGCGCAGCGGGAAAAACAGGGTAATTTTATACGCAATTTTATTTTTAGAAGCTGTTTCCCGCTCTTCACTGTATCTTTTTTGTTGCCCGGCTTTTGCCCAAAAACAAAAAAGGATGCCGTTGCGATCGGGGCTATGACAGGCTCTATCTATTCAAACTTTGTCAGGGTTTAAAAGCCCAGACAAAGTTTTTTTTTGTAAATTGAATTTTTAAAATTCTTACCGATGAAGTTGATGACAACCATATTCAACAAGCAGAATGTATTTCTTCTCTTGTTGATCGTAATGGTCTTACTGGCAAAGCTGATCCCGTTTCACGAATCTTATAATCAATATTTCAATCTCGTAGGTTTTATAGATTGGGGAATAGCCGGGATTTTTCTCCTCTACGGACTCAAACTTAATCTTAAAGAAGTCGTTAAAGATATTTCCAACTGGAAACTGCATTTGCTCATTCAGTCGGGAACCTTTATCCTTTTTCCATTATTGGTTTTGATTTTTTATCCGTTGGTAAAAGATTCGGAGTACTACAATATCTGGTTGTCTATATTTTTTCTGGCATGTTTGCCTTCCACGGTTTCATCTTCGGTAGTCATGGTTTCTATTGCAAAAGGAAATGTAACTTCAGCTATTTTCAATGCTTCCATTTCCGGACTGATCGGTATCATTATCACATCACTTCTCATGAGTTTCTTTTTGACCTCAGATTCTTCATCCGGAGATCAGTCCGAAATCATTCAGCAGCTTTTACTGAAAGTTTTGCTCCCGATTATCCTGGGCGTTCTGCTGAATCCTTTTTTGAAAAAATGGGTTGCAAAATATTCTAATATCATTGCAGAATTTGACCGACTGATTATACTTTTAATCGTTTACGAAAGTTTTTCTACCGCATTTGTTGAGAATGTTTTTGTTTCTGTACCTTCAATTGTGTTTGTAGTTTTAGCAAGTAGTGTAGTGTTTTTATTTTTTACAGTCTATCATATTTTAAAACGTATTGCAACTCAGCTTAAATTTAAACCAAAAGATATCATTACCACTACATTTTGCGGGTCAAAAAAATCTTTAGTTCACGGAAGTCTTTTTCTGTTGGTTTTGGGTATTCCCGATGATCAGAAAGTGCTTTTTCTTCTTCCTGTCATGATCTATCACAGCTTTCAGCTATTTTATGTAAGTTGGCTGGCTAATAAAATAGCAAAAAGAACCACCAGTGTTGGGGTGTAAAATATATTTGATTATCTTTAAATCTATGAATTTTATTTCGAAAGCCATTTTTGTATCGGCCATCTTATACGCATCGGCAGTCAGTGCACAAAGTGTAGTTGCTCTTTTAAATGAGAAAGGGTCATTTAGAAAAGACATCAATTTTTAGGTTATATTACCGACGAGTTCGGTAAAAAGAAACAGGATATTCTTTCAAAAACAGACGTAGTTATTCTATACAAAGTAGGAACACCACCGGTGAATAAGGGTGAAACTTTATTCTGTATCGGTTATTCAGCGAAAAATTAAAAATAATACAATGAAAAAAATATATTCAATAATTGCACTTTCGGCGGCGGTAATTGCTTTTTCACAAAAACCTTTAGATAAGGTAGAACCGGCATTTTGGTGGAAGGGAATGAAGAATCCAGAACTCCAGATTTTAGTGTACGGAAAAGATATTGCTAAAAATGAAATCGAACTTTCAGAGGGTGTTCAGATTAAAGATATTCAGAAAGTCGAAAATCCAAACTATATTTTTGTAACGGTGAATACCAGCGAAATAAGTGTTCCGAAGTTTAAGATTAATATTAAAAATGGTAAGAAAAGTATTGGTTCTTATACTTACGAATTAAAGCAAAGAGAACTCAACTCTGCCAACAGAGAATCTTTTACTTCAAAAGATGTGATGTATCTCGTCATGCCGGATCGTTTTGCAAACGGAGATGAAAAAAATGATTCCAGACCAGACTTGACTGAAAAAGCAAACAGAGCACTTCCCAACGGACGTCACGGCGGAGATTTGCGAGGAATTATTAACAATCTTGATTATATCCAAAATCTAGGAGCAACTTCCGTCTGGTTAACTCCGGTGAATGAAGACAACGAAAAAGTGTATTCTTATCACGGGTATGCGCAGACCGATTTGTATAAAATCGACGGTCGTTACGGAACCAATGAAGAATACAGAGAGCTTTCCCAAAAGCTGAACAAAAGAAACATGATGTTGGTGATGGATTATGTGACCAATCATTGGGGGATTTCTCACTGGATGATCAAAGATTTGCCGACAAAAGACTGGATTCACTTATTCAGTGATCACAAAAATGGTTTTAAACGTTCCAATTACAAAACAACGACACAATTTGATACAAACGCTTCTGAAGCTGATAAAAGAGTAGCTTTAGACGGGTGGTTTGATACCACGATGCCTGATATCAATCAGAAAAATCCTTTGGTTTTAAAATATTTAACGCAAAATGCGATCTGGTGGATTGAATATGCTGAATTGGGAGGTTTTCGTGTAGATACCTATCCATACAACGATAAGGAAGCGATGGCAAAATGGGCAAAGGCAATCACAGATGAATATCCGAAGTTCAATATTGTGGGAGAAACCTGGTTGAATACGGCAGGTCATATTTCGGCATGGCAAAAAGATTCAAAAACTGGAGAAGCTGCAAATTACAATTCAAATTTACCATCCGTAATGGATTTTATGTTATATGACGAACTTCCGAAAGCTATCAAAGAAAAAGAAGGCTGGAATAATGGAATGAACAGGCTTTACAACAGTATGTCAAGTGATTTTCTTTATCCCGATATCAATAATTTAATGGTTTTTTTCGAAAATCATGACACAGAACGATGGAATGAGATTTTTAATAATAATCCTAAAGCTTACAAACTGGGTCTTACAGCAATTTCAACCGTTCGCGGAATTCCACAGATTTACTATGGCTCTGAAGTTGGTATGAGAGGTGATAAAAATAAAGGCGGCGATGCAGATATCCGAAGAGATTTTCCGGGCGGCTGGAAATCTGATCAGCAGAGTGCTTTAAATCCTTCTGCTCAAACGCCTGAACAAAAAGAATTTTATCAGTTTACTCAGAAATTATTGAACTGGAGAAAGGGGAAAGAAGTAATTCATACCGGAAAAACTAAAAATTTCGTTCCTCAGAATAATGTTTTTGTTTATTTTAGATATAACGAAAAGGAAAGTGTGATGGTAGTACTGAATAATAATGAAAAAGAGGAAATAGTTGATTTAAAACATTTTGCAGAATCTCTCACCGGATTTTCAAAAGGAAAAGATATTATCTCAGATAAAGAATTTTCATTGCAAAATGGTTTAACAATCCCTGCAAAAACCTCAATGGTTATTGAATTGAATTAAATCTCTGTGATCTTATTTAAGTGAAACGCCTTTATGAACTTAAAAACAGTTAGTATTTAAAAAGAAATTTTGCGCTCTTTGCGTTAAAAACAAATAATTTAAAAATGAAAAAAACGACAATATTCTTCACCATCATTATACTTTTGCTGAGCTTTACAACCATTTCAGCTCAGTCAAAATTTGAAAAAGAGAAAAGAGAAATCAGTACAATGCTCGACGGCTTTAATGTTGCGGCTGCAAATGCAGATTACACGACTTATTTTGATTTTTTTGCTGAAGAATCTACTTTCATCGGAACAGATGCAACCGAAGTTTGGAACAAAAAAGAATTTATGATTTGGGCAAAACCACATTTTGATAAAAAGAAAACCTGGAATTTCACCTCATTAAAAAAAAATATCTATTTCAGCAAAGACGGAAAACTGGCTTGGTTTGATGAATTGTTGGATACTCAAATGAAAATCTGTCGCGGTTCCGGAGTAGTTGAAAAAATCAACGGACAATGGAAAGTGAAGCAATATGTACTTTCAATGACTGTTCCGAATGACATTGTAGACAAAGTAGTTGATGAAAAAACTGCGATTGAGGATGCTTTGATAGAAGAATTAAAAACCAAAAAATAAACATAAAACGCAATGTCAAAAAAAATAAAGCCAAATTTATCCATGGCTCAGATTATCAATATGAGCATGGGATTTTTGGGGATTCAGATGGCTTTCGGGCTTCAAAACGGTAATGCAAGTCGTATTCTCGGGAACTTCGGAGCCGATGTTCATGAGTTGTCTTGGTTCTGGCTGGTTGCTCCGATTACGGGACTCATCGTTCAGCCGATTATCGGCCACATGGGTGATAATACCTGGAGTCCTTTGGGAAGAAGAAAGCCTTATTTTCTAATTGGTGCGATTCTGTGTGCAATAGGATTGGTTTTGCTTCCGAACGCAGCTTCTGCAACGCAAATGATGGCGGCCAATGTTTTACTTTTGGCAGTGATTTTCCTGGCTATGATGGATGCGTCTATTAATATTGCGATGGAACCTTTCCGTGCGTTGGTAGGAGATATGCTTCCGAAACATCAGGGAACTTTAGGGTTTTCGGTTCAGACTATTTTGATAGGAATTGGTGCAGTAATTGGATCTTATTTACCTGATTGGCTAACTAAATTGGGCGTTTCTAATGTGGCGAAAGAAGGTTTTGTTGCTGATAATGTGATTTACGCATTTTATTGCGGTGCAGGGATTCTTTTACTGACCATTATTTACACCATAGTAATGACAAAAGAATATTCGCCAAAGGAGTTTGCAGAGTTTGAAGGTGGAAAAGAAGTTGTAGAACAGCCTTCTAAGTTTAGCGAAATTTTTAATGATTTCGCTAAAATTCCAACGTTAATGAAGAAACTGGGAATTGTTCAGTTTTTCTCGTGGTTTGCTCTGTTTACGATGTGGGTTTTTACGACAAGTGCTTTAGCCACACATCACTTCGGGCTTTCTCCGGAAGATACCCATTCTGTTGAATTCAATAAAGCCGGTGATCTCACAGGAAAACTATTCGGAATGTACAATCTTTGGGCAATTCCGTTTGCTTTTCTGCTTACACCAATTGCCAAATGGATTGGTAAAAAACAAACACATGCTTTAGCACTTTTTTGTGGAGGCTTAGGATTAATTTCAATGTATTTTATTAAAGATACCTCACTTCTTTGGGTTTCTATGATCGGTCTTGGTTTTGCGTGGGCAAGTATTCTCGCTATGCCTTACGCAATGCTGATTGATGCAATTCCACAAAGAAAAATGGGGGTTTTTATGGGGATTTTCAACTTTTTTATCGTGATTCCTCAAATCATCAACGGACTTTTTGGAGGACCAATCGTAAAAGGTGCTTTCGGAAATTACGCAATGGGTTATGTTGTTGTTGGTGGAATCTGTATGCTTTTGGGTGCAGTCTTGACAATGATCTTCATTAAAACTGACGATTCAAATGCACAGGGAATTGAAGAAGAAATTCAGCAGGTACATTTTTAGTTTAATTAGAAATTAGAAATTAGAAATTAGAAATTAGAAATTAGAAATTAGAAATTAGAAATTATTTTTGGTAACATTCAAAATTATTATGATAATTGGATCAATAGGAGCGGACTAAAGTCCGCTTTTTTATTTTATAAAGGTTATTGGCTTTAGCCAAAACTTAATTCTTTTAAAAAATTACTTGACTCTTAATGGTTTAAAAAATTCACTTCAACGAAAAATTGACTATTCACAATTGACATTTCACCGTGTATCACTTCTTACCTTACATCAACATTTTCCGACAAAGCTCGATGTACATTTGTACTATAAATAATCAAAAAAATATCTATAATATGAAAACAGTATATCACAAAGCAGATTCAAGAGGTCACGCAGATCATGGTTGGTTAAATTCTTATCATACCTTCAGTTTTGCAGGCTATCAAAACAGAGAAAGATCAAACTTCGGTGTGTTGAGAGTTTTAAATGACGATACCGTTTCACAAGGAATGGGTTTTGGAACTCACCCGCACAAAAACATGGAAATCATTTCAATTCCACTGGAAGGAAATTTGGAACATAAAGATTCTATGGGAACAACTGCAGTAATCAGAAAAGGAGAAATACAGGTAATGAGTGCCGGAACCGGTGTGATGCACAGTGAATACAATCAGAATAAAGATGAAGCCGTGAAATTTTTACAAATCTGGGTTTTCCCGAGAGAAGAAAATGTAGAACCGAGATATGATCAGAAAAGTATCAAGGACGGAGAAAAAATCAACGGATTCCAACAGATCTTATCACCCAACAAAAATGATGACGGGGTTTGGATTCATCAGGATGCTTGGTTTAATTTAGCCAATTTTACCAAAGGAAACGGTAAAAACTACACTATCAATAAAAAAGGAAACGGCGTTTATGCATTTGTCTTAAAAGGAAGTGCAAAAGTAGGTGATCGAATTTTAAACGAAAGAGACGGTTTAGGAATCTGGGATACCCAAAGTTTCAATATCGAAGCGGTAGAAGACACTGAAATCCTTTTAATGGAAGTTCCTATGGATTTACCCGCTTATTTAAAATAAACAATTAATTTTGCACCATCAAAAAACGCACTCAATTCCCCTCCTTTGGAGGGGTGGCGAAAATTCAAAGAATTTTTGACGGGGTGGTTTAAATCTCCGATTACATAATAATTAAATTAAAACCAGTATTATAAAAATGAAAATTCTAGCCATCGCAGGAAGCAATTCTGATACATCAATCAACAGACAACTCGTAACCTACGCTACAACTTTATTCGATAATGCAGAAATAGAGATCGTAGACATGAACAATTTTGAAATGCCCATCTACAAACACCAAAGAGAAGTAGAAAGTGGAGTTCCACAAGAAGCAATTGATTTTGCTTCAAAAATTGATAATGCAGATGTACTTTTGGTTTCGCTTTCAGAGCATAATGGAACCTATTCAACAGCATTTAAAAACGTTTTCGACTGGACTTCAAGAATCAAACAAAGAGCAATATGGAATGAAAAACCAATGTTATTAATGGCTACAGCTCCAGGCGGAAGAGGTGGTTTAGGCGTTTTGGAGGCAGCAGAAAAACGTTTTCCTTCGCACGGAGGAAATATCATCGATACTTTTACACTTCCTTTCTTTAATGATAATTTCGATAAAGAGAATCAGAAAATATCTAATACAGAGAAGGACAATGAATTACGAGAAAAGGTAAACAAGATTTCGGCAATTGAAATAATCTTAGAAAAATAGCATTTGAATATTAACTTAAAATTAATATCTTTGCAAAAAGAAAAAAGATGAAGATTCAGTCCACTTTCAAAGAATGTTTTTCAATCAATGGAAAAACTGTGGACTCTGAAACTCTCAGATAAAACATCAGCCGATAATCTACCAAGATTGTCGGCTTTTTATTTTCTTTAAATCAAACTAAAAGTAAATATAAAAAGATAAAAGAGTCAGTCTGTAATCTGAAATCCAGTATCTAAAAATCTAAATAAGAATGAGCAATACTTACAAATCTGCAGGTGTAGACAAAGAAGAAGGTTACAAAACCGTTGATAAAATCAAAAAAGCGGTGGGAGAAACTCACAACTCCAATGTATTGAATCATTTGGGAAGTTTCGGTGCTTTTTACGAAATCGGAGGGTACAAAAATCCTGTTTTGGTTTCCGGAACTGATGGAGTAGGAACAAAACTGAAAGTTGCTTTAGATTCAAAAAGATATGATTCTATCGGTGTAGACTGTTTTGCAATGTGTGCCAACGATATCCTTTGTCACGGGGCAAAACCATTGTTTTTCCTTGATTATTTAGCTTGCGGAAAACTAGATTCTGAAATCGCTGCAGAAATCGTTTTGGGAATGGTAAAAGCTTGTAAAGACAACAATTGTGCATTGATTGGTGGTGAAACTGCCGAAATGCCGGGAATGTACCAGCCGGGAGATTACGATGTAGCAGGATTTTGCGTAGGAATCGTAGAAAAAGATCAGATTATTGACGGTTCAAAAATCAAGCCCGGAGATAAGATTATTGCTTTACCAAGTTCAGGATTTCACTCAAACGGATTTTCTCTGGTAAGAAAAATATTCCCGAATTTCGAAGAAGAATTTGAAGGGAAACCTTTATATGAAACACTTTTAGTTCCTACAAGATTATATTTTAAAGATATCCACAGCGTAATCGAAGAAGTGGAAGTTTCAGGAATCGCCCACATTACAGGTGGTGGTTTATATGAAAATATTCCAAGAATTATCGGCGAAGGACTCTGTGCTTCAATCGATGCTTCAAAAATTCAGATTCCAAGTGTAATGTTGGAATTAGAAAAGAGAGGAAATATCGCTCGTGAAGAAATGTTCGGAACATTCAACATGGGTGTCGGAATGATCGTAGTTGTGGATCCTGAGCACGCTGAAAAAGTACTTCATCTTTTAGACGATGCTTACGAAATCGGAGAAATCACAGAAGGAGCTGAAAAGATCGATTTAAAATTCTAAAAAGACGTCAGATTTAGATATCAGACGACAGACTTTAGTCTGAAATCTAGTATCTGAAATCTATTATCTAAATTAATGAAAAACTTAGTTATACTCGTTTCAGGTTCCGGAACCAATCTTCAGAGAATTATCGATACCATCGCCAACGGAGAAATCCAGAATGCAAAAGTATCTTTAGTTGTTGCCGACAGAGAATGTTACGGACTCGAAAGAGCAAAAAACCACAACATCGAAACCGTGTTGATTCCGAGAGGGAAAAACTTCAGCAGCGAATTGGGAAAAGTTATTCCTGAAAATACAGATTTGATCGTGTTGGCAGGATTTTTATCTATCCTCAAGCCTGAGTTTGTTGAAAGTTGGGCAGGAAAAATCATCAACATTCATCCGGCCTTACTTCCAAAATATGGCGGAAAAGGAATGTGGGGGCATCATGTTCACAACGCTGTTATTGAAACTAGGGAAAAAGAAAGCGGAGCAACCGTCCATTTCGTAACGGTAGGAATTGACGAAGGAGAAGCAATCCTCCAAAAATCATTCGAAGTTACAGAAAACGACACTCCAGAAACCTTAGCAGAAAAAGTTCACAAAATTGAGTATGAAATTTTTCCAACAGCCATCAACAAAGTACTAGGAAATAATTAGAAACTAATTATTAGAGACATAAAAATTCCCCTCCCTTGGAGGGGTGTCAAAAATTCAAAGAATTTTTGACGGGGTGGTTTTAAACCATCCAACACTTGAGTAACCTCCGCAAAAAGAAGGAATATTCAATAAAAAATAAGGCCTCGACTCAGTTCAGCCTGACAAAAAAGACACACTTAGACAAAAAAATAATTTCGAAAAAAGTAAAAAAATCTAAGTAAAAGTAAGATCGGAGGTGAAAGAACCGGTCTACAGTTTGAAATAACTGTAAAAAGTAAAAGTTGAAAAAGTCCTAACGGGACGGCCTAACAAAGGATAGGATGAAATCCTATTATTTGGTGGGTGAAAAAGTAAAATGAAGGAAAAACCGCAATTGAAACTGCGGTTTCGACTTCGAAAAAAAATGAAAAATCTATGAGCAAGAGAGTTTTGATCAGTGTTTCTGACAAAAGCGGATTAACAGAATTCGCACAGTTTTTAGAATCTCAAAATTATGAATTGATCTCTACAGGAGGTACGTTCAAACATTTGAAAGACGCTGGTTTAAATCCGATTCAAATCGATGAGGTAACCGATTTTCCTGAAATGTTAGACGGAAGAGTGAAAACTTTACACCCGAAAGTGCACGGTGGTTTATTGGCAGTTCGTTCAAACGAGGAGCACATGAAAACTGTTCAGGAGCACAATATCGGTTTGATCGATATGGTGATTGTGAATTTGTATCCGTTTTTTGAAAATGTAAACAAAGACATTTCATTACATGAAAAAGTAGAATTTATCGATATCGGAGGACCTTCAATGCTTCGTTCTGCTGCGAAAAATTTCGATTCGGTGACGGTTATCACTGACGTTGAAGATTACGAAAAAGTAAAAATCGAAATGGAGCAAAACGGTGACACCTTCATCGAAACCCGTAAAAGATTAGCCGGAAAAGTATTTAACCTGACTTCAGCTTACGATGCAGCGATCTCAAGAATGCTTTTAGATGAAGATTACCCGACTTATTTAAGCGCTTCATACAAAAAAGTTTCAGATTTGAGATACGGAGAAAATCCACACCAGACTGCAGCGTACTACGTTTCAACTTTTGAAAACGGTGCAATGAAAGATTTCGAACAGTTGGGAGGTAAAGAATTGTCATTCAACAACCTTCGTGATATGGATCTTTGTTGGAAAGTGGTAACAGAATTTAAAGAAGAAATGGCTTGTTGTGCCGTAAAACATTCTACACCTTGTGGAGTGGCAATCGGAACTTCAGCTTTAGAAACATATAAAAAGACTTTCGAATGTGACCCTGTTTCTATTTTCGGAGGAATCGTTGCTGCCAACTTCAAAATTGATGCTGCAACGGCTGAAGAATTAAACAAAACATTCCTTGAAATCGTAATGGCTCCTGATTTTGATGAGGATGCCTTGGAAGTTTTAAGAAAAAAGAAAAATTTAAGAATTATAAAAGTCGTTAACCCGGTTTCAGACAAGCAGACTTGGGTAAAAGTTGACGGTGGAATTTTGGTTCAGGATAACGACCGCATTTTTTCAGACGACATTAAAGTAGTGACTGAAACTCAACCAACAGAAGAGCAGAAAAAAGCTTTACTATTCTCTCAAAGAGTTGTAAAATATGTGAAATCAAACGCAATCGTTGTTTCAAACGGTATCCAGGCTTTCGGAATCGGTGGTGGTCAGGTCAACAGAATCTGGGCAACACAACAGGCAATCGAAAGAGCAAAAGAGAAATTCACAGGAGAATTAGTTTTAGCTTCTGATGCATTTTTCCCTTTCCGTGACGTGGTAGATTTCTGCGCTCAGGAAGGTATCACAGCGATTATTCAACCTGGAGGAAGCGTAAAAGATCAGGAAAGTATTGATGCTGCCAACGAACACAACATCCCAATGATGTTCACGGGTGTAAGACATTTCTTTCATTAAAATTGAATTAAAATAGTAATTTGAGATTGTATTTATAGCATTCAAAATTATATATTTGTAAACTAGACTAGAAATAATAAAGTATGAGAATATTAATCATAGGTGAAGGTGGAAGAGAGTCTGCACTGGCAGCGAAACTTCAAAAGGACAACAGAGTTACTAAAATGTTTTTTGCCAACGGTAACGCATCTACAGATGCCATCGGGCAAAATGTTAATATGTCAGAAATCAAAGAATTGAGAGATTTTGCGATAAAAGAAAAAGTAGATTTGACGATTGTAGGTCCTGAAGCTCCTTTGGTAGCTGGTTTGAAGGATGAATTTAAGAAACATGATCTTAAAGTTTTCGGTCCGAACCAGAAAGTGGCAAGTCTTGAAGGAAGTAAGGCTTTCTCTAAGAAATTTATGCAGACCTATGATATCAAAACAGCAAAAGCTGTGGTATTTGATTCATATAACGAGGCTAAAGAATACGTACAGACTCAGGAATATCCCTTGGTAATTAAAGCGAGTGGTTTAGCTGGTGGAAAAGGTGTTGTTATTTGTGACACTCTTGAGGAAGCTGAGGCTACGATCCACGATTTTATGATCAGAAGAATCTATGGTGATGCAGGTATTCGTTTAGTTATCGAAGAATATTTACAAGGTTTTGAAGCATCAATTATTGCATTCTCAAACGGTGAAAAAATATTCCCTTGTATTGCTGCAAAAGATTATAAAAAAGCTGGAAACGGTGATAAAGGTCCAAACACAGGTGGTATGGGTTCTGTAGCACCAAGCCCGGAATTTACAGCAGAACATACTGCAGATTTTGAAAAAAATATTTTAGAGCCGACATTGACGGGTCTTAAAGCAGAAGGTTTCAGTTTCAAAGGAATCATTTTCTTCGGATTGATGGTGACTAAAAACGGAACGTATCTTTTAGAATACAACATGAGATTCGGAGATCCTGAAACTCAGGTTTTGATGGCGTTGATGGAAAACAATCTGTTAGACGTGATCAACGACTGTATGAACGGAAAAGATTTAGATCTTAAATTCAAAGACGAAAAAGCTGTTTGTCTGGTAATGTGTTCAGGGGGTTACCCAGGAAACATCGAAACCGGTTTTGAAATTACAGGAATAGAAAAAGCAAAACACAGCCAGGTGTTGTGTGCAGGAGCTGTAAAGAAAGGTGATAAAATAGTTTCTAACGGAGGTCGAGTAATGAACGTAGTTGCTACGGGAGCTACTTACGACGAAGCCAGAAAGAAAGTATATGAAGACGCCCTTCACGTTCACTTCGATTACAGTTTCTACAGAGAAGACATCGGTAAATTTTAATATAATGCCCTGATTTTTTCGGGGCTTTTTTATTAGAAGCCGGGAACCTGCTGTCCGCTGTATCTTTTTTGCAATTGCGAACAACGTGAAGTAATTTGTTGAACTATTTCTCAATCGCAATAACAAAAAAGGATGCCGCTTCCATGGTAAGTTTGCATGAAGCAAAATAGATTAATAACTTGGTTAAAAAAATTAACCAAAAGAGCAAAAGCAGCAGGATAAAGACAGACGTTCCATTGATACTGAGATATCGCCCCTGATTT
>Ga0265798_10000113_pt1 | contig 156834 bp, 139 predicted proteins | sample P3T30metagenome_FD_192430 | JGI IMG/M metagenome (GOLD analysis project Ga0265798, IMG submission 192430) | Plant litter microbial communities from East Loma Ridge, Irvine, California - P3 T30 | ecosystem: Environmental > Terrestrial > Plant litter > Unclassified | place: USA: California...
CCATTCCGAACACAGAAGTTAAGCCCACCAGCGCCGATGGTACTGCGAAAGCGGGAGAGTAGGTCGCCGCCAGTTTTTATTTAAAAGTCTCATACAGCAATGTATGAGACTTTTTTTTTGCTCTAAATACAAGCAGGTCATTATCTGTAAATTAAAGTTTAACCTTCAAGATGCGAGATGCGATGCCATGTTATTTATTATTCGATACTTTAAATACGCAACCATTATTACAGCTGCTAAGCTTTGATTGACGTTTACTATTCAAAATTTGTTATTTAATATTCAAGTTTCATTGTTTGAGATCATTGATTTAAATATCGTGGAGTATGAATTGAATTTAATAATCAACATCATATGAAATGGAGTTTGGGATTCAAAATTGCTATTCAACTACTATTCAAGATAACTAAATCAAATAATCCATCTCTTGCTCTGTAGGAGCAATATCTGTGTAGAAAAAAGATAATGCGAGCACAAGTGCGTTCCGTAGGAACGCTATCTATTCTTAATTATCTATTCTCATTTGTAGAAACAGTACTGGGTGCTCCTACGGAGCTTCAACTTCTCGTGAGCTTGTGTTCGTATTCTATTGACAGGTCGCCGCTCTGCGGCTTTGGCAGACAATTATACGTATTGGAAAATTATTGATGGTTTTTTCACAATTGATTTCAAATTTTGATGATAAATACTTTACTCTCCACTAGTCGTAAAATGGTGTTACAAAATGTAATTTTGCTAACCATCAACCATCAACCATCAACCATCAAGACTTAAAAATGTAAAAAAAATGACCGCTTTGACAAGTAATGTAAGTATGTTGTCACCCCTAGCCCGGATCGAAACGGCATCCTTTTTTGTTATCCGGCAAAAGCAAAGGCACAAAAAAGATACAGTGGAGAGCTGGAAATAGCTTATAAATGAAAGCAAACTAATAATCTCTGGTTTTAATTAATTACATTAGTTTATCTATTAAATAAAAATATCTCCTACAAAACGTACGAGATATTTATGAATAATACTTATATACAATACCTACTACAAAAATCGTGCTAAAAGTTATTTTTATCAAAAAATATTTACTAAATTCGTAGAATACGTTATGTTAAATCACAGTAGATATGCTAAAACAACATTTACAACTCAAATTAGGACAGAAACTTGCTCCTCAGCAAATCCAACTGATGAAGCTTATTCAGCTTCATACCTTAGAGTTTGAAGAAGAATTGGAAAGAGAATTAGAAGAAAATCCTGCTTTGGAGGTTGCCAAAGAAGAATCTAAGGAAGAAGAATATTCTTCTTTGGATGATTCGTACGAAACTGAAGGTACGGAAAGCATTGAAACAGATTTTGATGTGAACGATTACATCTACGATGACGAACCGAATTACAAAACCGCATCCAGCAACTATTCTGCGGATGATGAAGATTTTGATAATGAAAGCCTTTTGACTGAAGGACAGTCGTTATATGACTATTTAATGGAGCAAATCAACCTGATCAACATCAGTCAAGACGATTTGAAAATTGCAGAATATATTATTGGTAATTTAGATACGGATGGTTATTTAAGACGTGAAGTAAAATCTATCGTTGATGATTTGGCTTTTTCTCAAGGTATATATACGTCTGTTGATAAGGTTGAAGATATTTTAGAAAATTATATTCAAAAGCTTGATCCTTCTGGAGTGGGCGCAAGAGGCCTACAAGAATGTCTTTTGCTACAGATTGAGAAGAAAGTAAGTTCGGATAAAGCAATTTCTTTGGCTGCCAATATTTTGAGATTCCAGTTTGATGCTTTGACGAATAAGCATTATAATAAAATCATTCAGAAGTATGACATTGAAGAGGAAGATTTGAAAGATGCTTTGGAAGAAATTTCTAAATTGTCTCCAAAGGTAGGTGGTAACTTTGATACACAAACGATCACAATTAATCAGGAAATTATTCCGGATTTTGTAATTTCTGTGAAAGATGGAGTGGTGATTCCGATGCTGAATAGTAAGAATGCTCCAACTTTAAGAGTTTCAGAGGAGTATAAAGATATTTTAACGACGTATTCTCACGATAAGAATTCATCTGAGCATAAGCAAGCGGCTTTATTCATTAAGCAAAAATTAGATGCTGCAAAGTGGTATATTGATGCAATTAATCAGCGCCAGAATACTTTGTTACAAACGATCAATGCGATTGTAAAATTCCAGCATAATTATTTTATTACCGGTGATGAAAAATCTCTCAGACCGATGATTCTTAAAGATATTGCTGATATTACAGGTTTTGATATTTCCACGATTTCAAGAGTTGTGAAAAGTAAGTATGCAGATACGCCTAATGGAATTCTTTATTTAAAGGATTTATTTTCTGACAGTCTAACGAATGATGACGGCGAAGAAGTTTCTACGAAGGAAATTAAAATGCATCTGCAGGAAGTCATTAGCAAAGAAAATAAGAGAAAGCCACTTACAGATGATGCCTTGGTTGTGATATTGAAAGAACAGGGTTATAATATTGCACGACGAACGATTGCAAAGTATCGAGAACAATTAAATATTCCGGTCGCAAGGTTGAGGAAAGAATTATAGAACAAAAAAGCATTTCGGAATTTGAAATGCTTTTTTTATGTTGATATATTTTTAAAAATAATTAATCTTCCTGAGAATCTATTTCTTTTAGTTGATTCAGATTTTTATCGAGTCTTTTAATAAGAATTCCATAAACAAGCCTGTAATATAACCAAATTAGCAGTACGCAAAGAACCGTACTGATGATAAAACTTACCGTAAAAGCAATCATTGACGAATCGGCAAGAGCAGTATTTTGGTTATGAATAGCATACATTCCGAAAATTGTAAGTGCGGAGGTAAAAACAACAACAATTAAAATATTAATTAAAATAAATGCATTAACCGTCTTTTTGAATCTGATAATTCTGGAAATAAACTCTTTTAAATCTTCTTCAACCTTTATTTTTCGGTAATTTTCGTAAAACTTGGCAACAAAATAACCAGTTACAAATAGTGTGAGAATTTTTATAATTAAATAAATATTATCAAAAATACCTACTAGCTGTTCGTTTTTTTCGACCCCTAATTTTTGCAAAGAGGTAATAAAAGTATTTGATTCTTTGTTTTGTATAATATAAAACAGTCCGAATGCAGTAAATAAAACAAATTCGATGATGCTGATCCAAAGGATATATTTCACATAATTGCGTGATTTTTTATTCAACATCTGAAGAATCTCGTCGTTGTCATATTTTGGTGCAACAGGTTGTTCCTGCCAGGTTTTCTTAAAGCTATCTAAATCAAATTCAGGCATTTTTTTCCATTTTTTCTTTAAGGACTTTCTTTAGTCTATTCATCTTCACACGAGCATTAACCTCCGTGATACCCAAGTTTTCGGCTATATCTTTATAAGGAAGGTCGTCCAAATACATCATTACAATCGCTCTTTCCACATTCGGAAGAGTTTTAATTACAGTATATAATAACGATATTTGCTGTTGCTTATCGTCATCATCTTCAATAAAATCTCTGTGATTGATATCTAATTCGTTGGTTGGTAGGCTTTTGCTTTTCTTTCTGAAAAGGGTAATAGCCGTGTTGAGTGCTACACGATACATCCATGTGGATATTTTTGAGTTTCCTTTAAATGAATCATAGCTTCTCCACAATTGCAGTACAATTTCCTGGAAAAGATCTTCCTCATCTTCGAGAGAATTGGTATATAGCCGCGACACTTTTATAATCAAACCTTGATTATCTTTTATAAGCTGGGCAAATTCTTTCTCTTTAGAAATCAAAACGATATATAATTGCCACGAAGATAGGGATAATGCGCTAATTGATGAATAGTTATAAGTTATTAATTATAAGCTATGAGTTGAAAATGTATTTATTCCAAGATTTCTCCGGCTTTTAACTTATGACTTTTAACTCATAACTAATTCTTATCTTTGCAGCCACGAGAAAATCGGCTTGTTGATTCTTACTTCGGTAAGGGTAGGAAAGTCCGGACACCATAGAGCAGCAAAGCGGATAACATCCGTCATCCGTGAGGATAGGACAAGTGCAACAGAAAGCAGGTACAGTTCGGCTGTAGTGAAACCAGGTAAACTCTTTGCGGTGCAATGATAAGTATATCGGTTCTTTTCAGCAATGAAAATAGGGGCGGCTCGTCCTGAAAGCCGAGGGGTAATCAGCTCAAGTTTTGCAGCAATGTAAGACGTAGATAAATAACAGGCGTCCCGATTTTTCGGGATACAAAATCCGGCTTATAGATTTTCTCGTGATTTTATAAAAGCTGAGAGCTAGAAGCTCAAAGGAGGAAATTTTTATATAATGATTATTACTTCCAGCTCCCATCTTCCAGTCAAAAATTATTCGTTTTCCAACTGCTTTTTGGCCTCATCCAATCCAGCTTGATCTTCTTTTGAAAGCGTAGGATATTTCAAATCCATCTTTTCTAAAGTATCAATAATGATTTGTATTGCAGATAATCTGGCAAACCATTTATTATCTGCCGGAATCACATACCAAGGCGCTACATCTTTTGAAGTTTCATTGATTGCCGTTTCGTAGCAATTCATGTATTCATCAAACAAAGCTCTTTCAGGTAGATCGGCGGCGGAGAATTTCCAGTTTTTTTCCTGTTCGTTAATTCTGTCTAACAGTCTTTTCTTTTGCTCATCTTTCGAAACATGAAGGAAAATTTTAATAATAGTGGTTCCGTTCTGAGCCAAATGTTTTTCGAAGTTCCTAATACTTTCGTAACGATTATTCCAGAACTCTTTACCGAAATCTTTTACAGAATCCCAGGTTTTTTCGCTTAAATTATATTCAGGATGTACTTTACAAACCAAAACGCTTTCATAATGTGAACGGTTAAAAATTCCGATCATTCCTTTTTGAGGCAAAGCTAAATAATGCCTCCACAAAAAGTCATGTGAATACTCTTTGGAACTAGGAGTTTTAAAACTCGTAACACTGCAGCCCTGAGGATTTACTCCACCAAAAACATGTTCTATCAAACTGTCTTTTCCGGCAGCGTCCATTGCCTGCAATACGACCAAAAGTGATTTACTGCCATCAGCATACAGCTTTTCCTGCAAGTCACGAAGCTTTTGTTTTTCATTGATAAGTATTTGAACCCCTTCCTCTTTAGTGAGTTTCCCTCTATATTCTGTAGCAGCTTTTTTTATTGAAAATTTATCTTTTATGATGAAGTCATCTGAGAAATTATCGGTCATATTTTAATAATTTAAGTGAGAGTTTTAGAATTTAAATATTGAAGATACCATTTAAGAATTTAACCTTATATAAATATAACAAAAAAACCGCCTCATGTGAGACGGTTCAGTAATATTTTAAAATAATATTAGTTTCTTGCAGCGACTTTCTTAGCGGCTTTAGCAGCTTTCTTTTCAACTTTTGCAGCTGCTTTTTGTTCAGCAGGTGTCAAAACTTTGGGTTCAGGAGCGTTTGCGTTTACATCACCTTTAATGTAGATAATACTTCTGCTGTTTACAGGGTCATTAGAAAATACTTCAATCATTTTGTTGAAAGGACCTACGTTAGCTGTAGCATATCCAACTTTGATTTTAGCAGATTTTCCCGGTAAGATTGGGTCTTGGCTAAATTCAGGAGTAGTACACCCACAAGATGGCTTTACGTTTGAAATAATCAAAGGTTTATCACCTGTGTTCGTTACATTAAAAAACCTTGTACCGTCAGAATTTGGTTTAATTGCACCATATTCGTAAGTCGTTTTGTCAAATGTAATTGTTTGTGCAGATGCTAAAGCAATAGTTCCGAATAATGCAATTCCTGCAAATAATGTTTTCATAAGTAGATATTTATTAAATTTTTAAGGTCTTATGTTATCGCCTATTTTAACTAGTTCTTGTTTCACAAGTTGACCTTGGCGATTTCATATTCTTGAATGTTAATATGTTTGTTAGATAAATTTTGAGAAACAAAGTTAAAAATTATTTTAATTAATGCTTACATTTTTTTACTTTAAACTATTTTTGCAGATTATAAGATAAAGAAACCAGAATTTATGCAGATTTCAGAAAAGTATAATCCACAGGAAACAGAACAGAAATGGTACAACTACTGGCTGGAAAACAAATATTTCCACTCAGAACCCAATGATAAGCCGCCGTATACGGTCGTAATTCCACCGCCAAACGTCACAGGAATTCTTCACATGGGTCATATGTTGAATAATACCATTCAGGATGTTTTGGTACGTCGTGCAAGAATGCAGGGCTTCAATGCCTGTTGGGTTCCGGGAACAGACCACGCTTCGATTGCGACTGAAGCGAAAGTTGTTGCTAAACTGAAGTCTGAAGGAATCAATAAATCTGATATAACCCGTGAAGAATTTTTGAAACACGCATGGGACTGGACTGATAAATACGGAGGAACCATCCTTGAACAGCTGAAAAAACTGGGATGTTCTTGCGATTGGGACAGAACCCGTTTTACATTGGAAGATAAAATGTCGCAGCAGGTTATCAAAAGCTTTGTTGATCTTTATAACAAAGGTCTTATCTACAGAGGATACAGAATGGTGAACTGGGATCCTGAGGCAAAAACCAATATTTCTGATGAAGAGGTAATCTTTAAAGAACAAAATGGAAAGTTATATTTTCTTAAATATAAGATAGAAGGTACAGAAGAATTTCTTTCTGTTGCTACGACGCGCCCTGAAACTATTTTCGGAGACACTGCCGTTTGTATCAATCCAAATGATGAGAGATATGCTCATCTGAAAGGTAAAAATGTAATTGTGCCGATCGTAAACAGAGTTATTCCGATTATTGAAGATGAATATGTTGATATTGAATTCGGTACGGGAGCTTTGAAAATTACTCCTGCTCATGATATCAATGACTACGAAATCGGACAAAAACACAATCTACAAATGATTGATTCTTTGGATGATGACGGAAACCTGAATGATCACGGTTTGCATTACGCAGGAAAAAACAGATTTGATGTTAGAAAGCAAATTGCAAAAGAATTAGAAGAAAATGATCTTTTACTAAAAGCAGAAGATTACGTCAATAAAGTAGGAACTTCTGAAAGAACAGGTGCTGTTATTGAGCCTAAAGTTTCTGTTCAGTGGTTTTTAAAAATGTCTGATATCGCAAAACCTGCATTGGATGTTGTGATGAATGATGAAGTGAAATTCTATCCTGAAAAGTTTAAAAACACCTACAAACACTGGATGGACAACATCCGCGACTGGAATATTTCCCGTCAGCTTTGGTGGGGACAGCAGATTCCTGCCTTCTATTATGGTGATGGTGAAAATGATTTCGTAGTTGCAGAAAACATCGAAGATGCATTAATTTTAGCTAAAGAAAAAACCAATAATCACCAATTAACAACGGGCAACCTAAAGCAAGATGAGGACGCTCTTGATACCTGGTTCTCTTCGTGGTTGTGGCCAATGTCGGTTTTTGACGGTTTGCTTGATCCTGATAATAAAGATATCAATTACTATTATCCGACTTCAGATTTGGTAACAGGTCCGGATATTATTTTCTTCTGGGTTGCCAGAATGATTATGGCCGGGTTAGAGTTTAAAGGTGAAGTTCCTTTCAAAAATGTTTATTTTACAGGGATTGTAAGAGATAAACAGCGTAGAAAAATGTCTAAGCAATTAGGGAATTCACCCGATCCTTTAGATCTGATTTCTCAGTATGGTGCTGATGGAGTACGAGTTGGAAGTTTACTAAGTTCTGCTGCAGGAAATGACTTGTTGTTTGACGAAGATTTGATGGTCCAGGGAAGAAATTTCATGACAAAAATCTGGAATGCATTCCGTCTGACCCAAAACTGGAATAAGGAAGATAAGCCATTGATTGCTTCAGATGTTCAGGCGATTGAATGGTTTGAAAATCAATTGAATAAATCGATTGCTGAAATCAATGATCAATTTGATAAGTTCAGAATTTCTGATGCCTTGCATTTGATTCAAAAATTGGTGAAAGATGATTTCTGCGGATGGTATCTTGAAGCCATTAAACCAAATTACGGAGAAGGAATTTCTAAAGAAGTTTATAATCAGACGATTGTTTTCTTCGAAGAATTAATGAAACTTCTGCATCCGTTTATGCCATTCTTGTCAGAAGAATTGTGGCAGTTGATCTCGGAAAGAAAACCAGAAGAAGCTTTGGTGATTGCTCAGCAGAAAAAAGCAGGAGAATTTAATGAAGATATTATTAAAAACTTTGAAACTGCTGAAGAGATCATTTCAGGAGTAAGAAATTACCGTCAGACAAAAGGAATTTCGCCAAGAGAAGCCGTTGAAGTTTATACGAACGCAACAAATTTTGAAAACGAAGCGGTAATTAAAAAATTAGCAAGTATATCTGAGATCCATTTTGGAGAGAAAACAGATAAACCGAGCTTCACATTCCTTGTGGGATCTACTGAAGTTTCAATTCCTTTAAGTGAAAAATTAGATTTAGAAGAAGAAAAAAAGAAGACAGAAGAAGAAGTAAAATATCTGAGAGGATTTTTAATCTCTGTTGATAAGAAGCTTTCTAACGAAAAATTTGTTGCCAACGCAAAACCAGAAGTGGTAGAAGTTGAGCGCAAAAAACAAAAAGATGCGCAGGATAAGATTGCGATTTTGGAAGAGAAATTAAAAACATTGTAGGATGCAGGAAGCTGGATGTAGGATGTACATAAGTCTGCATCAAACATCCAGCGTCCATCATCAAACACCCATCAAAATAATGACACACTTAGAAAACATACAAAAATTATTCTCAAAAAACTTCGTAGAAAGTCCGTTGCTCGAAAGTTTTGATGTGGGAAAAATATACCTTCCAACTGGAAAGCTGGTTGCATGCGACCCTTTGATCACAAATGATATGCATGCTTTTACCAATGTTTTTCCTAAAGGTGATTTTGCAGTTTTACTTCATAAAGAAAGAGAAAGCAACTGCGTTGCTTATGCCGAAATTGTTTTCAGTGAGGCTGAAATTACATCTTGGAAACTAGCGACAACCGAAAGTCAGAACATTAAAGATTTAGCCGAAGGTGAAGTTTTTGGTTATCCTGTAGAAAGCGGAATGGGCTGTTTTATGGATGTAGAAACGCAGACCAGCCTTAATGATTTGGAACAGAAACTTTTCCGAAGAAAAGGAGATGATTTCATGGGGATTTACGAAGAGTTTTTCCACGAGCATTTCTTTGACGAAAACGGTGCTATTGATCAGTATGCTTTTCTGAAGCCATCAGAAGAGCTTCCGGGAACAATTTTTGGTTTCGAAACCGGTTATGGCGAAGGTTTTTATGCTAGTTATATCGGTTATGATAAAGCAAATGCACCTGTGAAAATTGTAACTGAGTTTATTGAAATTTTAGTAAATTAAAAGCTTCTTAAGCTGAATTTGAATAAATTAATTCGTGCTATTGAAGTTAAATTTGATTAATTTAATCAGATTTAAAATTTTTATTTTTTGTAACAGTAAGTTGTTTAAATTTACTGACAGCTAAATGTACAAAATATGAATTTTACTTCGACACAACCCAAAATCATAGTGGTTGGAAGTTGCTCACTAGATTTGGTTCTATATACCGAGAAAATTCCGTCTTCTAATGAAACGGTAATGGCTAGTCACTGCGATAATTATTTTGGTGGGAAAGGTGCGAATCAGGCGGTTGGTACTGCCAGATTGGGCGCCAGTGTTTATTTTATTGGTTGTGTGGGGCTTGATCCGCTCGGACAACAAATCATGAGAAATCTTGTCAGTGAAAACGTGAATGTTGGTTTTGTAACGGAAACTGATCAGGATTCTACAGGAACAGCTTACGTCACAAGTTCTGACGGAGATGTTGCCATTGTAGTCGTTCCGGCAGCAAATAAGTATCTGAAGACTCAAAATGTGGAAGATGCTGACAAGTATATCTACGCCTCAGATATGGTTCTTTTACAGTTAGAAATTCCAATGGATGTTGTGGAATTTACCATTAAAAAAGCAAAAAACTACGGCAAGTTAGTAGGTTTGTATGCCTCTCCGGGAAGACCTCTAAGTAGTGAAGTGATTGAAAATGTTGATTTTATCATAGCTAAAAGCAGCGAGCTTGAAATCATTTTTGGTGAAGATCAAAAAGAGAAAGTCCTCAAAAAATATTTTAATAAAGTTTTCATTCGTGACGAAACCAATTCAACCATATATTTTGATGGGACAGAAATGAAATATTTCAGAAACGAAGACGAAAGCATGGTCTACAAAATGGGAATGGGAGATGCATTTACATCAGGTTTTTCCATCGCATTATGCCACGGAAATTCAATTGAAGAATGTGTTAAATTCGGAAATGAGGTTTCATCTAAAGTTTCATTGGGCAGAGGTGCACAGACAGCACTTCCAAAACTTTCAGAAATATTGAAGTAAATTATTTACCACATATCGAAATTTTGAAAATCAGTTAAATGTAATTATAAAAATATCCACTTTTGACGGTGGATATTTTATTGTAATCCTATGGAAAAAATGCTTCTCCAAACCGATGACGGAATTCTACTTGCCGCCCACCTTTTCAAACCTGAAAAAAGCAATCACAAAATTTTATTGATTAATTCGGCGACCGGTGTGAAGCAGCAGATTTATTTCTCATTTGCACAGTTTTTTGCTTCCAATGGTTTTACCGTCATCACTTACGATTACAGAGGGGTCGGCCTTTCAAAACCTCAAAAGATGAGAAATTTTAATGCATCCATGAGAACTTGGGGAAGCAAAGATTACAAAACATTGACGCAATTTATTCTGAATAATTTTCCGGATTATCAGAAATTTTGTTTAGGACATTCGGTTGGTGCTTTGATTCTCGGGATGAACAAAGACTCTGAAATATTTGATGAATTTTTATTTGTCGGAACACAAAATGCATTCGTAGGAAACCTCAAATGGCGTACAAAAATTGAAGCTGTTTTAGGTTTTGGAATTGCCCAACCTCTATTCACAGAGCTATTCGGTTATTTTCCAGCACATTGGTTTGGTCTTGGAGAAAGTCTGCCAAAAAATTGCGCTTATGACTGGAGAATCTTAATTTTGAACAAGAAATCCACCAATAAATTATTGCTTAAAACAGATGATTTTTCGAAAAATTTAAATCAAAAAGTTTTCGTAATTCAGGCTGAAGATGACGTTTGGTTAACTGAAAAAGGGGTGAAATCATTATTAAATGATACGTATCCGAATCTTAAGCCAACGTACAGACTGATTAGAACTTCAGAATCTGAAAAAGGTAAAATAGGACACATCAATTTTTTCAGAAGCTATAATAAAAATCTTTGGGAAATTATTTTAAAAGAAATTCAACAATAAAACGACGCAAGAATTTTCCTCCTTTGGAGGGGTGGCAAAATTTGAAAAATTTTGACGGGGTGGTTTAAAAGATAAATTATGAAAAATAAAATGAACAACATCATACAAAACACAGTACAATTCGTAAAGGAAAAACTAGAAGGTGCAGAAGCCGGTCACGATTGGTTTCATATCGAAAGAGTCTGGAAACTTTCAAAAAAAATTGCACAAACTGAAAACTGTAACCAAAATGTTATTGAACTTTCTGCATTATTACACGATATTGCTGACCCAAAATTTCATAATGGTGACGAAACTTTAGCCTTAAAAATCTCAAGAGAATTTCTTGAAAGCCAAAATGTAGAGGAAGAAATAATTCAGCAGGTTTTATTTATTATTCAGAATATTTCTTTTAAAAATAGAGGTGAGGCTCCAGAAGATTTGCCTGTCGAACTGAAAATTGTACAGGATGCAGACCGCATTGATGCCATCGGAGCGATTGGTGTTGCGAGAACATTCAATTTCGGAGGTTTTAAAAATAACCTGATGTATCATCCGGATATCGAGCCCAAACTCAATATGTCAAAAGACGATTACAAAAAATCAAACGGTACCACCATCAATCATTTTTATGAAAAACTGTTGCTGTTAAAAGATTTAATAAATACCAAAGAGGGAAAAAAAATAGCTGAAGAAAGACATCAATTTATGCTGAGTTTCCTCGACCAGTTTTATAAAGAGTGGAATATTGATTAAGATTCCCTCAAAACATCTCTAATGATTATCTTTGCATCATGGGATTTATTATTTCAATCATCTTTTTTTCACTCATCCTTTCACTTTTCCTGTATAAAGTGAAGTCCGGGGAGTTTGCCAAATGGGCAAAAATATTTCGGATTTTTACTTTGGTTTTTTCCATTTCGCTTTTTACGTATTGGTTTATCAAAAAAAGTTCGATTGGGATTGTGAGTAATTCCGTTTCTTTGCAGGTGATTAATAAACTTCCGCAGCCGTTGGATTTTTATGTAATTACTGTAAATAATTTAGATAAAAGCGGAACTTTTGAAACAAAACATATCGGAAAAGTTCGCCCTGAATATTACAGAATTGAGTATCTCAAATTAATTAAATCTGATCAATACTGGGTTGTCGGTTATCTTGGAAAGAAAAATATGGTTTATTTCTCGCAACACGCTGTTCCCAATAAAAATATGGATCAGATTGTAGAAGTTCAGAATTATATTATTCAAAGTGAAAAGCTTTCCGAACAGGCAAAAAAGCATGTTGAAAATTATAATTTTGAAAATATGCAATTAGGAATTTGGGTAACGCTCTGCTTTCTTCTGATTTTTCTGAATATTTCTTTGATGGTGAGAACCAAGTCAAAGCAAATAAAATAATGTTTATAATTACTCCAAAGGAACATTCTTTGTGTGGTATGGTTAATCCACAAAAGTAAAGCACTCCGTAGGAGTGCTATCTTTATTAAAGTCAAAGTATTTTAGAGTTAAGATCAAAACAAACTAGGCATATTCTCTTGTCCCATTTTTGGTACAATAATCTCAGTTTTCCATTCTTTATTCATATTTTCAATGAAATAAGAAGAAAGCAAAGGTGATGCTTTTTCAAGATTTTGGTGTACAAAGAAATATAAATTCTGCAAACCTTCTTTTTTCCATTTCGTCAAATGCTTCAACCAATCATCCAATCTTTCGTAATCACTTTCGGCGTTGGCTCCAACATATCTGATAAACGCATTCGGAGTCGTCAGCCGCATGTGAAGCATATCTCTTCTTCCGGCCGTATCTACAATAATGTTTGTGATATTATTATCTTCAAAAAGCTGGCAGGTTTTGTCGAAAATTTCTTCATCAGTAAGCCATTCTGTATTTCTGAGTTCGATGGCTAAAGGAACTTCTTTAGGCCATTTATTCACAAATTGCTCAAGTCTTTCGTAATCTTTAGGTTTAAAATTATCGTGAAGCTGTAAGAAAACCATTCCTAATTTTTCGTCAAAATTTAAAACTGCCGTCGCAAATTGAGTCACGACATCATCGATATTCAAAAGTCTTCTGAAATGCGAAACCGTATTGGTGATTTTCGGGAAAAATTTAAAATCTGCTGGCGTTTTTTCTTTCCAGGTCAAAACCTGTTCTGAAGTTGGCATTCCGTAGAATGTTGCATTCAGTTCGATTGAATTGAACTGCGTCGCGTAATAAGTCAGCTCGTCTTTTGTTCCTTTAGGATAGAAACCTTTCAAGTCAGTTTTATTCCATTTTGCACAGCCAATTGAGATGTTTTCAAGCCCTTTTTTATTTTGCTTCAAAATTTCTTTGGTTCTCGAATGATCTTTTGGTAATGTAAAATCTATCTTTGATGGGTCTTCTACTTGTCCGAATTTCATTGGGATTGGGGTTTAGGAATTAGTGGGAAGTTTTAGTTTAAAACAAATATAAATAAATTATAGGGATGGATTTGAATTTTGCGAGTGGATAATCTTATCTATTTTTATTATTATTTCAGAAATTATTTGTTCTAAATTTTTTTGAATTTCGTTATTGGTAAATCTTATTAATTGCAGTCCATTACTTTCCAAAATTTGAGTTCGCTCTTTATCTTTTTCTATTTGTTCTGGAAGATTATGATATTCACCATCAACTTCTATGATTAATTTTAATTTGTGACAATAAAAATCGGCTATATATAAACCGATAGGGTGTTGTCTTCTAAATTTAAATCCTTTTAATTGATTATTTTTAAGTTTTCCCCAAAGATTTTTTTCAGATTCCGTTTCATTTTTTCTTAAAAACTGGGCTTTTAAAAATGAACTTTGTGGTGCTCCTTTCCACATCCCTTCATTATAATTTGGTTTAAATTTTTTCATCAGTATTTTTTAATAAAACTAATAAATTTCAGCAAAATCAAAAATCTTGTCCCCAGCCCTAAAGGGTGGATTTTTGATTACAACACTTTGTCTGCGATGAAATTTGCTCCCTTTAGGGTCGGGGCAAACAAATTTTATTTGAGTAAATAAACTTAGCTAATCCTCATCCTCCAACTCAAAAATATCCTCTACTTTCCTATCAAAATATTTTGCAATTTTTAATGCTAAAACTGTTGATGGTACATATTTTCCGGCTTCCATGGCATTGATGGTTTGTCTTGATACGCCAATTTTTTTTGCTAAATCTTCCTGTGTGATATTTTTTACTGCTCTTTCTATTTTAATCGTGTTTTTCATTTTTTCAATAATAAATAGTTAAATCTGAAAACATAGAGAACCAAAGGTAAAAACATAATTAAAATCATTGCTGTGAAGAAAAGGCTTCCAAAAATGGTTAGAAATAAAACCAAAATGATAGAGTAGGTAGCAATTAAACTCCAAAATACAGATTTTAGCCTTAAGCTTGAAATGTATTCGTCTTCAATTTTTTCTTTTGAACAGCCTACCAAGATTCCACCGATTATTATGAGAATTCCAAACAGATTTGGGAAAATTGTGATTTCTGTGTTTTCAAATAATCCGTTTTCTTCACTACTTAGGGGAAATCCTGAATTATAAAATACAGGTAGAGAAACTTCAGGCAAAGTAAGAATGTCTGTTAAAGATAATATTCCTAAAATTAATGATGGAATAAAAATGATCCAGCCTATTTTTTTGAAATGGTTTGGTAAAAGTTTTAATGTATTCATGTTGTTATTTTTAATTATTCAAATGTAAAAAATATCTTACAATATGTAAAGTTTATTTTACATTATTTTTTTGAGAAAAAAATATTCGATTCTAAATGTTGTTTTATGTCGTTGAAAAATATTAGTATTTAACAGCTTGGCAGACGTTTTCACGTAATTTTTATTCGAATGAGAATGTATGATAAAATATAAATGAGAATCTCTATTATGAAATCTTACTCCACTTATTTTTTCCTTTATAATATTGAAGATAATAGTTCTTAATAATCTGATGTTCAGTTCGTGTCAACAAAGGGTCAGCTTCAAGAATTTTTTCAACCATATTTTTAGTGTTTTTAATGATGATAGCATCATTCACCAAATCCAATTTTTTAAAATCGACGACACCGCTTTGCTGAGTTCCCAAAATATCACCGGGACCACGCAACTGCATATCAACCTCAGAAATTTTAAAACCGTCATTGGTTTCGGTCATAGTTTTAATTCTCGTCCGGCTTTCAGTCGACAATTTATCCGAAGTCATCAGAATACAATAACTCTGTTCGGCACCTCTTCCGACACGACCACGCAACTGATGAAGCTGAGATAAACCAAATCTCTCAGCACTTTCTATGACCATCACGGAAGCATTCGGAACGTTGACTCCGACTTCAATTACCGTCGTAGCAACCATAATCTGAGACTTTCCTGATGCGAAATAATTCATGGCTTCATCTTTTTCGTCAGGTTTCATTTTCCCGTGAAGCATGGTGACGTTGTAATTTGAAAAATTTTCCATCACGTGCTCTAAACCTTCCATCAGATTTTTATAATCCAACGTTTCAGATTCTTCGATTAACGGATAGACGAAATAGATTTGTCTGCCCTTGCGAATTTCTTCATGACAGAAATTGTAAACGTAAGCTCGGTCTTTTTCTCTACGATGAGCGGTGATAATCGGTTTTCTTCCGACAGGCATTTCGTCAATCACAGAAACATCCAGATCAGAATAAAAACTCATCGCCAAAGTCCTCGGAATCGGTGTCGCGGTCATCACCAAAATATGCGGCGGGATTTTATTTTTTGCCCAAAGTTTTGCTCTTTGTGCCACACCAAATCTATGTTGTTCGTCGATAATGGCAAGACCAAGGTTTTTAAACTTCACTTTATCTTCCAAAACGGCGTGAGTACCTATCAAAATTGAAAGTTCACCGTTTTCCAGTCCTTCATGAATGATTTTTCGGGCAGAAGCTTTTACGGAACCTGTGAGAATATTGACTTTGATTTCTGTGTCTTTCAGTAAATCTTTGATTCCGTTGTAATGTTGTTGAGCGAGAATTTCGGTCGGAGCCATTAAACAGCTCTGAAAACCGTTATCCAAAGCAATCAGCATGGTTAATAAAGCGACCATTGTTTTTCCTGAACCCACATCACCTTGCAAAAGGCGATTCATCTGGATCGGCTTTTTCATATCCAATCTGATTTCCTTTAAAACTCTTTTTTGTGCATTGGTGAGCTCAAAAGGAAGATGATTTTCATAAAAACCAGTGAAATAATCGCCGACAATAGGGAACGGATTTCCGAATGATTTTGTTTTGTGATGTGCTTTTTTTAAACCAAAACCCAATTGAAAAAAGAAAGATTCTTCAAATTTTAATCTGAAATTGGCTTTCTCAAAATACTCTAGATTTTCAGGGAAATGGATGTTCAGATACGTCTGCTGTCTTGATAAAAACTTCATCGATTTAATGAGATATTCCGGTAGATTTTCCTGGATTAAATTTGGAATTTCTTTACAGATATTTCTTAGAATGACCTGGAAAAACTTCTGATTCAAACCTCTTTTTGTTAGTTTTTCAGAACTTGGATAAACAGGTCTTAATCTGTTGTCTTTTTCTTTGTTCTCATCTAATTCAATTTCCGGATGCGGCATCGAAAACTGATTGTTAAAAGCATTAATCTTTCCAAAAATAAAAACCTCACGATTCAACGGAAGCTGCTCTTTCAGCCATTTTGAATACTGAAACCACACCAAATCCATACTTCCTGTATCGTCATTGAATTTTGCGGTCAGTCTTTTTATTTTGCCATTATGAATTTCCTGAACGTTGGAGATTTTTCCTTTTAATTGAATTTCAATATTACTTTCCTGCAGACTTCCTATTTTGTACAGCTTATTTTTGTCGATGTAACGGATGGGATAGAAATGCAGAAGATCTTCCACAGTAGAAATGGACAACACATTTTTAATGAGTTTTGCTCGTTCAGGACCGATTCCTTTTACAAATTCTATGGAGGTTTCTAAAGTCAATGTTTATGAAAGGCACGAATTTCGGGAAAATTTGGAAATAAAAAAAGCTTTCAGATTTGAAAGCTTAGACTTTGTTTTATTGTTCTTTCAAATTTCGTATACCGAACATTTTTTTTAATATTAAATGTCAAAGCAATTCGCCACGAACTTTCTAATCTTTTATATTTGATTTAAACTTTTTCTGATAATCTTCCCATTCTTCACGGGTTTTTATTTTTTTATACAGATCGTTTGAAATTAATGAAAGATAAGGTTCTAATTCTTTTGCAGAAAGCTCTCCCTGTAAAATGGTAATCGGCGCTCCGTTTTCATCTAAAAAAACTGTGCTTGGAACTGCTCCAACATTCATAAACTGTGTAAATTCATGTAGCGAATTTCTTCCCTTTTTGTGTGCTTTATTTTCATTAGAAAAACTTCTCCCAAATATTTCTATGGTTCTTTCATCTTCCGCATTAAACTTCACAGGATAGTAATTTTGATTTAAAAAGTCTGAAATCACAGCATGTCCGTATGTTTTTTTGTCCATGATTTTGCACGGTCCACACCAGTCTGCATAGAAGTCAATCAATATTTTTTTTGGCTGAGCTTTCTGTGCATTTAAAGCTTCTTCAATCGTCATCCATTTTACCTGTGCAAAATTTAAACTGATAAAAAAAAGGAAAAGTATAGTGGATATTTTTTTCATGATTTGATATTTTGTACAAGTTACAGAGATTTTATTTAACCTCCTGCATGAGTTTTTTGACCAAAGGTGATATCAAAATCAGTACCACTCCGGCAATTACTGCATACAGAGCCAATTGTTTATAACCTTCTGTGTATGTAATCAATGCATCATAGTTGGTAGAACCTTCTTCAGCCGTTGCCAAACCTGCCCCGATAATTCCTGCAACATATTGTCCGTAAGCTGAAGCAAGAAACCACATTCCCATCATCATTCCCTGAAGGTTTTTAGTGGAAAGCTTCGTCATGATGGATAGTCCGATAGGTGAGAGGCAGAGTTCCCCCAATGTGATAACCAACAGAGCGATTGTGAAGAAATTTAATGAAGTAACTCCTTGTAAATCTGCGAAAAATCTGGTAGCGAATAATACATAGTACCCTAATCCAAGGAAAATAAATCCTAAACCGAACTTAATGATGGTATTGGGCTCTATTTTTCGTTTGCTCATCCAAATCCATAACAGCCCAATAATGGGAGCTAAGAAGATAATGAAAAATGCACCTCCGGAATTATTAACTCCGTTCGGGTCTAATCCTAAAAGGTCTTTATTTAAATTTTTAGCAGCGAAAATACTTAGTGAACCGCCACTTTGCTCATAAATTCCCCAAAATAAGATTGAAAACAAGATGAAAACCAAAGCTGCCCAAAGTTTTTTACGCTCGGCTGGTGTCACTTTAGACATTTCATAAAATAAATAGATCAATGTCAAAGGTCCTACGGTCCACATAAAATAATCTGTGTATTCCGGAACAGAAACCATTTTCATGATGATGGGAATGAAGATTAATGATAAAATGTACACACCATACTCTTTGTATTTGGGCATCGGTGCAGATTTTATTTCGTTGTCAGGATGTCCTGGCTGAAGCCCGATTGTTCCTAAACTTCTTTGAGTAAATACGAAATTAATCAAACTGATAACCATGACGATTGCAGCCAAACCAAAAGCAACATTCCATCTCATACTTTCTGAAATAATACTTCCAAATAGCTCGCCCTTACCGATTGCAATACATAAATATCCCCCAAGTAATGCCCCAAGATTAATTCCCGCATAAAAAAGCGAAAATCCAGCATCTGCTCTAGAATCATTGGGTTTATAAAGCTGGCCTACCATGGAAGAAATATTTGGCTTAAAAAAACCTGTTCCCACAACGGTAAAAGCGATTCCTAAAAAGAAAAATTTATGTGGATCTGTAGCTAAAATCAAACTTCCAACAATCATTAAAAGCCCACCCCAGAAAAGTGATTTTCTGAAACCTAAAATTTTATCAGCAAAAAGTCCGCCTACAAAGGTAAAAGCATAAACGAAAGCCTGAGTTGCTCCATATTGAAGATTGGCTTCTTTTTCGTGAAAATTGAGTTGTGAAATCATAAAGAAAACCAACATTCCTCGCATCCCGTAGAAGCAGAAACGTTCCCACATTTCAGAAAAAAAGAGTGACCAGATTTGTTTTGGATATTTTCCTTTGAAGTTTTGTATTTCGTCTAAAGTTAGATTCATAAGTAATGGTAATTTTGAAGTCTGTTATTGTGATTTTTTATCTTCCTGATCAAGCTCAAAGCGTATCCTGTCCTGATCAATGATTTGTTTCAGTTCTTCTTCTTTTGGAAGATACAATAAATATTTGCTTGCGAAAAGATTGTTTTTGTCATTTAAAACAGAATATTTTACAATCGTTTCATCTTTTTCCGAACACAAAAGAATTCCGATGGTGGGATTGTCGCCTTCGCCACGTTTCAAATCGTCGTACATTCTTACGTACATATCGATTTGGCCAATGTCCTGATGAGAAAGTTCACCGGTTTTTAAATCAATAATTACGAAGCATTTTAGAATGTAATTGTAAAAAACCAAATCGATGTAGAAATCTGAAGTATCTGTGGAAATATGTTGTTGTCTTGCTACAAAAGCAAAACCTTTCCCAAATTCTAAAAGAAACTTTTGAATATGGTCAATAATTCCGGTTTCGATTTCTTTTTCTGAATTTTTTTCGTCAGCTATTAAACCTAGAAATTCAAAAATGTATGGATCTTTTAAAACGCTGTGAATGGTCTCTGTTGGAGATTTTTTATGTTGTAAAACTCTTTCGTAAGCGAGGGAATTGATTTGTCTTTTTAAATCTCTTGAGCTCCAATTATTTTGAATAGATTCATTAAGATAATAAAGTTTTTTCTCCTCATTTTCTTGTCTTAAAAGCAATCTATAATGAGTCCAGCTTAATTCGTGACGCAGTGCGTCACGAATTGGAAATGCCTGAAAGAAAGATCTCATATTTCTGAGATTGCTTTCGTCAAAACCTTTTCCAAATTCTAAAGTAAGCCTTTTTGAAAGATTTTTCAGAACAAACTTTCCATACTCCGTCCTTTCTTTACCTTGCTGTTCGTCTTCCACAATCAATTGTCCGATTTGCCAATACGTAAGCAATAAAGTAGAATTCGCAATACGATAAAGCTTTTCGCGCGACTGAACTATAATTTCTTTTACAGATTGAAATAAAGGATCTTCAGAAACTTCCATGATACGAATGTAAAAAAAAACCTCTGAAAAAATCAGAGGTTTGAATATTATTTTAAAATGATTTTTTAGCTTACGCCATTCATCATCTTCTTCAATTTAGGTGATAAAATGGCAAGAATTACGGCTGCAATTCCACACAATACCACAAATACCATAAAGAATTCAAATAAGTTATGAATTTCTACTCCTGCAAATGTAGTATTTGCAATAGGTAATTGTTCTTTCTCAAATAATGCAACCTGCTCTGGAGTAAGGGTTACTTTTTTATCTAAAACGTCCTGAAGGTTTACCCCTAACTTTTCAGCTTTCACAAATTTATCTCCGGTTGCAGGAATAATTGCTCCTAATGAGCCTGCTAATGCATAACCTGCTGCATTTGAGATGAAGAAAACTCCGTATAGTAAAGATGCAAATCTTTTTGGAGCTAATTTACCAACTAAAGATAATCCAATAGGAGATAAACAAAGCTCACCCATTGTTTGGATTAAGTATAATAACATTAACCATTTGATAGCTAACAGACCTGTATTTCCTAAATCTTTTACATTGTAAGCAATAATGAAATAACTTAAAGCAATTAATGCAAGACCCATTGCTTGTTTCATTGGAGAAACGGGTTCTTTTCCTTTGGCTCTTAATTTATCCCAAAGTAAACTGAAAGGTAAAGCTAAAGCTACAACAAATAAACCGTTGAAAATCTGAACCATAGATGGTGGCATATTCCAACCAAATATATCTCTGTCTGTTTGGTTATCTGCGATGAAAGTTAATGATGAACCTGCCTGCTCAAAAGCTGCCCAGAAGAAAATAATAAAGAATGAAACGATATAGATTACCCAAATTCTCTGTCTTTCTACTTTATTTTCAGCAGAGCTCATAATTAAGAATGCTAATGCAATCCCAGCTGCATATATGAAAGGATAAATAAGACCTTTGATTAACTGACCCATTCCTACAGAACTGAATCCGAATTCTCCAACTAAGATATATCTGAATACAAAGAAAAGCGCAACGAACAATATTGCTGCAATTCCCATGTTTTTACCAGAAAATACTGCTGTCTGAGTTTCTCCTTCTTCAAAATCATCAGTCGTATTATTCTTTGGTAATCCACCGATTGGTCTCCCTTCAGGTGTTACAACGTACTTGTTTTTAAGAATAAAGAATGTTACCGTACCTATAAGCATTGCGATTGAAGCCGCTAAGAATCCCCATTTGAATGCGAAAATATCTCTAACTCCTTCAGAATCTTTAACATCTCCTAAATATGGACAAATAAACTGGCCTAAAAATGCACCAATATTAATTCCCATGTAGAAAATAGTAAAAGCTGAATCTAATTTAGACTTTTCCTGTTTTGGATAAAGACTTCCCACCATTGAAGAAATATTCGGTTTAAAGAAACCGTTTCCGAAAATGATAATGAATAAGGCTAACCACATCAAGGTTTTTGCACTTACGAGATCAGAAGAAAACGTTGAAGCACTGAAGAATAATAGCAACTGCCCAAGAGCCATTAAACTACCACCTACCAATATGGCATTTCTGTTTCCAATGTACTTATCTGCTATGAAACCTCCCAAAAGTGGAGTTAAATAACATAAAGCCAAGAAACCACCGTAAATAATTGCCGCATCTGCTTCTTTAATTAGGAGAGAATTTACCATAAATAAGGTAAGCAATGCTCTCATTCCATAAAAATTGAAACGCTCCCACATCTCTGTTCCGAATAGAACCCATAATCCTTTAGGGTGTTTAGTCTTCGACTGAACTGCTGTATCCATATATTAATTGTTAATTTTTTGTTAAGACCCACAAATATAGTTTTTTTTGGGTTTTTGACAAGGTTTTAATTTTATTTTAAACAAAAAAGCTGCAGAAGAATCTACAGCTTATATATATTGAGATTAAATCTTAATGCCCGCTTTCCTTCATAATTCTGTTGAGTCTTTTCAGCATGAAGAGTCCCAATATCGTGGCAAAGATCAATAAACCGAAATTCACCATAAAATAATTAGACTTGTTCTCATAGCTATACCACGTGCTTGCCAAAATTCCTGAAAGTTTGTTCCCTACAGAATTGGCAAGGAAAAACCCACCCATCATCAATGCCGTCAATCTTGCTGGGGAAAGTTTTGAAACAAATGAAAGTCCCATCGGTGAAAGACACAGTTCACCCACAGTAATTACCCCATAGCTTGCTACAAGCCACCAGGGAGAAACTTTCATATCTCCGTTTTCTCCTGCTGAAACAGCCAAGACCATCACAAGGCATGAAAGTGCGGAAATGAAAAGTCCTAAAACGATTTTAGTCGGCGTCAGTGGTTCTTTTCCTCTTCTTCTTAAAAATGTCCATAAACCAACGATGACAGGAGTTAAAGCAATTACCCAAAACGGATTTATAGACTGGAATAATTCAGTATTATAAAGAAAAAGTTTACTATTAGGATTTTGTTCTAAACTTGCTCTTTTTTCAGGTGAAATATTTTTGAAATATATGTCTTTACCCTGTTCTTTGACGGTTTTCCCATCTTTGTCTTTTTGAGACTGATATTGGTTATCATAAACAGGAACTTCTTTGGTTTCATATCTTTTACCATCAACCATATAGATTTTTTCCAAAGGTTTTTCAAGTGAAGCAGATACACTTCTGTCGGTATAATAGTTGGCCCATCTTGTCAACGCTGTTCCGTTTTGTTTAAAGACTGCCCAAAAGAACATGCTGATCATAAATACAGACAATAAAGCTCCAATGGCAGCTTTTTCATTTGGTTTAGCTTTGAAATAAAGTGATCCGTAGAAATAAATTACAGGAACACATGCGAAAATAAATGCATCAGTGCTGTCGCTTCCAAAAATATTATTTGGGACAAACCATCCGATTACTCCAAATAAAATCGCAGGTAGAAATACTTTCATCAGAATTTCCGAAAGTTTAGTGTCGCCTTCCTGTACTGGCTTCATTTGAGCAGCGTGGATATAATGTTTTCGTCCAATTGTAAAGATGACCATACCAATCAGCATTCCAACTCCGGCAGTGATGAAAGCCTCGCCCCAGCCATATTTATTTCGCATAAAAGCGGCAATAAGGTTGCAGATAAAAGCACCAATATTAATTCCCATGTAGAAAATATTGTACCCTGAATCTTTATTGGCTTTATAAGGTTCTTCAGAATATAAATTACCTAATAATGTTGAGATGGTAGGTTTAAAAAAACCGTTTCCAATGATGATCAATGCCAATGAAGAATAAAAAAGGGTGAGATCCTTGAAAACTCCCATTCCGATATAGCCCGCAGCCATCAGTATCCCACCAAGATAGATTGATTTGATGTAGCCTAAAACTCTGTCTGCCAAAAAACCACCGATAAATGGAGTAAGATATGTTAAGGCAATATAAGTTCCGAAAATATCGTCAGCAGTTTTGTCAGGAAGACCGAGCCCGCCTTTTAAACCGGCTGGTTCGATGACATAAAGTACGAAAATTCCGAGGATAAGGTAATAGCCGAAACGCTCCCACATTTCCGTGAAGAATAAATAGGGAAGGCCTTTTGGATGTTTGGTTTTCATGAATCAGATTTTTACAATTTCACAAATATAAAATATTTAATATAATAATTGAATTTTATTAACTTTGAGTAAAATTTAGTGAGATGAATATTACAATCGAAGAAATAAAAAAAAATCTACAGTCACTTCCGAAAGAATTTTTTGGACAGGTGAACGACTACATCGATTTTTTGAAGTCAAAATATTCTGAAACAAAAGTTGAAAAAGATTGGGCAGAGGATTTAGCAAATTCTCAAAAACAATCTATTGAAAAAGGAATTGACGATATTACAAATGGGAAAACGTATTCTCACGAAGAAGCTAAGCGAAAAATTAAACAATACCTTTTGGAAAAATCAAAATAATGGAAGTTGTTTGGTCTGAAGAAATTTTGGAAAACTATTTTCGTGTTTTAGATTATTTATTAGAAAGCTGGACTGTAAGAGAAATTGAGATCTTCGAAAATAAATTTGATAATTTACTTACAAGAATTCAAACTCATAAAGAAATTTGTCCCAAATCTCTATTACTGAATTATAGAAAATGTTTGATTGACAAAAATAATTCTCTAATTTATCAGGAAGTCAATAATGTAATTTTCTTGGTTGCCATTATTGATAATAAAAGTTCACATCAATACTAAATAAAAAATCCGAATCTCATAGTATAGATTCGGATTTTTTATTGTTTTAATTTACTGTAAAAATCACAAATTTTCCAAAATAAAATCTGTCATTTTCTGATAAAGCTGAGGTCTTGTCTGTCCGCCATAAATTCCATGGTTTTTATCAGGATAAGCCATAAATTCAAACTGTTTTTTATTTTGAATCAGTGCTTCAGAAAACTCCATTGAATTTTGGAAATGCACGTTATCATCAGCCGTTCCGTGAATTAGCAAAAATTTACCTTTCAACAAATTAGCATACGTTGTTGGCGAATTATCATCATATCCAGCCGGATTTTCCTGTGGAGTCAACAAAAATCTTTCGGTATACACAGAATCATAATATCTCCAGTTGGTCACCGGTGCAACGGCAATCCCTGTTTTGAAAACATCAGCACCTTTGGTCATTGCTAAACTTGCCATGTAACCACCAAAACTCCATCCGAAAATTCCGATTCTTGTTTTGTCGATGTATTTCTGAGTTCCCAGCCATTTTGCGGCAGTGATCTGATCTTCAATCTCGTATTTTCCTAAGTTTTTATAGGTGACTTTTTTAAATTTAGCTCCTTTAAAACCTGTTCCACGTCCATCAACACACGCAATGATGTAGCCTTTTTGCGCCAACATTTCAAACCAAATAGCATTTCCATTGTCCCAAGAATTCGCAACCTGCTGAGATCCCGGACCAGAATATTGGAACATAAATAATGGGTATTTCTTATTCGGATCAAAGTTTTTAGGCTTAATAATCCAAGCATTCATCTGATCTCCCGCTTCGTTTGGAATCGTGATGAATTCTTTTACAGCAAAATTATCTGATTGTAATTTTTTCAGTTGATCATCGTTGTTTTGAAGTTCTTTCAATTGTTTTCCGCTCCCATCTTTTAAAACAAAAGTGTAAGGTTTTGCAGCTGTAGAAGAAGTTTCAATAAAATAATTGTAATTTTTACTGAAATTCGCAGAGTTGTTTCCTTCTGCATTTGAGATCAACTGTGTTTTTCCGTTTTGAATATTGATTTTGGAAACAACTTTATTGATGCTTCCTTTTTCAGTCGTCTGCACGAAAATTTCTTTAGATTTTGGGTTGTAACCATAATAATCTGTCACTTCCCAATTTCCTTTGGTAACTTGTTTTTTTAGCTTTCCGTCTTTGTCGTACCAATACAGATGGCGGTTTCCGTCTCTTTCAGATCCCCAAAGAAAACTGTTGTCTTCTAAAAATTCAAGCGTTACATTGTCTGTATCAATCCATTTGTCGTCTGTTTCTGTGAACAATTTTGTTGCCTCTCCTGTTTTTGTATTGACTTTTAAAACATCAGAAGCATTCTGAGTTCTTTGTGAAGTAATCAAAACAATTTCATCCGCATTTGACGTCTGAATTACATTTGGAATATAATAGTTTTTAAATTGATCTAAATTCACCTTTGTCTTTTTGCCGTCTGCCAAATGATAAATATGTGCCGTTGCAACAGAGTTTTTTTCTCCTGCTTTTGGGTATTTGTATCGCATTTCACTTGGGTAAAGCGATTTTCCGTAAATTGGAATGTAAATTTCAGGAACATCAGTTTCCACAAGTTTCACAAACAAAATATCAGCAGAGTTTTTTGTCCATTCATACAATCTTGCATGACCAAATTCTTCTTCATACACCCAATCAGCCAAACCGTTCAGAACTTTGTTTTTTACTCCGTGCTCTGTGATTTGTGTGATTTTTCCTGAATTTAAATCCTGATAAAACAAATTATTATCAACAACGAAAGAAATTTTTGTTGCATCCGGAGAAAATCTTGGCTCCTGCACGGCTTTTCCTTCATTCAAACTTGTAGTTTTTCCGGTTTTTAAATCTTTAATATCGTATTTGCCTAAAAAAGAATGTCTGTAAATGGGCTGACTTTCTTTTAAAAGAAGAATTTTAGATTCATCATCAGAAAATTCATAGCTTTCGAAACTCCCGTCGACTAAATTTCCTTCTTTCTGAGACGTTTTGTAAGAATATTTTGCAATTCCGCCTTGCTCGATGACCAGATAATTTTCACCGTTTTTCATAGATGTGATTCCGGCAATACCTTTTCCACGGTAATATCCTGAGTATATTTTATCTAAAGTGATTTCCTGAGCTGTTACATTATAAAATGATGCGACAACTGTAAGGGTTAGTAAGAATTTTTTCATTGCTTAATTTAAAGAAACCAAAGATAACAATTTTATCAAATTGTTGTAAAAAGCTTTTTTGCTAATATAATTTGGCAGTAAAATTGAATGTATTCTTAATATTAAATTAAATAATTATGGAAACGAATGCACATGATAAGAAACTAAACAAATATGAGCTTGAAGATCAAATTGTTTACACAGGTTTCTCAAATTTCACCGATGCCGAAAGATATGCACAAGAACATAACGGAACTTTGGTGGAAGTAGCTTTTAAAGATGGCAATGATAATCCTCAGATAAGTTCAGAAGCTGGTTTAATAGAAAAGAGATTACATTACTATGTAAATGCAGGTGAAGAATATAAATTTATTCATTCCTCAGATAAGGGTTTTAAACAGTATGCAGATGAACTGCAGAAAATAAAGGCTAAACTTCTGCAATCTCCACCTGATGAAAGATATCTTGCAAATTTTGAGCTGGAGAATGCAGAGGATCCTATTGTTGTTCTGAAAAATGATCATTTTGAATCTGTAACTTCCAGAGAGCGTTCAAAATACCTTAAGCATGCAAGTGTTTATGAAATAGGAGTTTCGAGAAATAAACCCTAAAATATAATAGTATGAGCAAAACAAAATATTCAGAAAAAGCTCAGGAAAAAGTAGGTAAGGTGATGAAAGAATTCAAAGAAGGAAAGCTTAAATCATCTTCCGGAAAGAAAGTTACAGATAAAAAACAGGCAGTCGCCATAGGAATATCTGAAGCAAAGGAAAAAGGTTTAAAAGTACCTAAGAAAAAAGACAAAGATTAATCTTAAAAATAAAACCGTTTGGGAAATTTCCCGAACGGTTTTATTTTTATCTGCTTTGATTGTAGAGAATCTGGTAATATTCATCAGCCATTCGGTCGCTGTTGAATTGATCTTTTACATCATTCATAGCATTTTGCTGTATGTTTCTCCATTTTTTCTGATCGTCATAATAGGTTGGAAGAATTTCATTTTCAAGAATTTCATATAATTTATTTAAATCATAATTATCCTGCTCATAAATACTCATGTTTTCGTAATCACATTTTGGAACAACGAAAGCGTTTTCGCCATGCTTAGCAAACTCAGGAATCCAGCCGTCATCGGTTGACAGGTTTACAGATCCGTTCATTGCAGCAGACATTCCTGAAGTACCTGAAGCTTCTCTCGGAACTCTTGGATTGTTTAGCCAAACATCGGAACCTTGTTTTAAAGATTTGCTTAAAGAAAGTTCGTAGCCCGTCAAAACTGCCATATTTTTATGGTTATTACTTTCCTCAACCAAAGTATTAAAGGTCGAAATCGAAGAATAATCCATCGGATAAGGTTTTCCTGCCCAGATAATCTGCACCGGATATTTCGGGTTGTTTAATAGTTTTCTGAATCTGTCTTTGTCATGCAAAAGCAAATCTGCTCTTTTGTAACCTGCAAATCTTCTTGCCCAAACGATAGTGAAAACATTTGGATCAAATAAATTTCCGGTTTGGTCGGCTACGATTTTAAATAATCTTTTCTTTAAAAGCTTTTTGCGGTAATCAAAAATGGTGTCATTATTTTCATCTTTTGCGATATAAAGATTTTTATCACCCCAATATTTGAATTCCTGAGCGTTTGTAATCGACTTAATCTCACAAATTCCCGGATACTTGCTCCACATCGCTCTTGAAACTACACCGTGAAGCTGAGATACTCCATTTGCAATTCTTGCCATTTTCAAAGCACAGAGAGAATGATTGAACAATTCACCATTAGATCCCTCCAATTGTTTTGCTTCTTCCATGCTTAAACCTGAAAAATATGACATATCGTAGCATAATTTCAAATTGTGTTTTTCGTTTCCGGCTTCCTCTGGAGTGTGGGTTGTAAAAACTAATTTTTCTTTAACCTTTTGAAGATTTCCATTATATTTTTTCAATAAATAAAAAGCTGCCGGAAGCCCGTGAGCTTCATTCAGATGGTATACTTCTCTTTCAAGATTGAGTTCATCTAACAATCTTGCACCACCTTTTCCGAGCAAAATATACTGAGCCAGCTTTGTAGATTCGTTGGCGTCATAAAGCTTATGGCTGATTGTTTTTGAAATGTGATCATTCTCCGGAACATCGGTAGAAAGGAAAAACATGGGTGCAGTATGAAAAGTTTCAGGATCAAGATACCAAACCTTTACCCAAACCGGTGCACTGTGAATTTCGATTTGAAATTTTATTCCCGTGTCTTCAAGAAAACTGTACATTTTCTTCGTCCAGGTCGGCTGTAACGTTTGATCGTGGTTTCTTGCCTGATCGTAATATCCGAATTTCCAGAGAATCCCGATTCCTACTAAATCCTGTTTCAGATTGTAAGCACTTCTCATGTGCGAACCCGCCAAAAAGCCAAGTCCGCCTGAATATATTTTTAAAACCTGCTCAAGGGCAAATTCCATTGAAAAATAGGCAACTTTTTTAGAATATTTTTCGTTGACGCTGTAAGGTATTTTAAAATTTTTAAAATCCATAAAAAATTCAATTTTTGTGTTTGAAAGAATCAAAGATATTGATTAAGAAAATAAACTTTACATTAATTATATAATAAATATTTTTAAATAGATCTGTTGAATAGTTTTTTTAATTATCTTTAAGTATAAATTTTTGATAATCAAAAACTTCCAAATATGAAAAAGGTTTTTTCTGATGAAGATTTAATCAAGAATCTGAGCTTATATTACCTGAATCGTCATCTGAAAAAGAAGCCGATGGAGAAATATCATCGTACCATAGACGAATCTCCGCTTCATGACAGGGAAAAATATAAGAAGAAAGCAGAAATTTTGCTGCTCAATTCTTTTATGCATCATTTCCCTGAGGTTACCTTTGAGAATCTTACGTGCGAAAGTCCGGACTTTATCGCAAAATTTAACAACAAAAAGATAGGAATAGAATTGACCGAAGTTATCAATCATCTTGAAATGAAGAAGGTTGAGAGCAATTTAAATAAAATATTCCGTCAGGCAGAAATATTATTAGAACAGGAAGACACTACGAAATATCGTGGTGTTTATTTTTTATCATTTCACGCTCATTTAAAATTTGAAAGTATCGAGCAGCAGCAGGAAATCATTCTTAATATCTACAAAAGCATTAAAAAAAATAAACCCATTGGGTGTGTGAAAAGCATTCGAAAATCTACTCACCGAAGAAATGTTTTTATCACCCACGAATACAATATGAATCTTTTTGACGAGTTGTGTTCTGAGAAAATTTTAGAAATAATAGATAAGAAAAACGAGAAATTTCCTTATTACGACAGAACTGTTGATGAATGTTGGCTGGTCATCGTTTCTGATATGAATTCTCTAGCGTCAAGATATACTTTTATTCAGGATAGAGAACATTTAAATGAAGTAGAAAGCCCGTTTCATAAAATTTTTCATCTTGAAAACCTTTGTGGGAATTTGACAAGTATTAAATCGTAGAATTGTTTGATTTCATTAATAATTATTAAAATTTAACAATTTTTTTTAATTTATTCTGTATTTAATTGTGACGGAATGAATATTTGTTTAATTTTGATACGCACCTTAATGTATTTAAGTATGAAAAAAGCTTTACTTCTCATTTTACTTTTATTGTCAACTATATTCTACGCTCAGGCAGACTGCTCTACAGCGCTTTCAGTCTGTGGTAATTCTACCATTACCTACAGTCCTACAGGTGTGGGAAATGTGAGTGAAACGATAGGAGATTGTATCACTTCCGGAGAGCATAATTCCATTTGGTACAAAATTACGATTGCGACAAGTGGCACATTGACATTCAATCTGGTTCCCACAGCTCCGGATGCAGATTATGATTGGGCTATTTTTGGGCCTAATGCGGTCTGTGGAAATTTGGGTTCACCGATTAGATGTAATGCAGCCACAACTATAGGGCCTGGCCCGGCAACTGGTTTGGATATGACCAGTACATTATTAAGTGCAGCGGGTGGATCTTTAACCCCATATTGTAGGTATCTGGATGTTATAGCAGGTGAAACTTATTATCTCTTTCTAGACAACTGGGTAGGTGCATTAAGTACAACGGTAGCTCCTTTTTCACTTACCTGGGGCGGAACTGCTACTTTGACTACACCATTTACCAATCCGGTGTTGCATCCTTATCCTTTTGTATCTCCAGGAACTCCTGCAGCAAATCCTTCAAACCCTACTGAAGTATTGATTTGTACCAATCCTTCTATCTTTAATTTCAGTGTACTTTCTTCTGGTATTCTAAATAATAATCAAAACTTCATCGTTACTTATCATACGACTCAAAATGATGCAATATCAGGTTCGAGTCCTATTACTGCACCAATTTCGGTAAATACAACATCATTATATTATTACAGCATCCATTATCAGGATCCCGCCAATCCCAATAATCCAATGAATTTCTGCAGGGAAATCGGTGTTTTTAAATTTAAATTAGGGTCATTTCCTGCTTATGACGGCAGTTTAGAAGCTTGTGCACAAGATAATAATGCAAATGTAGCAACGTTTAATCTTAATTTGGCGGATGTTACTACACAGCCGGGTGTCATAAAAACATATTATTCAACACTGGCAGCTGCGCAGGCTGGTACAAATCCTATTTCCCCGTCTACAGCTTATGTTTCAGGAGCGGGAGTTGTATATGTGAAAGTGGCCGATATTTCTGGCTGTTATGCTATTGTGAAAATTACTTTAAAGATAATCCCACAGGTATATTCTACTGTTTTAAAGGATCAGACCATTTGTATCGATGGTCTCGCCACTCTTGATGCAGGACCTGGTTTTGCTTCGTATGAGTGGAGTACAGGGGCAACTACGCAAGTGGTTTCTGGGTTGTCTGTAGGGAATTATTGGGTGAAACTTCAGACAGGAAACTGTTTTGCAAGGCAAAATGTAAAAGTTTTACCTTACACTCAGCCTATTGTTTCAAGCATAGATATTTCTTTTGCAAAAGTAGTTGTAAATGTAAAAGGAGGAAAAGCGCCCTACAAATATTCTATGGATAATATAAATTGGCAGGATTCTAATGTGTTTACCGGTGTAAAAAGAGGTGAGCATATGGTTTATATAAAAGATTCTAACGATTGTGATGAAGTAAATGTAGAGATTACAGTTCCCAATATTGTAAATGCGATTACGCCGAATGGTGATGGATCAAATGATTATGTAGACTATTCTGCATTGGCAAATAAGCACAATCTTGTATTTACCGTTTATGACCGCTATGGAAATAAAATGTTTGAAGCAGATCAATTTAATGATTACAAATGGGACGGAACAGCAGGAAATAAAAAGATACTTACGGGGAATTACTGGTTCTCATTTACATGGACTGAGCCTAAAAGAAATAATGCTCCTATCAAGTATTCCGGATGGATTTTGGTTAAAAATAGGAATTAATCATTACACAATAAATAATGAAGGCCATCCTGAAAGAGATGGCTTTTGTTATTTAAAAATTTTGGTATCTTTAAAATAATCTGATAAATAAAGGATTTTTCCGCATTCTGAAAACTGAATGATGGTACAGATTTCATTTGTATAACTGCCTTTACCTGACATATTACCTAAAGAATTCGTCTGATAAAAATATTTATTATTTCCTAAATGGAAAATTTCAGAGACGCTCCATTCAATCTTTTCGTATCTTCTGAAAATGGCTCTGAATAAAGCTAAAATTCTGCTTTTTCCTGAAATTTCTTTCGCAGGAGGAATCCAAATTACAGTTTCATCAGTAAACCATTTTTCAAGCTTTTCAATATTTAAGGAATTTAAATCCTGCATAAAATGGCTGATCTTACAATTCATAGGCTGCAATTTACATTTATATACGTGAAAAACACTAAATTGGTTTTTATTTAACATCGTAGGGAAAATGAGATTTTAATTAAAATCAAAAAATGAAAAATTTTGAAATTCATAAAGACAAAGGCATTATTTCTAATGAATTTTTAAACAGAAATATCACAGATTTTCATTCTGCTAATAAATATGTTTCAGAATTGCCGTACAAAAGAAATTCAGATAAAAATAATATCCAATGTGTTTTTGATGATCTAGGCGGAACCTGTAGTACAAAACATGCAACCTTACGAAAATTGGCTCTTGAAAATGATCAGCAAGATGTGAAATTAATTCTCGGTATTTTTAAGATGGATGCAGAGTACACTCAGAAAATTAAAAATATACTAGAAAAATTTGATCTAAATTATATTCCGGAAGCGCACAATTATCTAAAAATCGATGATGAATATTTTGATTTTACAAAACCTAATTCAAATTATAATGACTTTAAATCTAAATTGCTGATTGAAAGAGAAATAGAGTTTGATAAAATTGTTGAAGAGAAAATTTCTTTTCACAAAGATTTTCTTAAACAATGGATTGCTGACGAGAATATTCCCTACAACTTAGATGGAATCTGGAATATAAGAGAGCAATGTATCAAAGATCTTCAGAAAAATGATGAGGTTGAAACTCAGAATTCTTTTTCTGTTTGCTTTGCAAATAGTTCTGAAGTACGAGACGATTACAAACTATAGATTTAATCAATTTAGTATTCATATTTAAAATCATTATCTTTGCACTCACAAAAATCAGGAACAATAAATGTCTCACTTTCACAGAACTGCCGCATTCCACACCCTTGGCTGCAAATTAAATTTTGCGGAAACATCGACCATTGCCCGTCAATTGACAGATGCAGGGTATGATAAGGTAAGTTTTGATGAGAAAGCAGATGTTTATGTAATCAACACTTGTTCGGTTACAGAAAATGCAGACCGTGAATGTAAACTTCATGTAAAGCGTGCAATGAAAGCCAATCCGGAAGGTTTGGTGGTGATTGTTGGCTGCTATGCTCAGTTAAAACCTGAAGAAATTTCACAAATTACAGGAGTCGATTTGGTTCTCGGAGCCAAAGAAAAATTCAACATTTTGAGTTATCTTGATGATTTAGAAAAATCTGAAAGTGAAGGTGTTGTGCATTCTTGCGAAATCGAAGAAACAGATTTTTTCATCGGAAGTTATTCTATTGGAGACAGAACCAGAGCTTTTCTGAAGGTTCAGGATGGTTGTGATTACAAATGTACCTACTGTACCATTCCTTTAGCTAGAGGAATTTCCCGTTCAGATACCATCGATAATGTTCTTAAAAATGCGAAAGAAATTGCATCGAGAGACATTAAAGAAATTGTTTTGACAGGTGTCAACATTGGTGATTACGGTAAAGGCGAATTTGGAAACAAAAAACACGAGCATACTTTTTTAGATTTAATTAAAGAATTAGATCAAGTTGATGGTATTGAAAGAATCCGTATTTCATCGATTGAGCCGAATCTTTTGAAAGATGAAAGCATCGAATTGGTTTCTAAAAGCAAAAGCTTTGTTCCGCATTTTCATATTCCATTGCAATCGGGAAGCGATGATTTGTTGAAAAAAATGAAACGCCGTTATCTGACGAAATTATACAACAACAGAGTCAACAAAATTCGTGAGCTGATGCCTCATGCGGCGATTGGCGTTGATGTAATCGTTGGTTTTCCCGGTGAAACTGAAGAATTGTTTATGGAAACGTATAATTTCCTGAATGAGCTTCAAATCAGTTATCTGCACGTTTTCACTTATTCTGAAAGAGAAAATACCGAGGCGGCCGAAATGGATGGCGCAGTTCCGATTCCTGAAAGAAAAAGACGCAACAAAATGCTCAGAATTCTTTCTGAAAAGAAAAAAATGTCGTTTTATCAAACTCAGCTCGGGCAAACACTTCCAGTACTTTGGGAGCACGAAAATAAAGACGGAAAAATGTACGGCTTCACAGAAAATTATGTGAGAGTACAAAAAGATTTTGATTCGGCGTCTGTCAATCAAATAGAATTTCTGAATTTAGAAAAAATCCTGTCAGATGGCACGGTTTCTGTGCAATCGTCTTACGAAAGTTTTTTAGCAAAAGCTTAGTCTGTTTGCTTTATTTCAACTAAATTTATTCTTTAACGATTTTAAATCTACATTCTTATGAGAGATAAGTTTTTATCTTGGGGATTGGTGTTGGTCGTTGCGACATGGGTCGTAGCATTACTCATCAAAGCACATTATTGGATTCCAATACTTTTAACGGCAGTTTATGCATTGGGAGTTTACAATACCTATCAAACAAAACATGCAATTCTTAGAAATTTTCCTGTTTTGGGTTATTTCAGGTATTTTTTTGAAGACATTTCTCCCGAAATGCAGCAATATTTTATCGAAAGAGAAACTGATGGTAAGCCTTTTCCAAGAAATCAGCGTTCAGCAGTCTATAGACGCTCCAAAAATCTGAGTGATACGGTGCCTTTCGGAACTCAGTTAGAAGTCAATCACAGAAAGTATGAGGGAATTAAACATTCTATTTATGCTAAATCTCCTAAAGAAGAGCTTCCGAGAGTTTGGGTAGGTGGTGAACAATGTTCTCAACCTTATCATGCGTCATTATTTAATATTTCGGCAATGAGTTTTGGTGCGTTGAGTGACAGAGCTCAGATTTCTTTAAACCGAGGTGCCAAAAAAGGAAATTTCTATCATAATACAGGTGAAGGTGGCATTTCTCCGCATCACATGGAAGGCGGAGATCTATGCTGGCAAATTGGGACAGGGTATTTCGGATGCAGAGATGACGAAGGGAAATTCAACCCGGAATTATTTACAAAATATTCAACACTTCCGAATGTCAAAATGGTTGAAATTAAGTTGTCTCAAGGCGCAAAACCTGGTCACGGTGGAGTTTTACCAGGAGTAAAGAATACACCTGAGATCGCAAAAATCCGTCACGTACAACCAAGTATAACGATTATTTCACCTCCATCGCATTCATCTTTTTCTGATGCTGCTGGTTTATTGAAATTTGTACAGCATTTAAGAGAACTTTCAGGCGGAAAACCTGTAGGTTTTAAATTATGTATCGGCGATACCAAAGAGTTTGAAGATATTTGTGTTCAGATGAATGTACTGAAAATTTATCCTGATTTTATTACAGTTGACGGAGCAGAAGGAGGAACAGGAGCAGCACCGCCAGAATTCTCTGATGGAGTAGGAATGCCTCTAGAACCAGCCTTGATTTTTGTCAATAAAACACTGAAGAATTATAATGTCCGAAATAAATTGAGGGTGATTGCCAGCGGAAAAGTTCTGACAAGTTTAGATATTTTACGAGCGGTCGCAATGGGAGCTGATATGTGTAACAATGCCAGAGGATTTATGTTCTCATTAGGTTGTATTCAGGCATTGAGATGTAATAATAACAATTGCCCGACCGGAGTTGCTACCCAAGATAAAATGTTGATTAAAGGTCTTGATGTGACAGATAAAGCGGAAAGAGTTTATCATTTTCACAAAAATACTTTGCACACTTGTAATGAATTGATTGCAGCTGCAGGAAGAAGTTCTTACGAAGAAGTTGATGCCTCAATGTTTATGCGAGGTGACGAATTTGAGCATCTTTCAGATAAATATTTCCCGGATATTTTAGGAAATGTGAGATAAAACATAAAAATAAAAAATGGCTTCAAAATATTTTGAAGCCATTTTTTATTATTTTTTGACTGAGATTATTGCTGATCTGTTGGTCTTGTTTCTGTATGATAAATCTGAAAATTAAAAACGAAACATGCATTCTGAAGATTATAAAAATTTGCATCTCTTGCAAACGCTGCTTTTGATGGAACAATGATTACTCCTTGTAAGTTTGGTAATGTTTCGTTAGGTAAATTTTGGAAACCATTGAAGTATTTTAATCCCTCCTGAAAACCCTCTATTTCGTAATAACTTCTCTGTTTAGCTGCTTCAGTAGCTGCACCAGTTAAAATTGGTTTTTTCACATAATAAAATCTGGGATCAGTTACCGGAGAGGCTTCTAAATCAATTGTATTGATAAGAGCTCCTCCAGAAGTAAGAGCTACGTTTCCGTCGATATCGGTAGCGCGGTAATAGCTTCCTCTTATCATTGTTTTGATCAAGCTTGCAGTAGCAGGTGTATTCGAATCAGTATTTATTGCTACTCCAGGATTAGGTTGAGCACCATCTCTTTTAATGTAAATAACTCCGGAAGGAAGTTTTACAGGATTAAGCTCAGATAATTTTTTAAAGTTATCATCAGCAGCATCATCAGTAAATGCTTTGATGTTTCCTTGAGTGTCTAAGTAGTTGTTATCCATAAATTTTTGGATAGCCTGCTCATCCAATGAGTTTCTTACCTCAATGTTTTCTGGCTCTACAAATGTTTCTACTTCATCATCTTTCTTACAAGCTGAAAAACACAAAGATCCAGCAAGGATATACAAAAATATTTTTTTCATTTCAAAAACTTTAATTACTTTACAAATAATATAACGGCAAAAGTATAAAAAATTATGAGAATAGATAAATTTTTATGGAGTATTCGTTTTTACAAGACCAGAAGTATTGCTACCGACGAGATCAAAAAGAACAGAGTAGCAATAAGAGCATCGGTTGTAAAGTCGTCTAAAGAGGTAAAAGAGGGAGATGTCATTAAAATCCGTAAAAATCAAATTGACTATAAAATAAAAGTCATCCAAATCCCCAAAAGTAGAATTGGGGCTAAATTAGTTTCGCTTCATATCAAAGATGTCACAGATAAAGAACAGTACGAGCTGCTTAAACTGAGAAAAATGTCTCAGAGCTATTACCGAGACCGAGGTGAAGGAAGACCTACCAAAAAGGATAGGAGAGAGATTGACGGCTATACAGAAAATGATGTAGATTCAGATTTTACAGATTGGGATGACTTTTTTGGAGAGAGCGATTCAGAAAAAGAAGAGGAGAAAGAATCATAGATACAGTTTTTCGATGATTTCGTTCATGATTTCTTCCGGTTCTTTAGAATCGGTGCCGATGATGAATTGAGCCTTACTGTAAAATTCATTTCTTTCAAATAAATGTTTGGCAATAAACTCGGGGAGGTTTTCGTCTGAAATATTAGCAATTAAAGGACGTTTTTCTTTTTGTTTTGAAATTCTTTCTATTAAAGTACTGATAGACGTTCTGAGAAAAACACTTTTAGAATTATGGTTGATGATTTCCATATTATTGTAATAGACAGGCGTGCCTCCTCCCAGACTCAAAACGATATTCTCTTCTGTGGCTAAAAGCTCTTCTAAAATTTCTCTTTCCTGCTTACGAAAGTAGATTTCACCCCTTTTCTCAAAGATTTCGGGGATCGTTAATTTATTTCGCTTAGAAATTTCTCTATCGAGGTCAATTAATTTGAAATCTATTTTTTCGCTTAAAATTTTGGAAATGTGAGATTTGCCACTTCCCATGTATCCGACTAGTGAAATTATCATGAATTTATTTTAAACAAATTTGCGAAAAAGTTTTGAGATAATGAAAAAAGTCCTATCTTTGCACCACTAAAAACAAGGGACATTACTTAACACTGAAACTTGATAATAAAGTGACCGACTCGGTAGCTCAGCTGGTAGAGCAATACACTTTTAATGTATGGGTCCTGGGTTCGAATCCCAGCCGGGTCACTAGCAAAAATGTTATATTTTTTTATAATTTTTTTGCCTGCGTGGTGAAATTGGTAGACACGCCATCTTGAGGGGGTGGTTTCCTAAGGATGTGCTGGTTCGAGTCCAGTCGCAGGCACTGCAAAAAAAAGTTTGGTAATTCTAAAATTTATTTTAAATTTATCAAATCTAAAAACAAGACCGACTCGGTAGCTCAGCTGGTAGAGCAATACACTTTTAATGTATGGGTCCTGGGTTCGAATCCCAGCCGGGTCACAAGTTTACTGAAAAGTAAATTTTTTTCATATTAATATTTTGTGATTTGGTGTTCAAAGGCTTCCTTCCGGAAGCCTTTGATTTTTTGTGGAATCGGTTAATCTAAATGCATATTATCGATTAATCTCACACCGTCTACCATTACTACGATAAAAGCTCTGTAAGAATTATCTTTATAAAAGAAATCAGTTTCTTTCAGAGTGTTTTCATCCGCAATCATAAAATATTCCATCTGCATTCCCACCTGATCATCAAAAATATCTTGTACTCTTTCTTTAATCTCAGGAATAGACACTGTTCTGAACCAATCATTCACTTTTACCAACGTTTCATAAATGACTTTAGAATCTTCTCTTCTGTTTTCAGTGAGTCTTTGATTTCTTGAGCTCAGTGCTAATCCGTTTTCTGCTCTGTAAATATCAACTCCATGAATGTTGATGTGAAGTTGCTTCTTTTCAGTCATTTTTTTAATAATCGCCAATTGCTGGAAATCTTTTTCGCCGAAATAAGCATTGTCGGGTTTTACCTGTCTGAAAAGTTCTTCAACTACGGTTCCTACACCATCGAAATGCCCCGGACGAGATTTTCCTTCCATCTCATTTTCTAAGCCGTCAAAATCATAATGCTGGCTTTCCGCTTTTTCAGGGTAGATATCTTGTACTTCCGGAATGTATACTGCATCCACTAGACCTGATTTTTCAAGTATTTTAATATCTCTGTTGGTATCTCTAGGGTATTTTTTTAAATCTTCAGCATTGTTAAACTGTGTGGGATTTACAAATATCGAAGAAATAACCAAGTCGTTTTCTGCTCTGGCAGCTTCATATAAAGAAAGGTGACCATTATGCAGTGCACCCATAGTAGGAGCAAAACCGATTTTTTTGCCCATTTCTCTCTGTCTTTCAATAAAATCCTGAAGCGTTTTTTTGTTTTTTAGAACTTCCATAATTTATTTTAATAGTAATTCAAAAATACTAAAATATCTTGTATTAATTTTCAGGAATTACTAGTTCAACCGTACTGATTATCGTAAAAAAATGTTAATTACAATAATGTTGGATGTTTTTTTGTAATTTTGCAACTTATAGCATTATTTAAAATTATATAAAAATTATATGCCCAATCAGAAAATACTGTACATTACCACAGAGATGTACCCTTATCAGGAAGATACAAACTTAGGAACAGTGGTAAACAAAATGGCACTTAAAATGCACCAAGAAGGCAATGATGTAAGAGTTTTTATGCCACGATTTGGACAAATAAGTGAAAGAAAATTTCAGCTTCATGAGGTAATCCGTCTTTCTGGGATGAATATTATCATCAACGATCTTGATCAGCCTCTTATTATAAAAGTAGCTTCTCTTCCAGGGGAGAGACTTCAGGTTTATTTTATCGATAATGAAGAATACTTCAAAAGAAAACAATATTATTTTGATGACGAGGGCGTAGGTTTCCCTGATAATGACGAGCGTGCAATTTTCTTTGCAAGAGGCGTTATCGAAACAATCAAAAAATTAAACTGGGTACCGGATGTTATTCACCTTAACGGTTGGATGGCTTCTTTCATTCCTGTTTATTTAAAAACATTCTATCAGTCTGATACTTATTTCAAGGATGCGAAAATTGTTCTTTCATTATATAATGAAAAGGATGCTCCTTTGGATAAAAGCATCGTAGAAAAATTACAGTTTGATAATATTTCGGGATTGGAAGCGTTAAATACTCCAAGCTTTCAGAGTTTTGTGATTGAAAGTATGAAGTATGTAGATGAGGTTGTAAAAGGTGATGAATTCTTAGAAGGGGATTTAGATAAAGCTTTTAACGAAACTTCTACTAAGAAATCAGAGTATTTAGACATAGATTCTATCAATAAACTATATTAAAAGAACATTTTGATGATTTATAATATGAAAAAAGCCTTCACTATACTTTCAATGGTGATTTTTGGAGGGATGTTGGTTTACAATTGCGAGCCTGATCCGGATTCTTTAGGTGAGCAGTTATTTTTAGATGATGCTGCAGAAGGTAATGAAGTTCCTTATGATGTTATCGCTTATAACATTGATAATAATGACAGTATAAGAAGTGATGCTGCGAAATTAGGGCTGGCTACTTTAGGAGCTTTTAATGAAAAGCAGTTCGGGATGCAGAAAGCATCTTATTATACCCAGTTGAGATTGGCTGCTTATGATCCTGATTTCGGAACTAATGCGGTGGTAGACTCTGTAGTTTTGGTTATAAAACCTACTTATGCATCAGATTCTTTAACAACAACGACTGATGAAAGTTATGTTTATCCTGATGGAGCAGTAGCTGCTAAAAAAGTAGTGAATACATATCCTGCCGTAAAATATGGGAAAGCTAAGGAAAATGGCGGTAAACTCACGATTAAAGTACATGAAGTAACAGAATTTTTGAATGGGTATAGTGATATTGCTTATTCTAATAAAAATTTCACCGTTAATGATAACGAAGAGCTGGGTTCAAAAGAATTTAATGGAAATGTAAATGCGATTGCTATCACAAAGGACTCTGATGGTGCTTCACTTTTTACATCTGAAGCTGGTTTTAGAATGAAGTTAAAAGAAAGTTTCTTCCAAACAAAAATTATTGCTAAAAAAGGTCAGCCTGAATTGAAAGATGTAGCAAATTTCATCAGATATTTCAGAGGTTTGAAAATTTCAGTTTTTGAAGACGATGGGTATTTAATGCAATTTTCGCCATCAGGGGTTGAATTGATTATGTACTACAAATCTGACAAAGTAGAAAACGGTACTACTACAAGACCACAGACAAAGTATGCTTTCTCTATAGGGAACGGAAATGCACATATTGGAAATTATGCATATAACAGAATCGATTCTGAAGTAGAAAAAGTAGTGCCCAATATAACAACTGGTGATGCTAAGCTTTTCGCTCAAGGGATGGGAGGTAATTCAATAGGAATTAAATTTTCTCCTACGGAAATAGATAAGTTGAGAAAACTTTATAATGAGAAGAAAGCAGGTATTATCTCTGCTAAAATCAGAATGTATACGGATGACATTGCTTGGAATAATAAGTATAAAAAACCAACTTTATTAACAATTATTCAAAGAGATAAAGATGTGAAAGATACAAAAGGGGATGAAAAAAATGTTTTCACACAAGATCTTTTGTTACTGTCTGCCACACCAAATTTTGCTTATCTGAAAGCGTATGATTTAGATAAAAATCAGGCATACTATGATTTTACTGTAACACAGTCTTTGAAAGAAATTGTTGAGAAAGGATTGCCTTTTGAAAATAAATATTTCAAAGTTGATATGGGAAATTTCTTACAGTCTTCTACAGGAACTACATTAGCAGGACCTCAGTTTACTTCAAGGCCATTTTCTACAGACAGAGCAGTATTTATTGGGTCTGATCCTTCAAATACTAAGAAGATTCAGTTAAGAGTTACTTACGGTACAAAATAAAAAAAATAAAACACTTGATTAAGTTATGTGCGGAATAGTTGGTTATACAGGTTTTCAAGATGCCTATGAAATTGTCATTAATGGTCTTAGAAGATTAGAATATAGAGGTTATGACAGTGCCGGAATTGTTTTAGAAGGTGAAAACAACAGTTTTAATGTAGAAAAAACTAAAGGTAAGGTTGATGACCTTGTTAATATCTCTGGTCAATTAAAAGGAATTGCAAAAGTAGGTATGGGTCACACACGTTGGGCAACACATGGTGTTCCAAGCGACAGAAATTCTCATCCTCATGTCTCTAATAATGGGAAAATAGCAATCGTTCACAATGGTATTATAGAAAATTACGATACCATAAAAATAATGCTTACTGATAAAGGATATACTTTCAAATCAGAAACGGATACTGAAGTTTTGGTTAATTTGATTCAGTACTTTACAGAATTAAATACAGAAACAGATTTTCCTACTGCTGTAAGATATGCTTTAAATGAAGTATATGGTGCTTATGCCATTACGGTAATGCACGAAGATTATCCTGGCGTTTTGGTTGTGGGAAGATTAGGTTCTCCGTTAGCAATCGGGATTGGCGACCAGGAATATTTTATTGCTTCAGATGCTTCTCCTTTCGTCGAATTTACAAAAGAAGCCATTTATTTGGAAGAGGGGCATATGGCAATTCTTTCTTTAGAAAATGGTGTAGATATCAGAACGATCAATGATAACTCTAAAATTGTTCCTGAAATTCAAGAGCTTAAATTAAATTTAGAGCAAATCGAAAAAGGTGGATATGAGCATTTTATGCTTAAAGAAATCTTCGAACAGCCAAAATCAATTCATGATACCATGAGAGGAAGACTGCTTGTGGAAGAAGGAATTATCAAAATGGCTGGAATCTGGGATCACCTTGAGAAATTCAAAAATGCGAATAAAATTACCATTATCGCTTGCGGTACATCGTGGCACGCAGGTCTTATTGGCGAATATTTAATTGAAGAATTTGCAAGAATTCCTGTTGAGGTTGAATATGCTTCAGAGTTTAGATACAGAAATCCGATCATTACAGATAAAGACGTTGTGATTGCAATTTCTCAATCGGGAGAAACTGCCGATACAATGGCAGCTTTAAAATTGGCAAAAGAAAGAGGTGCTTTTATTTATGGTATTTGTAATGTAGTTGATTCTTCAATTGCAAGAATTACAGATGCAGGTTCTTATACTCATGCAGGTCCTGAGATTGGTGTTGCTTCTACAAAAGCATTTACGGCTCAGCTTACGATTCTGTCGCTTATTGCATTGAAGTTAGGAAAGCATAACGGAAACTTAGGAAATGCGGAATTCATGAGCTTAGCGGCTGAATTAAATGCTATTCCTAAAAAGATTGAGGAAGTTTTAGAGGCTACTCACGAATTAACCCAAAGCATTGCTAAAGATTTTATTAACGCAACCAATTTCCTTTATTTAGGAAGAGGTTACAATTATCCTGCAGCATTAGAAGGTGCATTGAAATTGAAAGAGATTTCGTACATCCATGCAGAAGGCTATCCGGCAGCAGAGATGAAGCACGGACCTATTGCGTTAATTGACGAAAATATGCCTATCGTAATCATTGCTCCTAAAAAAGGTCATTATGATAAAATTGTAAGCAATGTGCAGGAAATTAAGGCTAGAAAAGGGAAAGTTATTGCAGTTGTAAATAAAGGTGATACTCAGGTAAGTGCCATGGCAGATTACGTTATTGAGATTCCTGAGACTTCTGAGTGTTTTTCACCAATTGTTGCCTCTGTTCCGTTGCAGCTACTGGCTTATTACATAGCAGTTTATAGGGGTGCAAACGTTGATCAGCCGAGAAACCTTGCAAAATCTGTAACTGTTGAATAAAAATACTTGCAAATAAAATAAATTTAGATTTTTTTCGTTATTCTAAAAAAAATCTTAAAAGTTTCTTAAAAAAATTATATATTTACGGCTTAATTATAAAAATTAACATGAAAAGGATATTTCTTTTATTATTGTCTGCGTCGGTAGCATCGGTATCTTGTTCAGGTGGTGGATCTTCTTCTGTTGGGAAGCCAGGAACAAAAGGGGAATTGATACCTAGAGAAAAAACAAAATCATTTGTTGCAGAAAGACCGTTTGGTATGGTTGCCATTCCTGGTGGATCTTTCGTAGCAGGTCTTGCTGATTGGGATCCAACCGGCAGCCCTGAAAAAGCAGCATTGAAAACTGTAACTGTGTCTTCTTTCTTTATGGATGAAGCAGAAACTACTAATGCAGAGTACAGAGTATTCATTAATTATGTAAGAGACTCTATTGCAAGAACCATGCTTGCTGAAGCTGCCGGAGAAGGCGGTGAAGGTGGTGGAAAAGGTACAGGCATCGGAGATTATGCATACCTTGCTAAAAAAGAAGAAAACCTTACTGCATATCAGGAATATCTTGAAGGTGCAGGTGGTAGAGATGGTTTTGATGATACTAAAAGATTAGACTGGAAAATTCCATTGCATTGGAATACTTCTAAATATCCAGATGTAGAATATGCTGAAGTTTTAGAATCTATGTATTTACCGGCTTCTTCAAGAGTTGGTAGCGAAAGACTTCTTGATGTTAGTAAATTAAAATATAATTATAGATGGGGAGATATGAATACTGCTCTTGCTGAAAATGACAGAGGTGTTAACTTCTTGAGAAGCGAAAGTATTGCAATCTATCCTGATACAACCGTTTGGGTTAAAGATTTTCACTACACTTACAATGAGCCATTATTCGAACAATATTTCTGGCACAAAGCTTATAAAGATTATCCTGTTGTTGGGGTAACCTGGGATCAGGCAAGAGCATACTGTAACTTTAGATCAAAGTTAAAGTCTGATTACAATGAGAGCATGAAAAGAAAGAAGCAAAGACCTATAGAATTCCGTCTTCCAACTGAAGTAGAGTGGGAATACGCTGCTAGAGGTGGTAAGCAAAATGCTACTTACCCTTGGGGTGGTCCTTACTTGATGGATGACAGAGGTTGTTATCTTGCAAACTTCAAGCCAAAAAGAGGTGATTATATGGAAGATGCTAAAAAAGGTACTTACATGTATACAGCTCCTGTAAAGAAATTTAAGAAAAACGGATTCGGATTATTTGATATGGCTGGAAACGTTTCTGAATGGACAGTTTCTGCTTACAACAATTCATCTTATGGTTTCTCTTCTACGCTAAATCCTTCTACTAAAGATAGAGAAGATGCTAAGAGATCTGTAAGAGGTGGGTCTTGGAAAGATGTTGGATATATGTTGATGAACGGATCTAGAGATTATGAAAGTAAAGATTCTGCAAGAAGTTACATCGGATTCAGAACAGTACAGGATATTCCTGAAGCAGCTGTGAAGGTAAAAAGAGTTACCAGATAAGAATCGCTTCATTTAAATTATTTTCAGAAACAATTTTTTATTTAACATTAAAAAAAACTAACTTATATGTTTAAGACTAAAGATGCTTGGATGAATTTCTTCTATTCATTCGGTGCTGCAATTGTAATTCTTGGAGCTTGGCTTAAAATTACTCACATTTCATTTGGCCCAATCAACGGTAACATCGCACTTACAGTAGGGCTTGTTACAGAGGCAATTATCTTTATTATTTTCGCTTTTGACCCTCCGGCAGCTGAAGAGTCTTACCACTGGGAAAATGTTTATCCTGAATTATTAGATAAGCATGCAAACCCAAACCCATTACATTCAAATGTTTCTTCTAAAAATACAGTTGATCATTTTGCTGAATTAGAAAACTCTCTATCTGGTAAATTAGATAAGATGCTTCAGGACGCAAAATTAGATGTACAGTTATTTGACAGATTAAGAACAGGAATCGATAAATTCTCAAGTTCAGTAGATCAAATCAACCAAACTGTTGATGTATCTGCTTCTACTCACAAGTATAACGATCAGTTAAACAAAGCTGCTCAACACATGGAAAGCATGAACGCTCTATATGCAATGCAATTGGAAAGCGGTCAGAGACAATCTGATTTTGCTAAAAAATATGTTGAAGATATGCAAAAGTCAGCTGAACATTCTGAGAAGTTTAACCAAGAATTACAAGGTTTAACAACAAACTTAAACAGCTTAAACAGAGTTTATGGTGGTATGTTAACTGCAATGAAGTCATAATCCTGAACCATTAATTTAATAAAAAACTAAAGAAAAGAGAATGGCAAAAGGAAAACAGACACCACGTCAGAAGATGATCAACCTAATGTATCTGGTTTTCATCGCAATGATGGCCCTAAACATTGATGTTGAAATCATTAGATCATACTACGATTCTACAAGAGCTCTTAAAGAAACTAGGTTCTTGACAGAACAGAAAAACGAAGACATTTTTGAGAAGACTTTAGAAGCTAAAGCTCAGCAGGTTCCAGATACTTATGCTCAGCCTTGGGAAGACTATAAAGGCCTTAAAACTAAAATTGATCTTTTGGTATCTTCTACTGAAGAAATTAAAATAAAGCTTAAAAAGCAATCAGAGTTCCTTGATAAAGATCCGGAAACCGGTAAAGACATGGATGTAAGTGAGAACTTCTCTGCATTGAATAATAACGAAGCGACTACTGAGTATTTCTTCAAAGAAGGTGATGAGAATAGTCCATCAGCTGGTGCTTTAGAGTTAAAGAAGAAGATGGACGATGTTAAAAACTACATCAACGCCAAATTTGGAAGCAATGAGCAACTTAAAAAATTAGTTGACAGAGCAAACACTTCTTTATCTGCAGAGTATGCTAACGGAAAATCTCCAAACGGTAAAACTTGGTTTCAGAATAAATTCTATCACCAACCGCTTATTGCTGCAATTTCTAATTTAGAAATTATTCAGAATGATGCGAGAAACGTGCAGTCTGATGCATTGGCTTTAATGCTTCAGGAAAAAGTAGATGCAAGCATCAAGTTTAACCAATATGAAGCGATTGTTTCTGCTCCTTCAGACATTCAGTCTGGTAAAAAAGCTGAGGCAGTGATTATGTTAGGAACTTATTCTAACAGCAATAAAATCAGCATCAGTGGTGTTAGTAGACAAGAAAATGGTAAAGGATATCTTCCTTTAAATACCGGAGGTCTTGGTGAGAAGAAAATTGGAGGTGTAATTACTTTGACGGATGCTACAGGAAAAGCTCAGCAATTCCCGTTCACACATACCTATAATGTAATTGCAGGTCCTCAGCAAGTGAAGCTTGAGCAAGGTTTATTACTTTCAGCTGATAAGATGAATGTAATGTATAGAGGATTGCAAAACCCAGTATCTGGATCTATCTTAGGTGCTGATAATGCCAAATTGTCCCTATCAGCTCCTGGAGCTACTGTTGCAAATACAGGTAAAGGAAAATGGAATGTAAAACCTTCAACAGGTAATACAGTTAAATTAACTTTATCAGGAACAGATGCTACTGGCAAGAGCGTATCTCAGGTTTTTGAATATAGAATTAAGAATGTTCCACCTCCACAAGGTCAAATGAGAGGACAGAATGTACTTACAATGCCTGCTAGTTCAATTAAGAACCAAACAGTTCAGGCAGCGATTCCAGACTTCGATTTCCCTGTATCGTTTAATGTTACTGAATTTATGGTAAGAGTTCCTGGTAAGGCAGCTATGCTAATAAAAGGTAACTCGCTTGATGCAGCTGAAGGATTATTGAAAAATGTGAGACCTGGCGATATTGTTTCAATTATAGAAATTAAAGCAACAGCTCAAGGGTTAGATGGTCAGGTGATTAAAAGAATTTCACCAATTATTATTAATGTTCCATAAGATTAAATAGCAATTATTATGAAAAAATATATTAGCAGTGTTTTAGTTTTAGCTTCCGGGTTTGCATTTTCCCAGACTATTCTAAATGCTTCTTCTCCGGAAGAGTTCAGACAGATGAGAGCTGAAAATATGAGAAAAGTGGGAGATACTGTTATTAGCAATAAAGTAAAACCACTTGAATATGGTTTTGTAGATGATAAAGACATCGCAAAAAGTATGTTTGTATGGGAGATTATTGACCTTAATGATAAGATCAATCAGCCTTTCTACTATGATAATCCTGATGGTTTGCTTGCGAAGACAACAAGATCTTTATATCAAATTTTGTTAGACGCAGCTTTAGAAGGAAAAATTGAAGAAGTTTATAATGACGAGAACTTTTCAGATAAGCTTACACCTGATGCAATCAGACAAAGATTAGAAAAAGTTGTTATTAATGATGCGGCTATTGATATCTTAAACTCGGGAAGACAGCTTACTGAGCAAGAAAAAAAGGAATACACAGATATTTTTCAAACAACAACTGATAAAGTTAAGATTTTGAAAATTATGGGAATGTGGTTTGTTGATAAGAGAGATGGTCAGATGAAATATAGACCTCTTGGTATTGCTGCAATGGGACCTGATCCTGCAGTACAAGGTGTTTATGATACAGAAGGTAGACCAATCGCTGGTAAAGATGAATTAATCGATTTGTTTTGGGTATATTATCCAAAAGCAAGAGAGATTTTAGCAAACAACTATGTTTTCAACAGAAATAATTCATCTGCAGACCTATCTTTTGATGATGTTATCAACGCAAGAAGATTTTCTTCCATTATTTATAAATCTTCAACTGGTTTAGGTGATGGTGTTATTAAAGACTACATCCCTAGAAATGCAGAGGAGCAACTAGAAGAAAGCGACAGAATCAAAGGACAAATTCTTCAAATGGAGAATGATATGTGGAATTACTAAATTTCACTTGATATTTATAAAAAACCTGAGTACTTTTACTCAGGTTTTTTTATTATGCAAATTGTAGATTATATTATTGTTGGTGACGGTTATGCCGCATTATTTTTTTGTCATCAATTGACAAAAAACAACAAGTCATTCGTTCTATTTTCTGAAGAAAAGAAAAGTGCATCTCAAATATCAGCTGGAATTATCAATCCTGTTGTGCTTAAAAAGTTTACAACTTTTTGGCTCGCTCAGGAACAATTAGATTTTCTCAAAACCTCACTCAATGAAATAGAAAAGTATACCGGAACAAACTATTTAATTGAAGCTTCCATTCACAGAATTTTTCATGATGAAAACGAACAGAAATTATGGATTAAAAAATCGCAATCAGAAGAACTTTCTGAATTTTTAGACGAAAGTTTTAAGCATTTAGAGGGTGTTAAAAATGATTTTAATTCAGGAATGGTGAATCAGTCTGCCAGATTAAACGTTCAGGGATTTTTCAATGATTTACTTGGGTTTCATAAAAGTAAATCTCAATTAATTAAAGAAAAATTTAATTATGATGAAGTTAATATTGAAAAATCGACTTATCACAATTTTCAGTTTAAAAATATTATTTTCTGCGAAGGAATGAATGTTAAAAATAATCCCTATTTTTCAGATATCCCTGTGATTCCGAATAAAGGACATCATATCAGAGTTAAGCTTTCCCAGCCGCTTCAGGAGGATATTACCATCAAAAAGAAACATTTTTTATTTCCGTTAAATAACGATCTGCATTTCTATGGCGGAACATACGACAGAGAACAGTTGCATGAGCGTATTGATGAGTCTGCAGTAGAGCAGTTACAAAAAGGACTTTCTGAGTTTTATCTGGATGATTTTGATATAAAAGAAGTCCACTTTGGTTTCAGACCCACTGTAAAAGACCGAAGACCAATTGTTGGGAGACATGCTGAACATCAGAATTTTTATGTGTTCAACGGGTTGGGCGCAAGAGGAATTTTAAATGGCTGCTATTTCTCCAAAAGTCTTTATGATTTTATTGAAGATAACATTGATTTACCTGAAGAAATTTCTTTAGATAGGTTTTAGTAAAAAAGACGTTCAAATAGAACGTCTTTGTATTTATTGTGAAGCCATTTTGGTTTCAGCCTGATTTCTTTTCCCATGGAATAAAACCATATCCATTTCCTTTTTCAGAAAGGTGACTTCATTTTTTGTTTCGGTGTACAAATATTTGTTATCCTCAGTAGAAAATCCGGGAGTAGAATGATTTTTCTTCAGTTCATACATTTTTCCGTTAAGGTGAACGGTTATGATTTCCTTTGTATTATTGGTAATGACTTCCATTTCATCGCCATGGCGGTCAGAAATTGTTTCTTTTGTAATGTCGTCTTTAGATGCCGTTTCAGGAGTTACTACAGCTACGTCTGGGTCTTTTGCAGAGTGTTTACACGCTGTCAGTGTGAGGATTACAAAGAATCCGAGAAAATATTTTTTCATTGGTAGTTGTGATTTTATGGTTTTTTAATTAATATTGATTTAGTTGTGTAAAATTACAATTATTTTTCTTTAAAATATGTTAAATTTTAATAATTTAAAGAATGTGAAGTCTTTTTATATGTTTTTTTTAAAGGTATATGTAATTATTGTTTCTCTCATTCACTTTTCAGCGAAATTCAAGAAGAGTTAAATTTTGTTAATAGTGAATTGAGTATTAAAATCTAAACTTACCTTTGCCTCTTCAAATGAGAAACTATATCGTATACTTTTTGACCAGCCTTTTTCTGCTTTTTGTAGTGGAAAGTAAGCTTAATGTCAAAACTTTGCGAAGCGACTTTTCTGGTCATATTTCTCACAATTATCCAGATAAAGTTGATCATTATCAATCGAGTGCAAAATTTACTGTTCAGCAGATGGGCAACAGTGCTGAGAATTTTACTTTAGAATTGACGGAAGATGATTTTCAGTTATCCGATACTGTACAGGCAATTATCTTTTTTGCGAGTGTTTTCGGATTGATTTATTCATTTGGACTGTTATTCAAAAAAAGGTTTACACCTTCTATTTCTGAATTTTTACAGCATATTCATTCTGTAAAAACATTCATTCTGATTCGTTCGATCAGAATCTAAAATCTCATTTCCCATTCACCTTTTTTGTTCCCAAGTCGGAGCGAAAAATCTTTGCATTGTGTTATTCTAATTCCACGATGTAATTTCTCCGAATTATTTATTCAAACTAACATTTAACGATTTTAATAATACTCTAGATTATGATGAAAAGAGTTCTCCCAGGCGTTGTCTTAAGCGCTGTCCTTTTACTTGCAAGCTGCAATGATAAAAAGGAAGAAAAACAGGAAGATTCAGTGTATCCGGTGACTTCACCTGTGAAAATGGATACGATTATTAACAAAGATTTTGTCGCTCAGATTCAGTCGGTGAAGAACATCGAGGTTCGTGCTCAGGAAAAAGGTTTCCTTGAAAAAATCTACGTTGACGAAGGTCAATATGTAAGAGCCGGACAAACTTTGTTCCGAATTATGCCACAAATTTATCAGGCGGAATTACTTAAAGCACGAGCGGAAGTTGAGCAGGCTTCTATCGAACTGAAAAATGCAAGCACTCTTGCCAGTAACAACATTGTTTCAAAAAATGAAAGACTAATGGCAAAAGCCAAATTGGATGCGGCCAATGCAGAAATGAAATTAGCGCAAATCCACCTTTCATTTACAGATATTAAAGCACCTTTCTCCGGGATAATTGATAGAATTCCATTAAAATTGGGAAGTCTCGTTGATGAAGGTGATCTTTTGACAACACTTTCAGACAATACAAACATCTATAGTTATTTCAACGTTTCTGAACCGGAATATCTGAACTACCAGACACACGTTGCAGATCGCGGAAGCCAGAATGTTAGCTTAATGATGGCCAATGGTGAAATGTTTAATCAGCAAGGTGAAATTCAGACGATCGAAGGTCAGTTTGACAACGAAACAGGAAATATTGCATTCAGAGCCAAATTTCCAAACCCTGAAAAGCTTTTGAGAAATGGTGAAACAGGAAAAGTTCGTATGACTTTGCCGCTTAAAAATGCTTTGATCATTCCGCAGAAGGCAACGTACGAAATTCAGGATCAGAAATATGTTTTCGTAATTGATAAAAATGGTGTCGCAAAATCTAAAAACATCAAAGTTTCTTATGAGCTTCCTGATATCTACGTAGTTTCTTCAGGTATTTCCCCGGATGAAAAAATCCTGTTGGAAGGTGTGCAGAAAGTAAAAGATGATCAGAAAGTAAAAGTGAAATTCCAGGATCCGAAGAAGGTTCTTCAGAATTTAAAATTAAAAGCAGAATAGAAGAATTATGTTTAAAAAATTCATTCGCAGACCTGTTCTGTCGATCGTAATCTCGCTGATTATTGTTTTTATGGGTGTTTTATCGTTAATGAAACTCCCGATTACACAGTTTCCTGCGATTTCTCCGCCAAAAGTAAATATCACCGCTACCTATCCCGGAGCCAACAACGAATTGCTGGTAAAAGCAGTAGTTATTCCTTTGGAACGTTCATTAAATGGTGTTCCCGGAATGAAATACATGACTTCCGATGCCGGAAACGATGGTGAAACTTCCATTCAGGTGGTCTTCGATCTGGGAACTGATCCCAATGTTGCAGCGGTAAACGTTCAGAACCGTGTTTCATCTGCAGTCAATAAACTTCCGCCGTTGGTTGTTCGTGAAGGGGTGAAAATCACCCGTGAAGAGCCGAATATGCTGATGTACATTAACCTGTATAGTGACGATCCCAAAGCCGATCAGAAATTCCTTTTCAACTATGCAGACATCAATGTAATGTCTGAATTGAGAAGGGTAAGCGGAGTTGGTTTTGCCGATATTTTGGGAACAAGAGAATATGCAATGCGTATCTGGCTGAAACCGGATCGTTTGACAGCTTACAATATTTCAGCAGATGAAGTAATGGAGGCTCTGAACGAACAAAGTTTGGAAGCATCACCCGGAAAAACTGGTGAAAGTTCTGGAAAACGTTCGCAGTCATTTGAATATATTCTAAAATATCCCGGACGTTTTAATAATGAAAAAGATTACGGAAATATCATTCTTAAGGCTAAATCTGCTGGTGAATTTGTAAGATTAAAAGATGTTGCCGATATCGAATTTGGTTCTTCGATGTACGATATTTATTCTACATTAAACGGAAAACCTTCAGCGGCAATCACGGTAAAACAATCGTACGGATCTAATGCAAGTGACGTTATCAAAAACGTGAAAACGTTGATGGCAGATCTTGAGAAAACCAATTTCCCGAAAGGAATGCATTACGACATCAGTTATGACGTTTCAAGATTTTTGGATGCATCGATTGAAAAGGTTGTTCATACTTTATTTGAAGCCTTTATTTTGGTGGCGATTGTGGTGTTTTTATTCCTTGGAGACTGGCGTTCTACGCTGATTCCGGCGATTGCAGTTCCGGTTTCTTTGGTAGGCACATTTGCGGTCATGTCCGCATTTGGAATTACTTTAAATATGATTTCGCTCTTTGCACTGGTAATGGCAATTGGGGTCGTCGTCGATGATGCAATTGTTGTGATCGAAGCCGTTCATGCCAAGATGGAGGAAAAAGGACTTTCTGCATTAAAGGCGACTGAAGAAGCAATGCATGAAATCAGCGGAGCGATCATCGCAATTACTTTGGTAATGGCAGCGGTATTTATTCCGGTGGCATTTATGTCGGGTCCGGTTGGGGTTTTCTACCGTCAGTTTTCCATTACAATGGCGTCATCGATTATTCTTTCGGGAGTTGTAGCGTTGACATTGACTCCGGCTTTATGTGCTTTGATTCTAAAAAATAACCACGGAAAAGCTAAAAAAAGAGGTCCGATTACTATTCTTTTAGATAAATTCAACAATGTATTTACAAAAGGAGCTGGTAAGTATGAGAACCTATTGAAGAAAACGGTAACGAAAAAATTCATCACACTTCCTTTGTTATTACTTTTCTGTGCCTGTACTTACTTTTTAAGTAACTCATTGCCTTCAGGATTTATTCCGGGTGAAGATCAGGGGATGATTTATGCAATTATTCAGACGCCGCCGGGTTCTACATTAGAGAGAACGAATCAGATTGCAAAAGAACTATTGAAAGAATCTGAGGATATCGACGGAGTACAGTCTGTTTCTTCATTAGCAGGTTACGAAATTTTGACGGAAGGAACAGGTTCAAACTCAGGAACATGTTTGATTAACCTTAAAAGTTGGGAAGACCGTTCAGAATCCGCCGCCGAAATCATCGAGAAGCTTGAAGAAAAAGCCAAAAATATTCCGGGGGCCAATATTGAATTCTTCCAGCCGCCATCTATTCCTGGGTATGGAGCAGCAGGTGGATTTGAATTGAGACTTTTGGATAAAGCCGGAAGCGGTGATTACCAGAAAATGGAACAGGTAAGTACCGATTTTGTGAAAGAATTGAAAAAACGTCCTGAATTAGGTTCTGCATTCACATTCTATTCTGCGAGCTTCCCTCAATATATGCTTAAAATCGATAATGATTTAGCCGAACAAAAAGGGGTGAGCATTGAGAAAGCAATGGATAATTTGTCAACATTAATCGGATCAAACTACGAAACCAGTTTCATCCGTTTCGACCGACCTTACAAAGTGATTGTTCAGGCTGGTCCGCAATATCGAGCTTTACCAAGTGATTTATTGAAATTGTATGTAAAAAACGATAAAGATCAGATGGTTCCGTATTCAGATTTTATGCATTTGGAAAAAGTATATGGTCTTTCTGAAATCACGAGACACAATATGTACAACTCTTCTGAGGTGAGCGGAACTCCGGCTCCTGGGTACAGTTCGGGACAAGCGATTAAAGCCATTCAGGAAGTTGCCGACAAAACATTACCAAGAGGTTTCGGAATCGACTGGGCGGGAATTTCAAAAGATGAAGTGGGTCGTGGAAATGAAGCGGTTTATATTTTCTTAATCTGTTTAGGATTTGTTTATTTAATTCTTTCGGCGCAGTATGAAAGCTTTATTCTTCCTTTACCGGTAATTCTTTCGTTACCGACAGGTATTTTCGGAGCGTTTTTATGCCTGAAATTATTAGGGTTGGAAAACAACATCTACGCACAGGTTGCGATGGTTATGCTGATCGGACTTTTAGGTAAAAATGCTGTATTGATCATTGAATTTGCGGTTCAGAAAAAAGCCGAAGAAGGAATTCCTGTGGCTCAGGCGGCAATTGAAGGAGCGGCAATCCGTTTCAGACCAATTTTGATGACTTCATTTGCTTTCATTGCCGGATTGATTCCTCTGGTCATGGCAACCGGACCGGGAGCTGTAGGAAACAGAACGATTGGTACAGCAGCAGCAGGAGGAATGCTCATCGGAACCGTTTTCGGACTGCTGATTATTCCGGGATTATACTACATTTTCGGAACCATTGCCGATAAATCCCGACTGGCAAAATACGAAGAAGAAAATCCTTTAACTGAACAAACTGAACCTTATCAACACGATGATAAACATGAAGATTTATAATAAATATATAGCAGCCATCGCATTATCACTTGTTTTAGCAAGTTGTAAGGCGCCCATGGCAACCGTTATTCAGGACGAAGTGAAAAATAATATTCCTGAAAATTTTAATCAAAACGAACAGCAGGATGCAAATGCCAACAGCGGAACTACACCGTGGAGACAGTTTTTTACAGATCCGAATTTGGTGAGTTTAATCGAAACTTCCTTGAAAAACAATCAGGAATTAATGATCACGCTTCAGGAAATAGAAATAGCAAAAAGCGGAATCGTTGCCAAGAAAGGAAGATTAAGTCCGTCCGTAAGAGCAGGATTAGGGGCCGGAGTAAGTAAAGCAGGTCGTTACACCAGTGAAGGAGCGGGTGATGCATCCACTGAAATCGAACCTGGAAGAGAAATGCCCGATCCGCTTGGGAACTTTGAAGGTGGTTTGATGGCCAACTGGGAAATCGACATCTGGAAAAAGCTCAGAACCGAGAAGGATGCGGCAGTTGCACATTATCTTTCAACCGTTGAAGGAAAGAATTTTGTTCTTTCTAATCTGATCGAAGAAGTTGCTGATAATTATTACGAATTGTTGGCGTTGGATAATCAGCTGGATATCATTCAGCAATACATCAAATTGCAGACGAGAGCTTTAGAAATTGCAAAAATTCAGAAAGAGGCAGCCGCTGCAACAGAATTGGCCGTGAAAAAGTTTCAAGCTGAATTGGCAAAATCAAAAGCGACAGAATATACGCTTCGTCAGGAGATTACTGAAAAAGAAAATCAGATCAATGCACTTTGTGGACGTTACCCGCAACCTATTGTGAGAACGAAAGAAAGTTTCATGTCGATCATTCCGCAAACGGTGTATACGGGAATTCCGTCACAGTTATTGGCAAACCGTCCGGATATTAAGCAGGCAGAATTAGAATTAAAAGCAGCAAAACTGGATGTTGAAGCAGCAAGAAAAGAGTTTTATCCTTCTCTGGAAATTTCGACAACTTTAGGATTGGAAGCTTTTAAACCTTCTTATCTGGTTAAATTACCCGAGTCGATCGCTACAAGTTTAGTTGGCGAATTGGCAGGACCACTGATTAACAAAAGTGCGATCAAAGCCAATTTTCAGACAGCAGATGCAAAACAAATTCAGGCTTTGTACGAATATGACAAAACTATTCTGAATGCGTATCTGGATATTTCAAATCTGATGTCTAAAGTGAAAAACATCGATCAGTATTATCAGTTAAAGTCTCAGGAAACTCAAGCTTTAGACCAATCCATTGATATTGCCAATCAACTTTTCAAAAATTCAAGAGCAGATTATTTGGAAGTTCTTTTAAACCAAAGAGATGCTTTAGATGCAAAAATGGAGTTGATCGAAGCCAAAGAGAAACAATTGAGTACCGTTGTCGATATCTACAAAAGTTTAGGCGGTGGCTGGAAATAAGTTAGTTTTTTATTCATATATCATTATTTCAATCGTGAAGTCCGGTTCTGTTTCAGAGCCGGACTTTTTTAATAAAATAGACCATTATTTGCAAAACAATCCTGTTTGTAATCTCCTGCGCACTGCAGAAGTTTCAAACAACCCTGTTTGCGACCAAATGCGAACGCAGGAAGTCCCCCGCAACTTGTGGGGAACTTCCGGAGAGTGCAGGAAGTCTCCCGCAACTTGCAGGGAACCTCCGGCAAACGACGGAAGTCTCCAGCACTTTGTTTGTAACCAAACAGACTTTTTCAGCTGAAAAATTATTTACAGTAAAATAAAACACGTCAAGTTTTGTCGCATTACACCTATAGCTTTGGAGTATAAATATTAAAAGCTATGGAAATCCCGTTTTATTTAAGTTTCAGAGAATTCGAAAATCAATATTATAACAATCTTGAAAAGTGGTTTGAAAATGATCAAAATACCAATGAGACAGATTTTCTGGTTCATATAAAAGAAATGTACAAACCGTATTTGTGTTATAATTTTTCCGAAGATCGGTTGCAGGCAGATGCAATGATTGAAGTGAAAAACTGCTTCTTTCCGTACAATGAAAACTTTGGGATTTCATTCAATATCAATCACGCCAACGCAAAAAGTTTTAAAACCGGAATCAACAATGTTTCCGAGTTAAAAACCATCAGCATGATGGAATATGCCCAACATATTTTAGACAGAATTCATCATTACTTTCAGAAGAATAAAATTTCGATGAAAGAAAGTGAGACGATTTTAAACTATATCAATCATTCCGAAATTATCAGGGCAAAAGAAAAAACAGGATATTGCCTTGATTATGATTTGCATCAGAAAAAACTTCCGTTTTTAAAAGCTTTTCTACCTCATTTCGGAAGCACGGTAGATATGGCTTTATACAGAAATTTCTATTTTTCGGTGGTGAGAATTGCAGATTTTATCGATTACAAACTGAAAGCGGTTGAAGCCTTTGAAAAAAGTATGTGCAGCGAGTTGAGATCTGAAGCGATGATTAAAATTCACATGAGAAACCAGACTTTCCTTACGGTTTGCAACTGATTTATTCAAGGAGCTTAATCCCGCTTTCCGCACTCGCTATTTTTCAGGATTCGGCGGCGGCAAAGCCGCCGCCGAATCCTGAAAAATGAACTCAAACAATTGCTGCAATCGGGGCTAAGAAATGGAAATTTAATTTAAATATCTTCCAAATTCAGACAAGCTGTTATCTGAATTGAAAACTGTAGCGCACAAAAATTAAAAATTAATCCGTTAAAAAATTCCCACTGTTTGAGTGCGGGGCAAACCAAGAACCAAATCACTAATATATGATCCGCACAAGTTTTGGGAATTTTAGGATTAATTATTAAATTTTTACAGAAAGATTCCAGTCTTTCCCAAAGCTTCGGGATTGGTTCTTTTAATAAGGCAAAAGAACAGATGTCAAACATTCATACCCATCATTATATTGTCGAATGCATTTAGAAAGTGCATTTCAAGCAAAAAACCAGATTCATTGATCTGGATTTTGTTTTTTTTATAGAATGATGATGTTTATTATGTCGGAAAAATGTCTGAACAAATAAGTCATTTGTTAGATTTTTAAGAATTTTCAATAAAGTCGTAGATATTTAAAATGAAAAAAAGCGTTGAAAATCAACGCTTTTGCAGAGAGGAAGGGATTCGAACCCTCGATACAGTTACCCGCATACTACCTTTCCAGGGTAGCTCCTTCAACCACTCGGACACCTCTCTATGTTTTGAAGACTGCAAAAATAGGCTATTTTATTGAATTAACAAATTCTTAATCTGCTAATTCGCTGATTTCGCCACAAATATTTCTTGAAAAATTATCCGCAAAGCTTCCTTGGTAATTTGGGTTATCAATTAAATGCATTGCTTTGGTAATCGCAGATTCAGCGGTCATATCTCTTCCACTTATCGCTCCGATTTTAACAAAAATATTGCTGTTTTCATACTTACCAAACGAGATTCCACCTGAAATGCATTGACTTACCACAACTATTTCAGTTCCGTTGTTTCTGATCTGTTGCAGAGTTTCCAGAGTTTTTTCACTGCTGAAAATTGTTCCTGATCCAAAAACCTGCAAAATCAATACTTTCATTTTCGGAATTTCTTTAAAATGATTCAGTTTCATTCCTGGGAAAATTCTCCAGAATAAAACATCTTCAGAAATATGTTCGTCCACATGAAACTCCATTCTTCCATCACAACGGAACAAATTGTCTTTTTCAATTTTAAGATGAACTCCAGACTGCCCAAGAATAGGGTAGTTCGGGCTTGAATATGCATCAAAATATTCAGCAGAGTATTTCAAAGTCCGGTTTCCTCTCAATAATTTATATTCAAAATAAATCGCAACTTCCTGAATCACCGCTTTATTTTGTTCGTACAGACTTGCGTAATATAAACTCGTTAAAAGATTTTCTTTTGCATCTGTTCTTAAATCTCCGATCGGAAGTTGTGAGCCGGTTAGAATCACTGGTTTCGTTAACCCTTTTAGCATAAAACTCAATGCTGAAGCAGTATAAGACATCGTGTCGGTTCCATGAAGAATCAAAAAACCGTCGTATTTTTGATAATTATCAAAGATGTAATTGGCGATTATTCTCCATTCTTCAGGTCCCATATCTGAAGAGTCCAAAGGTTTTGCGAAAGGATGTACGAAAACTTCGCATTCCATGAGTTTCATTTCGGGCATTTTCTCAAAAATATTTCCGAAATCAAAAGCACGGAGACTTCCGGTTTCGTAATCTTTTTCCATACCAATCGTTCCACCGGTATAAATCAGAAGGACTTTTCGCTTCATTTTAAATTTAAATTAAGGATTTTGAGTTTCTTTTCAGGTTCAGAATTTCAAAATTACGTTAATTTGCAAAGATTTGAAAATAGATGGAAGATTTAGCAAAAACTTACGAGTACCTGAAGCAGTTTTTAACCGACGAAAGATTAAGAAAAATCGAACATTTCGCTCCCGAAAGTTCAGATTTTGTGCTTCCTGTTTTAGAAGATGTCTATCAGTTCAGAAATGCGGCTGCAATTGTAAGGTCGGTGGAAGCTTGCGGCTTTCATAAGGTGGTTGCTCTGCAGGAAGAAAATAATTTCGAGCCCAATCTAAAAGTCACAAAAGGTGCTGACACGTGGGTTGAAGTGGAAAAACTTCCCCGGAATATGGAATCTTTCCAAAAAATTAAAGATAAAGGGTATAAAATCGTAGTCGTTTCATTAGAAAATAACGCAAAAATGTTACCTCAATATGAAATCACTGAACCGATTGCTTTGGTTTTCGGAACTGAAATGGAGGGAGTTTCTCAGGAGATTTTAGATTTTGCAGATGAAACGTTGGCGATTCCAATGTATGGTTTTACGAGAAGTTTTAATGTCTCTGTCGCAGCTTCGCTTTGTATGTATGAATTAAAGCAAAAGCTGATGAAATCTGATATTGATTATAAACTGAACGATGAAAAATTGCTGAGAATGAAGATTCGTTGGGCTATAAATTCTATAAAAAGCGGGGAGCAGATTATGGCTAAATATCTAAAAGATAATAAGATTTAATTTTAAATTCGTCTTAGATAATCATCTTCCCATAATTCCATGCTGCCACAAAAACCCCAGCTGTCTCTGTTCTTAAACGTTGATTTCCAAGAGAGACCGCTTTAATTCCTTTTTCAGCTAAAAACAGAATTTCTTTATCTGAAAAGTCGCCTTCGGGACCAATCAGGAAAGTGTAATTTTCCATTTTTGGAATCTCATTTAAATTTATTCTTTCCAAATTTTCATTGCAGTGCGCAACAAAAGTAGTTTCTGAATCTACATTTTTAAGAAAATCTTGAATTTTAATTAAATCATTGATCACAGGAAAATGAAATCTTAAACTTTGTTTTGAAGCAGCAATCGCCTGTTTTCTAAGTTTATCGATATTTAAATTTTTGCGCTCAGTTTTTTCGGTCTGAAGAATCGTAATTTCGGAAATTCCCATTTCTACGGCTTTCTCAACGAAAAATTCAATACGGTCAATGTTTTTCGTCGGAGCAATCGCAATATGAAGCTTTGGATTGAAATCTGGAGTCTCAGTTTTGATTTCAGCAACTTCAATTCCTGCTTTTTTGCCTTCAATCATCAACGTTCCGGAAGCCAAATTTCCTTTTCCGTCAGTCACATGAATTTCCTCCCCATCTCTCATCCTAAGAACTTTTACGATGTGCTGTTGTTCTTCGTCGTTGATGACTGCTTTTCCGTTATTGATTTCTCCAAAAAAAAGTTTCATATATAAATATTTAAAATCTTCCTTAATTTATTTATAATTGATTAAAACGCAATCTCATTTTCGCTTAAAAATGCCACTCCGGTTTTTATCGTAGTATAAATATCGCCTTCACAATCTCTGTATGAACAAGCGTAAATCTCTTCGATCCATCTATTATTCATAAAAATTAAATTCAGATATTCATTTTTTCTTAAATTGTTTTTGATGGATAAATAATCACCTTCTTTTGGTTCGTAAGGAAAGCTGAAAACATTTTCTGAATTGATTTTCTCAATAATCTCTTCCTTTACGTTTTGAACATATCCTATTTCTGAACTTATCATCAAATAATCTTCATCTTCAGATTTTTCTGTCACCTCATTTTTTCCGGTAATTGTTTCTAAAACCCAATAATATTTTGAGTTCTTTTTAGAATGCGTTCCCAGTACTTTTTCTTCTAATAATATTTTCATCTGTAGATGTTATTTTTTAATTGTATATGATATTTTACCGCAAAAGGAACAACAGATTTTGTTTGAATTCTAGCTTTTCAAAAGCTTGCAAAACAATGATGGATTAAAAAAATAACTGTCTTACATTTTGCAAACTTTGTAATTCTTATTGTCAAAGATTTCTTTTGTTTCTTTTGCGGTAGGAAAAATTATAAATCGTATTTTGAGGTTGCTGTCGTTCTCAAATCCGTAAATTCTCCTCTTTCAAATTTTAGCTGTGCAACCATTGCAATCATCGCAGCATTATCCGTTGTATATTCAAATTTTGGGATATAAATATTCCAGCCTAATTTCTCGTGATTATCCTGCATGACTTGTCTCAATGCAGAATTGGCTGAAACTCCGCCGGCAATCGCAACTTCTTTTATTTCTAAATCTTTTGCCGCTTTTTCAAGTTTATTCATTAAAATTTCAATAATGCATTTTTGTACAGATGCACAAAGATCATTCATATTTTCTTTAATGAAATCAGGGTTTTTCTTTACTTCTTTTTGAATGAAATAAAGAACCGAAGTTTTAATTCCGCTGAAAGAGTAGTCGTAATTTTCTAATCTTGGTTTATTGAATTTAAAAGCATCAGGATTTCCTTCTTTTGCTAAACGGTCGATTATTGGTCCAGCTGGATAATCTAAATCGAAAATTTTCCCGATTTTATCAAATGCTTCACCGGCTGCGTCATCGATGGTTTTTCCGATAATTTCCATATCAAAATAATCTTTCACCAAGACAATCATGGTATGACCGCCACTTACCGTAAGACACAAAAATGGGAATTTTGGCGGCACAGGATTTGCATCGTCGATGAAGTGCGCCAAAATATGCGCCTGAAGGTGATTGACCTCTATCAAAGGAACATCTAGACTCATAGCCAGAGACTTAGCAAAAGAAGTTCCTACAAGGAGAGAACCTAAAAGTCCGGGACCACGGGTAAAGCCTATGGCAGAGATTGCATTTTGTTGTATATTTGCTTTGGTAAAGGATTTTTCTACTACAGGAATAATATTCTGCTGATGAGCTCGTGACGCAAGCTCAGGAACCACGCCTCCATATTCTTTATGGATTTCCTGGTTTGCGGCAATATTTGAAAGAATAGAATTTCCTTTGATAATGGCTGCTGAAGTATCGTCACAAGACGATTCGATACCTAAAATTATAGAGTCACTCATAGTAATGGCAAAGTTAGAGAATAATAACGAAAATGAGCATAAAAAATCAGTAGCTGAAAACTTAGGTGATCAGGTGCAGAAGACGGTAGATAATGTTCAGGAGACTGTGAAGGAGGCTTCTGAGCTGGCTTCCGATGCTATAAACCACCCCATTGGTACGGCTCAGGAATTCGGAAAACAGGCTGCAAAAGATGTAACGAGCTATTCTTGGTGGGCGAAACTTTTATTGATTCTTTTCTGGACGATTCTTGGTATTGTAGCTTTCGTTTTTATTGCCATTAATCTTCCAGTTACTAAAAGATGGGCTGCAGATCAGGCTTTGCAGATTGTCAACAGAGATTTTAAAGCCAAAATGTCTACAGAAAGTGTAGAAGTAGATTTCTTCGGAGATGTTACAATCAAAGGGTTAAGAATAAAAGATTATAAAGATTTAGACTTTATTAAGGCAAGAGAATTCAAAGCCAATTCAGACTGGTTTTCTTTGGCTACCAATGTTGGGAAAAACAATTCTTTAAGCTTTAACGGCTTGCGACTTATCGATGCAGATATAAAAGTGATTACCTATAAAGGTGACAGCATTTCAAACTTCATCCGTTTTACTCAATTATTTGACAGTGGGAAGAAAAAAGATCCGACAAAACCGCCATTTCAGTTGAATTCAAGATTAGAAATTTTAGATTCTAAAGTTTCTATCGTTAATCAAAACTCTCCCGGTGAGCCCGGAAAATGGCTGACCGCTACCCATGTCAATCTTATTGCCCCAAGATTGAAAGTAAACGGAGTGAATATTAATGCAACCATTAATAATTTTACTTTTACGACCAAAAGATGGGGTAAAGCACATTTTGTAGATACTTTTTCTACAGATTTTTCGATGACTGAAGATTATCTTTTTCTGAAAGATTTAACTTTCAATACAGATCATTCTCTTCTTCAGGGCGATATTAAATTTAATTTAAATAAAGGTTCGTGGGCAGATTTTACCAATAAAGTGAAATGGGACATGAATCTTAAGCTGGGAAGCCAGTTGAGCGGTTATGATATCTCTTATTTTGTGACCAATTGGGATAATTTTGTTCCGTTTAATATCAGTGGAAAAATGACAGGTCCGCTGAATAAATTTAAGCTGGATAATTTCCTGATCAGAAATCCTTCGGTAAATATTGCTACACAAAAAATGAATATTACCAATCTTCTGAAAGGTAATTTCTTAATTGAAACCAATAATCTTTCCGCAGATTTTACCTATAAAGATTTGAAAGCGATGATGCCGAATTTCATTTCAACCAAAATGAAAAATTTCGCAGATGACTTCGGAAGATTAAAATATAATGGAGATGTAAAAGTTACTCCAAAACAGGTTTATGTTTCTTCAGGAAACCTGATGACAGGAATCGGACAGGCTAAAATCACCAATTTTTCACTGACAGACTTCAGTACCACGATGCCTAAATACAAAGGATATGCGGAAGTGAGAGACTTGAATACTTCTGTGATTACGAAAAGTAAAACGGTGGGTCTTATTTCGGGGAAATTCAATATTGACGGGCAAAGTTTTGATGTCAACACCATGCGCATCATTACAAAATCTCAGATTTCAAGCATTGAGATCATGAATAAAGAAATCAATAATCTGAATCTGGACGGTCTGCTTGATCATAGAAAATACAATGGTTTAATTACGGTAAACGACGAACAGGCTAAAGCAACTGTAAAAGGTTTAATCGATTTCAGCACCAAAAGAATTTCCGCAAATATAGATGCGAACGTTACGCATCTGAATATGAATTATTTCACCGATAAACCGGGAAGCCAAATCGTAAGCGGTCAGGTGAACGGGAAAATGTCGATGACGGATCTTAACGATTTGAATCTTGATGTTGAAGCCAATAATATCAATTTTGCAACGGCAGCTCAAAGCTATCAGATTCCTAATGCTAAATTGAAAACGTTTATTGAAGGTGGCAATCGTGTGATTGATGTGAATGCTCCAGGTGCTATAGATGGTAAAATTTCGGGACGTTACAATCTTGCTGATCTGGCAGGAATGGTGGAAAACGGTTTAGGTAAAATCTTAGTCGGTCCGCCACCAAGAAAACTGTACCGTGGTCAGAATTTTGCGATGAACTTCGATGTTCAGCAAGGTTTGGTGAGTTTCTTTATGCCGGATTTAAAGCTTCCTCAAGGGGCAACTGTGGAAGGTGAGTATGATGGAAATTCAAATAATTTACTTCTAAATCTAGATGCTGCTTCTCTGAAATATGTGATGACCAAAAAAGAGGAGATCACAGATGCAGACATGGCTTTGGCAGATGCAAACCCTGCTTACACGGTCAATCCGAGAGAAGTGATTACCAGAGACAGTGCCTTGGTCGACAGCGTAATGGTGAGAATCAATACCGCAAATCTTGACCAGCAGTTGTATGCAAAAATTAAAAGGGTAGAATACAATAAAAATATCCTCAAAGATATCATTCTTACAGGGAAAAATGAAAATAACTCGACGCTCAGAATTGCAACCAGCTTCAAGCATGGAAGTCCGGAAGATGAACTTGACGATAATCTGAAGAATTATGCCATTAACTTTAATCAGTCAACAAATTCTGCAGGAGATTATATCTTCAGATTTGAGCCGACTGAAGTTAATTTTAATAATGTAAAATGGTCTATTGATACGAGTCCCGAATTGGATCATTACATCAGTTACCGTAAGAAAACTAAAGATTTTGAGGTCAGAAATCTGAAAATTTATTCGGATCAAAGCTCTTTGTTAATTAATGAATCAATATTTAAATCTGCTAAAGATTTCTATGTAGATGCTGAAGTTCAGGATTTTGCTGTAGAAAAGCTTTTAGAAATGCAGGCCGGCGGAAATCCGATGGATATTAAAGGTTTAGCCAATGGAAGCGTGAAAATCAAAATGGATAAAAGCACATTGCAGCCATTGGTTGATTTAACCGTAGACGACATCATGATGAACGGAAACGATATGGGAGACCTTACCATTTCTGCAGTCAACGGATTTTCTTTAAATGTATATGATGTCGACGTAAAGGTAACATCCGCAGGCGTTATTGGAAATAATAACCTTCACCTGACGGGAACAGTCAACAACAATACACCTTCTCCAACAATTGATCTGGTTACAGAATTGAGAGATTTTGATTTAGCTTTTACTCAACAGTTTGTGCAGACTATTTTTGGAAATTTAAGAGGAAAAGCAACCGGAGATTTAAAAATAAACGGAACGCTTAAAAATCTTGATTACAGTGGTGATATTGCTTTAAAGGAATTTGGTTTAAAATTATTGTTCACTGGAGTAGATTACTCATTTGATGATACGGTGATTCCGCTTTCTAAAGGTCTGGCGATTTTAAACAATATCGGAGTTCACGACGGAAGAACCAATTCTCAGGGTACGATTTCCGGGGCGATTCAGTTTGAAACTTTATCATCCATGGGAGTCAACCTGGTAATGAGAGCAGATAATTTATTAATGCTGAACACGACTCAGAAAGAATATGATCTTTTTTGGGGAAGAGTGTATGGGCAGGGTGATTTGTACGTTGACGGTCCGGTTTCTGCGTTAAATTTATCAACTCCGAATATGAAAGCATTGAACGGAAGTACATTTACGTTCAACTCAAGCTCAACATCAAACGTGGAAGAATTTAAAATGCTTAGGTTTCTGAAAGAAGGAAAAGACGGTTTGGTTACGTTAGAGGACAAGAAAAAATCCGGAGCCAACATGAATATCGATTTCAGTCTTGATGTTGATAAAGGAACTACGGTGAATGTTTTGGTGGGAGATGATGTAGGAAATATTACGGTAAAAGGAGTTGCCGATGACTTGAGATTCCAGATGGGAAGACAGGGAGCTATAGCAATGAACGGTGCGTATATGGTTGACAGTGGAACGTTTGTTTCTAAGGCGATTTTAAACAGGACTTTCCAAATTCAGAAAAACAGCAGCATCCGTTGGGACGGTGATGCGATGAAGCCTATGCTTGATATCACTGCAAATTATGTAAGAATGGTTTCGAATGCCGGAGAATATCTGAATATGGGTCAATTGCAGCCTATCAGTATCCTTCTTCAGGCAAATATCACCAATACTTTAAGCGATCCTAAAATAGCGCTGAATGTTACCGCACTTGATGTATCGAGTCAGGTAAAAGAAACTTTAGCAGCAAGAATAAATCAGACGGAAGGAGAGAATGTTTTACAGTTTGGTTCCATTTTATTATTAAATAGTTTTAATGTTTCCAATACAGGGAATTTAAATTTTGATGCGGCTGGTGTAGCAGAATCTTCAGGTTACAACATGTTGCTAAAACAGTTGGGTTCAGTGCTTAATACAATGAGTAATGAATTTCAGATTGATTTAAATTATGTAAAAGCTGATCAGAATTCAAATTTGGGCGACCGGGCCAATGCGGGAGTAAGTTTTGATCTTTCACCAAGAGTTACCGTGAAAACTGGATTGGGTATTCCTTTAAATAAAACAGATGCTACAGAAACTAACTATCTCTCCGGGGAAGGAAGTATAGAGTATGATATTTCTAAAAAGAACGACGGGACTTTATTGCTGAGAGGGTATTCTAAACCCACCAATATCGGAATGGGTGTCGGGACGGTTGGTACCAACGGTTCTGCAAATCAGGCGTATGGTGGTGGTATCGTATGGAGTAAAAGCTTCAATTCTTTCTTTAAAAATAAGAGAAAAGATAAAAAACAACCTCCTGCTAATAAGGAAATAAAAACAGATTCCGTAAAATCAATGGTTAAATAATCTGAATCCTTGAATGATTTTTATCATCCGTGTTAATTATTGTTAATGTTTGATATATTTTTTTTAGTTAATTTATTTTTCTTAATTTTGTAAAAAATTTATCGATTTTTTAGGAAAAATATAATTTCACTAATATGAACTATCAACTGGACGAAATAGACAAGAAAATTCTTGATTTCTTAGTAGAAAACACAAGAATGCCTTTTACAGAAATTGCAAAACAGATGGACGTATCTGCAGGAACAATTCATGTGAGAGTGAAGAAAATGGAAGATGCAGGTATTATTTTAGGATCATCTCTTAATTTAGATTATGGTAAACTAGATTACCACTTTACAGCTTTTATCGGAATCCTTCTAACAAAATCAAACCGTACTCAAGAGGTTTTGAAAGAGTTAGGAACCATTCCAAACGTGGTAGAAGCAAGCGTTATCTCTGGAAAATACAATATTTTCTGTAAGGTAAAAGCTAAAAATACTGAAGACGCTAAAAAGATTATTTATCAGATCGACGACATCCAGGATGTGATGAGAACTGAGAGTATGATCTCAATGGAAGAGTTTTTGAGCGATAAAAACAGATTGATAAATGCAATCTCAATTTAATCAAATTTTAGACGATATAAATACCGAAGAACTTATGAATTTATTCATAAGTTCTTTATTTTTGCACTATGGAAAAGGAATACAAAGAATACAGTTACTTTGATGAAGATCCTAAAAAAGGGTGGGGTTTTATTTTGGCATTGGCGTCTTTGCTTCTGTTTACTTTCATGGGGATTGGGCTCGATTTTGACGAGTATCTGCAACACGAAACCCTGAATATTCCTTCAGGATATTTTTATTTTATTTTCTCAATCGACATTTTAATGATTGCAGGAATTGTACTTATGTTTTTCTACAGAAAAATAGGTATTATTCTTTTTCCTGTGATGCTTGTTCTGCACTTCTTTATGCACAATTATTACCTTTCTACATTCTTATATTCTGATGTCACCAATCTTTTTCTTTTTACAGGCTTTGGAATGCTGGCAATTATTCCGAAGTGGAAGTTTTTTAGATAAATATTATTTGCACGAGTACAGTTTTAATTAAATATAAAAAAAGCATCCAAATTGGATGCTTTTAAACTTTATTTCAAAAAGAAATTTATTTATCTAAAATTCTTTTCACCGCTTCAATTACCGCCGCAGAATCGATTTTATATTTTTTCATTAATTCGGCAGGAGTTGCAGATTCTCCGAATGTATCGTTTACCGCAACAAATTCTTGTCTTGTAGGTCTTTTTCTAGCCAACATTCCCGCTACTGATTCTCCCAAACCACCTAAATAGTTGTGCTCTTCAGCAGTAACAATTTTACCTGTTTTTTCAACAGATTTTAAGATGATTTCTTCGTCCAGAGGTTTAATTGTGTGGATATTGATTACTTCACAGGAGATACCTTCTTTTTCAAGCTCTTCAACCGCAAGTAAAGATTCCCAAACCAAGTGACCTGTTGCAACAATCGTTACGTCTGTCCCTTCTTGCAAAAGAATACCTTTTCCGATTTCGAAAGGCATATCTTCAGGGATGAATACTGGAACTACCGGTCTTCCGAATCTTAGATAAACAGGGCCTTCAAAGTCAGCAATTGCTAGAGTAGCTGCTTTTGTCTGATTGTAGTCACAAGTGTTGATGACAGTCATTCCCGGAAGCATTTTCATCATTCCGATGTCTTCCAAAACCTGATGTGTTGCACCGTCTTCACCCAAAGTAAGGCCTGCATGAGATGCACAGATTTTTACGTTTTTATTAGAATAAGCAATCGACTGACGAATCTGGTCATAGACTCTCGAAGTAGAGAAGTTAGCAAAAGTTCCTGTAAAAGGAATTTTTCCTGTGATGCTCAGACCTGCAGCCAATCCCATCATATTTGCTTCAGCGATACCGACCTGATAAAATCTTTCAGGAGCTTTTTCGATGAATTTTTCCATTTTCAAAGAACCGATAAGGTCTGCACAAAGGGCAACAACATTAGGATTTTTGTCAGCCAATTCAGCCAATCCGGCACCGAATCCTGAACGTGTATCTTTTTTTTCTGTATATGTATATTTCATGTGAAGTTTAAATTTAAATAATTGATGAACAATGTTTGATGATTGATTTTCCATCTTATCATTTACCGATTATCATTCATCATTTATAATTAATAATCTGCCGGAGCTTCTAAGTACAATTGTTTGAAAGCGGTATCCAACTGCTCATCACTTGGAGCTTTACCGTGCCATGCATGAGTTCCCATCATATAATCTACTCCGTTACCCATAATGGTATGAAGGATGATTGCAACCGGTTTTCCGTTTCCTGTTTCGGTTTTTGCTCTTTCCAAAATAGCAATTACGGCTTCAAGATCGTTACCGTTTTTCTCTTCTAAAACGATCCATCCGAAAGCTTCTAATTTAGCATGAAGATTTCCCAATGAAAGTACATTTTCTGTGCTTCCGTCAATCTGTTGTCCGTTATAATCAATGGTGGAAATAATATTGTCAACCTTTTTCCCTGCTGCATACATGAATGCTTCCCAGTTCTGACCTTCCTGTAGTTCTCCGTCACCCTGAAGAGTATAGACTAAAGAATTGTCACCGTCTAATTTTTTACCCTGAGCAACACCTAAAGCTACAGAAAGTCCCTGTCCTAAAGATCCTGAGGCCACTCTGATTCCTGGCAAACCTTCGTGAGTGGTCGGGTGCCCCTGTAATCTTGAATCTAACTTTCTGAAAGTTCTCAATTCATCAACCGGAAAGAAACCAAATCTTGCCAAAGTAGAATAGAAAACCGGTGAAATATGTCCGTTTGAAAGGTAGAAGTGATCTTCATTTTTACCTTCCATAGTAAATGGCAATTTGTAATTCAGAATTTTACCATAAAGCGCAGTAAAATATTCTGTACAGCCTAAACTTCCACCAGGATGCCCTGAATTGACAGCGTGAACCATTCTCAAAATGTCTCTTCTGATTTGTGTTGTAAGAGATTTCAGCTCTTCAATACTTTTACTCATATATTAGGATTTATTTATTAGAATTGATACATGCGAATTTACAATTTTTTGTCGGCTTACGGAAATGGAAAAATCCGGATTTTGAGTTCCGGATTTTGTTATTTACTTTGTCAAAATTTACAATTTTTGACAAAGTTTTGAATTATTGTAATAATGTATTTGCTTTAACCAAAAAATTAAAAAGGTCGATTATTTTTTTACTATTGAAAATTATTTCCTATGTAGACTTCTTAGTAATTTCAGTTGATAGTTTGTTTTTTTGAAAGAGAAATATTTAAAGAAAATGGTTTGGTGTGTATTCAACCTTGACAAGGTTAATTTTTGCGTCAAAAAAAATCGGTGAGGTAAAATATTCTTGCCAAGATTAAAACTGATAATCTGTTTCTTTTTGATGACACATCATGAAATTTTCCCTATTCTCAAACATTTCAATCACCTCATTTCTTTTTATTAAAGTTACGGAATTGCTAAGAATTGTTTTGTAAGAGGAATAATTATAGTTTTTAAAATCTACCAAATTAGGATTCTGATGTATGTAAATAATACAACGTCTTAAATACTCTTCAGAAGTAATTAATTTTCTTTTAAAAGGTGATTCAATGAGTGAACCGTGACGCTTGTTTTCTTTGTTGAATGCCTGCGAATAAGAATTAAATATCTTTGCGAACTGTTTTGAAAATAAATTTTGAGAAGCATGTAATCCTTTTTCAAAATCTTTTTCTTTGCGAAATTTAATTTCGTCTAAATCTTTATCATCCTTAATTTTGACTAACAAATGAAAATGGTTTGGCATTAAACAGTATGCATAAATGTCACAAACATCCAAAAGGTTTTCTTTAAGTTTATTTAGAAAAAATTGATAGTTTCTTTCCGTTTTAAATATGACTTCACCATTAATTCCACGGTTGTAAATATGATAAAAGTAATCAGCCTCTATGGGAGTAATTCTAATATCCATTGTGTTTTTACTTTTTAAGCTATTAATTTTTCAATTAAGTTGAAGGTTTTTACGCTTTAAATCTACTGAATTTTGCAACAATGTGCCTTTTTTGATTTCGAATCAACCTTGTCAAGGTTCGAAACCTTGACAAGGTTATTGAGATGCAGCCCGACTTGAACGGAGCTCTTTTTGTGAAACAAAAAAGCGGGAGTGGAAGGCGGAAAAAGCTGCCCAAATAATTATTAAACCAACTTCAAATAATTCTTATTCTTCACCAGCCACAACCCAATAAAGGTCAACAAACCATTTAAAATAATCAGTTCCACACCAATTCGGTAATCGGTGTAAGTGGTTACAGAATAATTAATTAGATAAGTAAGAACCGGTGCCAAAAGTGTCACCACAAGAATTGAATATTTTTTTGAAATATTAAATTTGGTAAAAATTCCGAATGCGAAAAGCCCTAAAAGCGGTCCGTACGTGTAACCTGCAATTTCCATGATAAGGTAAACAATCGATTTATCATTCATCGCCTTGAAAACCATGATTAAAATAAAGAAAACCACAGTGAACGTTAAGTGAATTTTCATACGAAGATGTTTCTTTTGCTTTTCTGTTCTGGTTTTATCTTCATTTAAATTTAATAAATCTACACAATAAGAACTCGTCACGGCCGTCAAAGCACCATCTGCAGAAGGGAAAAGGGCTGAAATCAATCCAATAATAAAAATGACGGAAATCGTCATCGGGAAATATCCGTTCAACGATAAAGCAGGGAATAAATCGTCTCCCATGATGTTTTTCACATTTCCTGCAGCATCTTTAAATCCGAAGACATTAGAAACTACCTCTTTTCCGTCTACCATGCTTGTTACTTCAGAATATCCAGCGCCATTTTGTAAGGCAAAAAGATAAAGCAAACCGCCTAAAAATAAGAACGCTAAATTTACAAAAAGCAATGTCCCTGCGAAAGTCAGCATATTTTTCTTAGAGTTTTTCAGATTGTCAACCGAGATGTTTTTCTGCATCATTTCCTGATCCAATCCGGTCATTGCAATCGTTATGAAGATTCCTCCCAAAATTGTTTTCAGGAAAAATGTCTTGGAATTCGGATCAAAATTAATGAAGTGAGTATAGTTTTTCTGCTCTAGAATTGTATATGCTTCCCCAAAAGATAGATTTAAATTAGATAAAATATAAACTATACACGCAATCAAACTGATGATCATGAATGAAGTCTGCAAAGTATCTGTAATGACAATAGTTTTCACTCCGCCTTCAAAAGTATAAAGAAGTACCATTAAAAGAAGTACCAAAGCCGTTACCCAAAACGGAACGCCCAAACCTTCCAATAAAAATATCTGTAAAACATTGACAACTAAATATAATCTTGCCGTTGCGCCAATCGCTCTCGAAACAATAAAAAATACGGAACCAATTTTATGCGCTTCAACATTGAATCTTCTGCCTAAGTACGTGTAAATCGAAGTCAGATTCATCTTGTAATAGAGCGGAAGAAGTACCGCCGCCACAATAAAATACCCGATGAAAAAACCAATTACCATCATGTAATATTCAAAACCTCCGAAAATGTATTCACTTCCTGTCATTTTCCCGACGGTTCCCGGAACGGAAATAAACGTTACGCCACTTAAGCTGGTTCCGATCATTCCGAAGGCTACAAGCCACCATTTACTTTTTTTGTTGCCGATGAAAAATGATTGATTGTCAGAATTTCGGCTTGTAAAATATGAGATCACCAAAAGGCCTACGAAATAAACAAATACAAACAGCAAAAGGACAGTTCCTGGATTCATGCTAAGGTTTTAAATTTTAGCAAATATAGTTTTTTTTGTTTCTGTTGAAAAAGAAAAACCTTTCAACGGGATTTCGTGAAAGGTTTTTAAGATTTTAATTCTGATTGTAATACTACAAAACGTCTCTCAAATCTTCATTTTTTTGAAAAGTAGCTTTTGCGAACGGGCAAAGCGGAATGATTTTTTTGTTGTTTTCTCTCGCAAATTCTACTGCTTTGATCAGCATTTCTTTTCCAACACCTTTTCCGTTGTAAGCATCTTCTACTTCGGTGTGATCGATGATGAATCTGTCTTCACCAGCCCATGTATAGGTCATTAATCCTGCTCTGTTTCCGTCCATTATAGCTTCAAAGCTTCCGTGTTTTTCGTCGTTGTTTTGTTTTACTTCTATCATATTATGAAAATTTGGTTTGAATTTCTATTTCGTTAAGCAATATTTTGTGCACCGGACAAGCGTCTGCGATGGTATGAAGTCTCTTTAGTTGTTCATCGCTCAGATTGCTTCCTTCAAAACTAACATTTCTTTTAAAAACAGCCAATTTTGTCAGTGGAAAATTTTCCAGTTCTACTTCTACGTCGATTTTTTCAACGTCCCATTCTTTTCTGTCGATGTACATTCTTAAAGTCGCTGCAGTACAACTCGCCAAAGACGTAGCCAGAATTTCAAAAGGATTAAAACCTTTGTTTTGTCCGCCTTTATCAACGGGTTCGTCGGTAATCAGAGTGTTTTCACCTGCGATCACTTCTGTGTAATATTTTGTTTTGCCTAGACTTGCTTTTACGGTTACAGCCATGTTTTATTATTGATGTTAGATGATTTATAATCGATAAAAATCTTTGATTTTCAAAGCTTTTGTGATGAAAATTGAGTTTAACCTATTTGTTTTTTAAAGTTTTCAATTTTTTCGTTTAAATCTTTCAGCATTTCAGGATTGATGACACCGCTTTCCAAATCAAAATTTTCATAAAATTTAGGTAATGAGAACGTTTCTTTTACGTCTGCTGCAAATTGCGGAAAGAAAGTTTTTGCTGTATTCATTACATTTCCGCCACCGTAACCGCCGGGTGAAGTGCTCATTAAAAGCATCGGTTTATTCTGGAAAACTTTCACATTAATTCTTGATGCCCAATCGAAAACATTTTTAAAAGCTGCCGAATAAGAGCGGTTGTGCTCTGCCAAAGAGCAGATAATCACATCACAATCTTCAATCTGTGTCAAGAAATTATGAGCTTCATCAGGAAAACCTTTCTTTTCACGGTCAACGGAAAAAACGGTCATATCGAAATCATTAAGGTCAATTAAATTAATTTCGTTTTCTTCAAAGCTTTTCAGAACAAATTTTACCAGTTCTCTGTTGATGGATGTGGAAGATGTACTTCCTGCAAATGCTAATATTTTCATATTTATTTATTGTTAAATGATCAAAAAGTATAATCCTGAATTGATTATTTTTTCACTGAATCTTCTTTTACCTTTTCCAAATAATCGTCTTCCAGATTTTTGAGCCTTTTAAAATAATTTTCTTTATCCATAAACAATTTTGGATTGTAAGGATCACCTTCTTTTCGTTTCTTATGAAGGTCAAACTGGCTTGCGTGCGAGGCTACCCATAGATCAAAATCTATTTTTTTCATATCTTCAAAAGTCTGTGCATAATCTTTTTGAATAGTAGGATAATTCTTTACATCCGAAAATTTATGGTCAATTATAATCGAAGGTAAATTGGCGATCAAAACTTTGTAAATTTTGTTTCCATCTTTGGTTTCAAGTAAAAAACTGCACGATCCTTTTGTGTGGCCGGGATGGTGAAGCAATGTTAACACCGTATTTCCTAATTTTATTTTATCCTTGTTTTTTAGAAGAAAATCAGGATTTACAGGTTCGAAAGTGACCCCGTATTTTCCCAATTCATGGTCAGATTTCCCGCCACTTTTGACCTCTGTTGCATCTTTTCCGTCCACATAAAGTTTTGCGCCGGTTTCTTTTTTTATCTGAGCCATTGCACCCATGTGATCAAAATGAGCCTGCGTTAAGGTAAGAATTTTAATATCTTTATAATTAAGACCGAGCTTTTCGATATTCCTTTTAATAGTAGAGTAAGAATCTGCCAAACCTGTGTTGATAAGAATATTGCCTTTATTGGTTACGATAAGATAAGAGGCAAGATCGTAAGTTCCTACATAATACAGATTGCCAACAATTTTGAAAGGTTCATAGGCTTTTGACCATTCTGCCGGATTGTTTTTAGGCTCAGTTACCGTTGTTTGTGCAATCCCCAAAAAAGATGCGCAAAATAAGAATAAAATTGCAAGGTTTTTCATTTATAAAAGATTGGTCTAGCTATTAAAATCAGTTTTATTTTCTGTTCAAAATCGCTTTTGGTAACGGAACATATTCTTTGTCATCTCCCGGAACTAGAGGGAAAGCTTCATGATTCTGATCATTCCAGTCTACTTTTGCTTTGTCTATTGCTTCTTTGTCTGAATTGACAAAATTCCAGAAAATGAAACGTTCTTCGTTAAAAGGTTCGCCTCCAAAAAGATACACAGTAGCGTTTTCGCTCATTTCAAATTCGCAAAGTTGCGAGTTTTTAGCAATCAGCAATTGTTTTGAACCGTAAGAATTATCTTCAATATTGACCGTCCCGTCCAAAACATACATTGCAGCTTCACCATAAAGATCTTGTCCAATGCTGATTTTCTGTGCAGTCTTGGTTTTAATTTCAATAAAAAATAATTTACTGTGAACAGGAACCGGAGATTTCTTTCCGAAAGCTTCGCCTGCAATTAGTTTATACTGAACTTCACCTTCTTCCCAAACCGGAAGCTCATGGGCTTCAATATGATGAAAAGTAGGTTCACTTTGTTCCAAATGTTTCGGAAGACCTACCCAGATTTGAAATCCGTGAAGTTTTTTATCGGTTGTTCTTAAATATTCGGGAGTTCTTTCTGAGTGTACAACACCTTTTCCGGCGGTCATCCAGTTTACGGCTCCAGGTTTTATTTCAAGAGCGCTTCCTATGCTGTCTCTGTGAAAAATTGATCCTTCAAGCAGATAGGTCAAGGTTGAAAGACCGATGTGCGGATGTGCAGCAACATCAAGATTCTGATAATCTTTCAGTTCGGCAGGTCCCATGTGATCGATAAAAACGAAAGGTCCTACTGCTCTTTTTTCACGGAAAGGTAATAATCTTCCCACTAAAAAATTTCCTATATCTGCTGATTTTTCTTCTATGATAAGTCCGATATTTGACATAATGATTGTGATTTTAGTTTTTTGTATAAAGCTAATTTAATTAAATTTTCTACTATTTACAGTACTTTAAGTAAAATTAAAGTTTGTCGTAACTTTCAAATCTTTCTTCAACAATTCGTTTCCACTCCGGATGTTTTCTGATAAAGGCGAAAACGTACGGGCAGAAAGGAAGTAGTTTTTTACCGCTTTCTTCAATATAAATCAATGTTTTTTCAACAACTGCTGCAGCTGCTCCGGTTCCTGCCAATTCCGGTTCAGCCTCTGTATGTATTAATGCAATCTGATGACTTGTTTCTTTGTAATCGATAAATGCGAAATGACCGTTTAATTCAATTTCAAATCTCTTTTTTTCTTCGTTTTTTACTAACGGAATGCTTTCAAATTCTGGTTTCATGATGTTATATTTTTTAAGTTGTGATTTTATTTTAATTTTTGTCATTCTGAACGAAACTAAGCGTGTGGAAGAATCTTATTTTAAAGAGATTCTTCCTTCGTCAGAATGACAAATAGTATAATTATTAATTGAAAATTAATCTTCCAAATATCCAAATTTCCCGGTGTTGAAATCTTCAAAAGCCTGCATGATTTCTTCTCTGGAATTCATTACAAAAGGGCCGTGTGGAAAAATAGGTTCGTTAATAGGTTCGCCGCTGATAATCAATATAATTGAATCTTCTGTTGCTTCGATCGTAAAACTTTCGCCTTCATTTTTGAACAAAACAAAATTGTTGGTGGGTGCTTTTTCTTCACCATTCACAATAATATTTCCTTCGATGACTAAAGCCGCTGTATTGAAATTTGGCGGAAAATTAAATTCTGCCTTTCCTCCTGATTTTAATTTGGCATTCATCAAATTGATTGGCGTGAAGGTAGAGGCAGGACCTTTATTTTCATTGTATGATCCGGCAATAATTTCGATAAAACCATTGTCGCTCAAATCTACTTTTTTCATTTCTGAATTTGAAATAGCCTGATATTTTGGTTTGCTCATTTTATCTTTTGCAGGAAGATTTACCCAAAGCTGAACCATCTGGAAAATTCCGCCTTGCCTTGACCATTCTTTTTCGTGATATTCTTTATGAAGAACGCCGCTTGCGGCAGTCATCCACTGTACGTCGCCTTCGCCAATGATTCCGCCGCCGCCTGCGCTATCATGATGTTCTACTTTTCCCTGATAAGCAATTGTTACGGTTTCAAAACCTCTGTGTGGATGGACGCCAACACCTTTTGGAGTTTCGGAAGGATTAAAATGAAATTTAGAATTATAATCGAGCATGATAAACGGATCCATCCTTTTCATATCCAGTTTTTGAGCGCTCGGAATAAAATTATGCACCCTAAAACCATCGCCTACGAAATGTGCAGCCTTCGGTGGAATTACGATTTCTACTTTTTTAGTTGTCATAATATGTTTGTTTATTTGTAAACAAATTTAGGACAGCAAGAAGAGAATTACATTGATGTGTGGTAAGTAGTGAGTAGGATAGTCGGAGCGTTTTAGGGTCAGTATTTTTGTACTCTAATACTCAATTACGCCTCGGACTTCATATTTTTTCCGTCTGATACATGGAGTCTCCTGAAAACTAAGCTTGATAAAATCGTTAAAATTCCCACCGTTAAAAATGTATAACGAAATGCGTTATGGGTTTCGTGCTGAATAAGTTCAGGGCTGTTTTCATAAATTTTTAAGACAATTAAACCAAATGCAATCCCAAAACCAATAGCTAATTGCTGATTAACTGAAATCAGAGAATTTCCGCTGCTGGTCTGAAAGTTTCGTAAATCTGCAATGGAAATCGTATTCATCGAAGTAAACTGTATCGAATTGAAAAATCCTAAAATCGCAATCACCGGAACAAACCAGTAAATAGAATCGTGAATATTGGGAATCGCCAAACAACAGATTAAAGTTCCAATCACGAAAGTATTGACCATCAAAGTTTTTTTGTAGCCGTATTTATTTAAAATTCGGATGACCGAAGATTTTCCGAACATTGCCGTTAAAGCCATCGGAGCGATAATCCATCCTGATATCACGGCAGATTGACCGTACGCAATCTGAATCATTAGAGGAAGTAAGAGCGGTACGGAGCTAATGCCTAATCTTGTGGCAAGATTCCCGACAATTCCTACCCGAAATGTACGGACCTGAAATAAACTTAAAGGAAAAATAGGATTTCCACCTCTTTTTGCATGCCGGTAATAATAATAAAGAAATAAGAATCCTAAAATGAAAACGAGTAAAACCGGAGTGATATTCTGCATATCTCCGAATAACTCCAATGAAATCGAAAGCAGGAGAGAGGCTGCCGCAAAAATCATAAAGCCTTTTAAATCAAAATCGGTTTCCCGTGAATTGTAATTGGGCATATATTTTAAACCTAAAACAATTCCTAAAACTCCAATCGGAATATTAATAAGAAAAATCCAGTGCCAAGAAAGATAATCAACCATGTAACCGCCCACCAAAGGACCTAAAACTGGGCCAATCAAAGCGGGGACGATTGCAAAGTTCATGGCTTTGAGCAATTCATTTCTGTTGAAAGTTTTAATTAAAGCTAATTTTCCCACGGGTGTCATCAAACTTCCACCGACTCCCTGAATCACTCTTGAAATGACCAAATGCGTTAAGTTTTGCGAAAGTGCACATAATACAGAACCTAAACTGAAAAGTACCAAAGCAAAAATAAAGACCCTTCTCGTTCCGAAACGGTCTGCCAAAAACCCACTTGCAGGCATGAAAACAGCAAGTGTCAAAACATAACTGATAATGGCATTCTGCATATTCAGAGGAGATTCGTTTAAATCTCTTGCAATGGATGGCAGTGAAGTATTCAGGATGGTGGAGTCTAGCATCTGCATGAAAATCGCAGTTGCTAAAATGAGCGGGAGAACTTTTTTTACGGTCTGGCGTGGGGATATAGTTGTCGGCATAAGCAAGAAATGATTTTAAAAAAGCAATTTTAAAACCATTTTATAATATTAAAAAAGTCCTGCGAGAAATCGCAGGACTTATGGGTTTATTTTCTAGGCTTTTCTACTCCTATCCACGCTTCACCTTCTCTTTTAACCTGGCTTAGTGTGAAAGTTTTAAAATCATCTGTTTTGTATTCGATGTTATCTACGTTTTGCTCAAATGGCATGATGTAGAAGAAATCTTTGTCTGTTTTATCAGCCTTACTTCCTTTTTTCACAGTCGGCATATACTTTCTGTTGAATTTGTATTTTGGTAAATACTGCTTCAGTGAAGCGTAGAATTTCTTGTCTTCTTTTTCGTTAGGAACAATGTCTACAATGTTGAATTCGTCTTTTTTCTTATCAACCCAAAGATAATAGATGGTTTCTTCCATCGTTTTTTTGTTCAGAGAAGCAAATCCGAAGAATTCTTTTGGTACCAATTCTTTGATCTTTTCTGCATCCACTTTAGTGAAATATTCACCTTGAGAAGGATCAACATACGTTTCCAGGTTGTATAATAAGACTTGATTGTTTTGGAAGTTTTTGTTTTTGAAATATTGGTCTAGCGATAATTCTGCTGTTTTTCTCAATTCTTTACCTCTGTCATCCAATTTCTTTGTCGGGTTTTGAGGATTTACTTTTTTTACAAAGTTATAAAGAACTACAGGCTTGATATCCGCAAGGTGAGGGAAGGTTTTCAGCTGTTCAGCTTTTACCAACCAATAATATTGCTGATAGTAATCGTCTTTATCAACAGGTTTTACACTTTTATACGTAAGAGCCAGTTTTTTAGAATTAAGATATTTTCCATATTTACCTTGTCCAAAAGCAAAGCTTACAGATAGTAAAGCAAATAAAATAGTAATGTTTCTTTTCATTTTACAGCAAAGATTTTTTTAATTTTTCAAATATAATTATTTATTAGATAATAAGTTTAATACTTAGTTAAATTATGCAAATATTATTGATTTTATTCAAGAAAAAATCCTGTACGAATACAGGATTGATAAATTTATTGATTTTAATATGAGGTTTCGTGTACTTTCACGGCTCTTCCGCTTGGGTCACTCATCATCTTAAATGCTTCATCCCATTCTAAAGCAATCGGAGACGAACAAGCTACTGATGGTACTGAAGGAACAGTTGCTGCCGCTGTTTCGCTAGGGAAATGTTCTTCGAAGATCGTTCGGTAGCGGTATTCTTCTTTATTTTGAGGAGTATTTAAAGGAAATCTGAATTTTGCATTTGTCATCATCTCATCCGTTACATATTTTTCTGCAATATCTTTCAAGGTGTCAATCCAGGAATATCCTACACCGTCAGAGAACTGTTCTTTTTGTCTCCAAGCAATAGATTCAGGTAAAAGATCTTCAAAAGCTTTTCTCAAAACCCATTTTTCGATCTTTCCTTCTTCTTTGTTAATCATTTTATCCTGAGGATTCACGTTCATTGCAATATCCATAAATTCTTTATCCAAAAACGGAACTCGTCCTTCAATTCCCCAGCTCATCAAAGCTTTATTAGCTCTCAAACAATCATAAAGGTGAAGTTTCCCCAGTTTTCTTACCGTTTCATCATGAAATTCTTTAGCATTCGGAGCTTTGTGGAAATACAGATATCCACCAAACAACTCGTCCGCACCTTCACCGGAAAGTACCATTTTAATTCCCATCGATTTAATCACTCTTGCCAAAAGATACATGGGCGTGGATGCTCTGATGGTTGTCACATCATAAGTCTCCAAATGATAAATCACATCCCGAATGGCATCTAAACCTTCCTGAACGGTAAAATTAACCTCATGGTGAACAGAACCGATATGTTCAGCCGCTTTTTTCGCAGCCGCCAAATCAGGAGAACCGACCAAGCCTACCGCAAAACTGTGCAGTCTTGGGTACCAAGCTTCCTGAGTGTCTCCACTTTCAACTCTCTGTCTTGCGTATTTTGCAGTAACCGCAGAAATGATGGATGAATCTAAACCTCCTGAAAGTAAAACTCCGTACGGCACATCGCTCATCAACTGTCTGTGAACTGAATCTTCCAGGCCTTTTCTGATTGCCTGAATGTCTGTAACACTATCTTTTACAGCATCAAAATCTTCCCAGTCTCTTTTATACCATTGCTGAGATTCGCTGCCTTCAACGCTGTACACATAATGTCCAGGAAGAAAAGTTTCGATTTTTTTACAAACACCTTCCAAAGCTTTCAGTTCAGAAGCGATATAATAGTTTCCGTTCTTGTCCCAACCTTGGTAGAGCGGGCAGATTCCCATGTGGTCACGGGCAATCAGATAGATGTTTTTTTCGATGTCGTATAATGCAAAAGCGAAAATTCCGTTGAGTTTTTCGATAAAATCTTTTCCGTATTTTTCGTACAATGCCAGAATCACTTCACAGTCAGACTGGGTCTGAAATTCATAATCAGGAAATTCTTCTTTGAGTTCTCTGTGGTTATAGATTTCGCCATTCACAGCTAAAACCAGTTTACCGTCTTTAGAAAACAAAGGCTGCTTTCCTGAAGTTGGGTCAACAATGGCTAATCTTTCATGAGAAAATAATACTTTCTCATTTTGAAAAACACCACTCCAGTCAGGACCTCGATGACGGATTTTTTTAGACATTTCCAAGACCTGAGGCCTTAATATTTCAGTTGGCTGTTTGGCATCAAACAGGCATACAATTCCACACATGTTATTTTTATTTAGAAGCGAAATTAAGAATAGTAAATAAATTTTAAAACAAAAGTTTGCATAAAGTTAATATTTTAAACCAATTTAATTATTTTGGTTTAAAAATTTATTTTTAACACGGAATTTACTTATCTAAACTTGATTTTTTACTGTGAGATCATGAGAAGTTATTTTAGATCAAAAAAAGTTAGAAAATATTGATGTATGATAATTATTAATTCAATTATTTTCCATTACTTTGTGGCTCGAAATAATTTTTTTTCATCATTTGTGTTTTTACCTCCTTGTAATAATATTGCAAGGAGGTTTTGTTTTTACTCAGTTCCAAGTAAAACACCCGAAATATTCCATGCGCTGAAGCTCGTTCCTTCGGGTTTTCCCTGAGGGATTTTCACCTGAATGGTGTGTTTTCCGGCTTTTAAATTTCCTAATTGAATATAATTGGGATTGGTAATTGTTCCGGGGCACCAATTGGATCTGCTGAGGTCTGACGAAGATAGTCCGTCCGGGAAATTTCCGGAAGCGGGATTGTACAAACGATAAGACCCGCAATCTGTTCTCCAGGGTGTAAATGAGAAAGTCATTTTTCCATCTAAATAAATAGAATTGGCTTTCGGAATAAATTCGTCGCCATTTTCCCAGCCGCCATGACCTGTTGTGATATATCTTAATTGGGCATCTTTTAAATCTTTTTCCAAAGTAAATTCCACAAATAAGCCTTTGTCATTATTAAACATCGTCGCATAATCCTGTCCTGCCATTTCCATAATATTGGTCGTGTTAAAAAGAGGAATTACTTTGTTGTTTTTATTGACCATCTGATCACTTTTGTGAATGGTAATGTCTAAACTGACCTTGTGGCCGCCTTTATCGTAATTTCCGATGAAAGTTCCTACCCAAATTTCTTTTTCAGAAAGAGCAGGCTTCAACTCGGTGATATCCTGACGAAACGGACTTACCGTTTGCCACGTTTTATCTTTTAATTCTAAATTATTAAACTTATTGATGCCGAAAGCGGTAAAAAATCTCATCAGTTCGACAGTCGGCTGATAATTTTCGTTTGAAATAATTCCAAAATACTGTTTTCCGTTCCCGTTTTCATAAGCTGGAAGTGTTTTTACTCCTTTTTCCAATCCGTCAAAAAAAGATTGAGATTTATCTTCCGGAATAAAAAATACCGTTCCTGTTCTGTCGTAAGCATCACCGTTCGATTGTTGTTTTAATTCTGCAAAAATATTTTCGCCTTGTGACATTTTTGGAAATTTTATTTTCTTTAAAATAACCGTTCCGTTCGCAAATCTTTTGATGTTTTCATCAGATTTTGATTGATCTGAAAAATTGATGATTTCATTTTCAAAAACCTTCAATGTGGTAAATCTGCTTTTCCAGAGTAAATCTTTGTAGCTTAAAAGATCTGTCGTAGTAATGGGTTTATTGATGATATTTTCAATTCCTGATTTTTTAATTTTTTTCAGTGAAGTTGCGGTCGTTGCAGAATTTCCGTTTCGTTCAATTTCTAAGACTAAACCTAAATTTTGCCCCAGACTTGATGGCCCGCCTTTTAGTTTCAGATCATTCGTGTACCAAACTTCAATCGTATTTGAATTGATTTTTGTGACCGCCTGTTTACAGTTATAGCCTAAAATTTTCTTGGTTTTATCTGTGAATTCAAAACTTTGCTTGGCAATTGATTGTGTGTCTGAAGTAGAAATAATATCTCCAGGCTTTAAAAATCCGTAAGATACAATTGTATTTGCAGGTTTTTCAATTTTGCTGATTTCGAAAGGATATTCGTTTTTTTGTTCTTTTGTCTTAGAGTTTAAAATATAGTTCTCATTTTCATTGACCCAAACGATTGTAGGGCTTTGATTCGGCTGAACTTTTCCGTTGTAAGAACTTTCATATTGAATTTCGTAAGTCTGAGCGAAATTTAAAACAGATAAAAGTATGAAAAAACTGAGTAGTAATGATCTGATCATGATATTTTAGTGGTTTTTACAAAGATAATGTTTGATTTAGATAATAAAAAAACTACTCCAAAAAATAGAGTAGTTTGTGTATTTATGTAAGATAAATTTAAGCCAATCTTTCGATCAAAGCCATATAGAATCCGTCATAACCTTGACTTGGCATTATTTTCTCGTCTTTAATTAATTTATAATCGGGGTTGTTTTTCAAAAACTCAGCAACCTGCTCGTTATTTTCAGAAGGAAGAACAGAACAAGTAGCGTACACCATTTTTCCTCCTTTTTTAAGGATTTTAGAATAATCCTGGATGATTTGCTGCTGTTCTTTTTTAATTCTGTCGATGAAAGCCTGATCGATTTTCCATTTGCTGTCCGGGTTTCTTTTTAAAACTCCCAAGCCAGAACAGGGAGCATCAATTAGCAATCTGTCAGCAGTTTCATGAAGACGTTTGATGACTTTGTTGTCAGAAATCATACGGGTTTCAATATTGTGGGCTCCGGCTCTTTTTGCACGACGCTTCAATTCAGCTAATTTCCATTCGTAGATATCCAAAGCGATAATCTGACCTTTGTTGCCCATTAATGCTGCTAAGTGAAGTGTTTTTCCACCTGCTCCTGCGCAAACGTCAACCACTCTCTGGCCTTCTTTTACGTCAAGAAAATATCCGATTTTTTGAGAGGTTGCATCCTGTACTTCAAACAATCCGTCTTTAAACGCACTCGTAAGAAAAACATTCTTTTTCTCTTCTAGCTGCACTGCATCAGGATAATTTTTTACGGTGTAAGCCACCACATTTTCAACTGCAAGGTCTGAAATCAATTCTTTTGCTGAAGTTTTCAACGAATTTGCTCGTAAAACGGTAGGAGCCTGCTCGTTCAAAGCCTTCATTTCTTTTTCCCAGATTGGGCCTAGTTCTTTTTCCAAAGTTTCTGCCAACCATTCAGGAATTGAATGTTCGATAGATTTTGTAGGAACAGTTCCTTTTTTCAGTTTGGTGGTAATGTCGGCAATTTTGATGCCTTCAAATTCTTCAAATCTTTTATAATTGGTTTTGCTCCAAAGGCAATAAGCAACAATCATTTTATAAATATTATTGGGCTTTGCGCTTTCACCCATATAGTATTCAAGGCGTCTTTTCCAACGGATGATATTGTAGAAAATCTCCGAAACAACTGCTCTGTCTTGGCTTCCCCACTTTCTGTGAGCCTTTAAAAGTCTTTCGATTACTTTATCGGCATATTTATTTTTCTCAAAAAAAGTTTCTTGTAAAGCATCGTGAATTCCGATGGCCAAGTTTCTGTGTATTAATTCCATTATTGCAGTATGCTGTTTGAACTTGCAAAAATACGAATTTAAGTTGAGAGTTAGGAGTTTATAGGTATGAGTTATGTTAGTGTAAATTTTTGAATTTAATTTGAGCATTCATTCGATTCATCTTTTATAAAATGAATTTCTTTTTACTTAAATTTCAATTTAAAACTTGTAATTCAAAAAAATTACCTTTGCAAAAATTTAAAAATATGAGTGACGTAGTTATTTGCCCGAAATGTAGTTCTGAGTTTACTTATGAGCAGGATGAACTGATGGTTTGCTCGCAGTGTTTTTACGAATGGAATCCTAAAGAAACTGCGGCAGAAAATGATAATTCAGGAAAAATTTTAGATGCAAACGGAAATGAGCTGCAGGATGGAGATTCTGTGGTAGTGGTAAAAGATTTGCCGGTGAAAGGTGCTCCGAAACCAGTAAAAGCAGGCACTAAAGTGAAAAATATCCGTTTAAGACCAGACAGCGACCATAATATTGATTGTAAAATTGATGGCTTTGGTTCGATGGCTTTAAAATCTGAGTTTGTGAAAAAAGCTTAAGAATATTGTCTTTTATAATATATAATGCGTTCTGATTCGGACGCATTTTTTTGCATTAAAAAAAAGGAAAAGATTGGACAGTGTAAACTTCCAAGACTTAGTTGCTGAAGAAAGCTAATTTCAGTCTTTTTGGTGGAAGAGAATTGAACCAAAAGTTTCCTTATGTTGTTGCTGATTCAAAATTAATAATATTATTGATAATCAGTTAGATAAATCTATTTAATTTATCCACAAACTAACATTAAGGGTGCTAAAAAAGTGTTAATTATTTAAATGAAATTTTCAAAGAACCGTTGATTTTTTCGTTGGTCTGGATAATGAGTTCTTTATTTTTTGAAATCAATTTATTCCAATAGTGATTTCCGGCGAATCTGCTTTCTATAACTTCTGCATCCAAACCATTTTCTGAAATTTGTATCTGTTGCGGGTAATACGCAAAATTTGAAAGTCTAAAATCGTTCATTTCAGATTCCGTAAAAATATTGACCTCACCGAAAAGTTTCGCAACGTAAGTGTTGTAAGGGTTTTTGTAGGTTTCTTCCGGATGGTCATTCTGTATGAGTCGCCCGTTTTCCAAAATAACAATCTGGTCAAGCCACGGAATAATATCCTGCAATTCATGAGTAGAAATAATCAGCGAAATATTCTTTTCTTTTACATATCTGAAAAGTTTTTCCCGCAGTTCGATTTTTCTTGCATAATCGAGATGACTGAAAGGTTCATCCAGCAAAAGTAATTTAGGTAAAACTGAAAGCGCTCTTGCGATGGCAACTCTTTGTTGTTGTCCGCCACTCAGGTTTTTCGGCAGTACATTGGCGTATTCTACCAATCCTACAACCTCCAAAAGTTCGTTTACGGTTTCTTTTTTCTTGGCTAAATTGATATTAGAAAGAAACTTCCCAACATTATCTGCTACGGTCGCATAGGGCATTAAGTCAAAATTCTGTGCTACGAATTTCATTTCAGCCTCTCCGGGAACGAGATTTCCTTTAGGCCCCATCAGTTTTGTGCCTTCAAATATAATTTCGCCCTGTTCCCAATTGAGAAGCCCGTAGATAAGGCTCAATAAAGTAGATTTTCCGCAACCGCTTTCGCCTGCCAACGCAATTATTTTTCCTTCCCCTAATTTTAGGTTAAAGTTTTGGAAAAGAGGCTTTTCTGAAGTATGCGAAAAATATAAATTGTTTATCTCTAATAGCATTACGCAAAAATACGGTTTTTAGAAAACACTGGCATATTTTTAGTAATTTTGCAGTGACTTAAATTTTATAATCATGCATAGAAAATTATTCTCCCTGGCAGTTCCCGCAATTTTTGCTGCAGCCGTTTTTGTTTCATGTCAGAAGGAAAAACCTGTGACAAGTGAAGGAACAGAAGTTACGACAACAAAAGATGGTAATCAATATGTGCTGGATACTTTGAATAGTAGAGTAGAGTGGAAAGGTTATAAAGTTTTTAAATCTGAAAATACCAGCCATTTTGGAACGATTACCTTTGAAAGTGGTGACGTTACGGTAAAAGATGGGAAACTTGAAAGCGGAAAATTCGTAGCAGATATGAATTCTTTGACTTCTGTTGATTTGAAAGATGATGCAGAACAATTAGGTAAATTAAATGGTCATTTAAAGAGCGGTGATTTCTTCGAAACAGAAAAATTCCCAACATCTTCTTATGAAATTACAAAAGTTACTCCGTCTGCGGAAGGCGATTACAATACGCTTTTAGATGGTAATTTAACGATAAAAGGTATTTCCAAACCTGTTCAGTTTAAAGCAAATGTTTCTGTAAACGAAGGTTTAGTGAATATTGCAACAGAGCCGAAAGACATTATGAGAGAAGAATTTGGGGTGAAATTTCAAAGCCCTGCTGAGAATGGAGTTATTAAAGATGAGGTGAGCCTTCAGATTAACGTGAAAGCTCTGGAAAAGAAATAATTATTTAGCTAAATAACCAATTAAACCTGTCTCTGTAAAAAGACAGTTTTTTTATGATAAATTCAAAACTTTTTTAATTGGAAAACCTTATTTTTGCAGATACATTTTTGAAAGGGTTAAAACAATGACAGAAAAGATAGAAGAATTACTAATCGAAGTAAACGGCTTCAGCGCAACATCCAAAGATGAGATTGAGAACTTCAGAATCAAGTATAATGGTAAAAAAGGGGTTTTAAATGATTTTTATGAATCATTAAAGACTATTCCGAATGACCAGAAAAAAGATTTTGGACAGAAAATCAATTCTTTGAAGCAAGCTGTGGCTGCTAAGTTAGAAGATTTTAAAGCATCTTCTGAGTCTTCTATAATTCTCGAAAAAGAAGACCTTACAAGACCTGCTTTTCCTTTAGAACTGGGTTCAAGACATCCGATTAATATTGTGAAGAACAGAATTATCGATATTTTTAAATCGATTGGTTTTGCTGTAGCAGACGGACCTGAAATTGAGGACGACTGGCATAACTTCACCGCATTAAACTTACCGGAATATCACCCGGCGAGAGATATGCAGGATACTTTTTTTATCGAGCAAAATCCTGATATTTTGTTGAGAACACATACATCATCAGTTCAGATTCGTTACATGGAAGAAAATCAGCCGCCAATTAGAATTTTGTCTCCGGGAAGAGTGTTTAGAAACGAAGCGGTTTCTTCACGTTCGCACTGTATTTTCCATCAGATTGAAGGTTTATATATTGATGAGAAAGTGAGTTTTGCAGATTTGAAGCAGACGATTCAGTTTTTCACAACAGAGCTTTTCGGAAAGTCAAAAATCAGAATGAGACCATCGTATTTTCCTTTTACTGAGCCAAGTGCAGAGATTGATGTGTACTGGGGATTAAACTCTGAAACAGATTACAGAATCACAAAAGGAACGGGCTGGTTAGAAATTATGGGTTGCGGAATGGTAGATCCTGCTGTTTTGAAAAACGTAAATATCGATTCTGAAAAATATTCAGGTTACGCTTTCGGAATGGGTATTGAAAGAATTACCATGCTTCTTTACCAAATGAGCGACATCAGGATGTTCTTCGAAAATGACATCAGAACACTAGAACAATTTAAATCATTATAATCGATTTATATTTAAAATAAATTCAAATCCTGTAAATTAAGTTTTTACAGGATTTTTTATTAAATTTATAGGATAATTACACAAAAAAATGGTTAAAAAATCAATGAGTTTCAGATTGAGAAAAGTTGTACAATATTCTCTTATTTTTTGCATTTTGCTAATACAGTGTATTATTGCTGGTTTTTTTTATAATGAATTTATCAACAGAAGAAATCTTAATTTCATTGAAAAGCAATTAAAGGAAGTTCATGTATTGGAGAATCTGACTGATGACTCCAGAAAAGAACTGATCAATGCTCAGGATTTTTTTCAGAAATATGTGATGAGTGAAGACAAGCAGTTTTTAGAATCTTACTTCAACTCTGTCAACAAGCTTACCAAAAATTTAGACAGTATCAATAATTTTAAATATCAAAATCCGAGGCTTAAAAAGATTTTAGCTTCACATAAGAAAGAGAGCGGGGAAACAAAAGACCTGAAATTATTGGTTGATTCCACGTATCAGTTTTCTAACAAATCAAATTTCAGAGTTCGTGACGAGCTACCGAAAACTACAAAATATAATTTAAATTACGATTTTGACAAGTTTGAAGTTCAGACTAAAACCTTTTCTGATACGGTAAAAAAGAAAGGCTTATTTGGCCGTTTAGGTGATGCGATATCCGGAAAAGAAAATGTTCGGAAAGACAGTGTGGTTGTTACCGTGAAAAGTGGTAAACCGCTTGATGTTCCAACAATTAAAGGTGAAGTTGACAGTATTGTAAATTCTATTAATAATCATTACTCAAAGGAAATTCAAAAAATACAGCTTAACGTAACCCAAAATAAAGACAACAGCGGGAAATTTTATACGACATTTAGTAATCTGTTGATTTACAGCAATCAGTTGATGAGTATTTATGAATTTGCGGTGAAAGATTCTAAAGCAGATTTAGAAAAAGAGTATGCCGACCAGGATTCTGAAAGCAACAAAATCAGAAAATATCTGGTATTTGGATTGATGGTTTTGATGTTCATCGTCTCCATTTTAATCATGTATTTTACCAGAATTGCTTTTATATATGAAAGAAAACTGAATGCTGCCAATAAACAAATCAGTGAAAACCTGAATTTTAAAAACAGAATTTTGGGGATGCTGAGCCACGAATTAAGATCTCCTTTAAAAATTATCGGAATTTTTATCAACAGAATTAATAAAAAAACAACTGACGAAAGCATTAAAGAATATTTAAAGTCAATAAGCTTTACCAATAATACTTTACTGATGCAGGCCAATCAAATTTTGGAATATACCAAAAATCAACACGTTGAAAATAAACTGATTCCTGTAGTTTTTAATCTTAAAAATGAAATCACATCCATCTTAACTTCGATTGAACCCTATATAGAAACCAGAAATAATAAGTTTATTGTTCACCAAAATATTGATCCGAATATTGTCGTTTTTTCTGATAATACCAAAATCAATCAGGTTTTCATGAATATTTTGGGAAATGCCAATAAGTTTACAGAGAACGGACAAATTACTGTCGACACTTCCGCAGAAAAAACAAATGAAAATACTGTCACTTTAACTACAAAAATAAGCGACACAGGCGCTGGAATTTCAAAATCTGATTTGGAGAAAATATTTGAACCCTATTATCAAGGCGTATTGTCTAATGAGGTAGAAAACCTAGGAGCAGGTTTGGGACTGAGTTTGTGTAAAGAAATTGTAGAACTCTACGGTGGCACGATTTCGGTAGATAGCGAAAAAAACGAGGGAACGATGGTATCTTTTATTATTAATTTAGAACTGAATCAATGAGTCAATCAGATCAAAAGCCAATTACTTTTTTGTTTGCAGACGATCATAGCCTGATCAGGCAGGGTCTTTTGTTTGTGATAGAAGATATTTGTCCAGGCAGCATGATTTTTCAGGCATCTAATCTTCAGCAGGCTTTGGAATCTGTAAAAACGAATGAAATTGATATCGCAATCATCGATGCTCATTTTCCTGACGGAAACAGCCTTACTATTTTACCAGAGATCAAAAAGATAAGACCTGAAATTAAGATTCTGGTTTTTACTGGAATTGACGAAAACACGCAGTCATTAAAATATATTAATGCCGGTGCTAATGGGTTTCTCAGCAAAATGAGTGAAGAAGATGAGATAGAAAATGCATTGCAAAAAATGCTGCAGCACGGGGAATATATTTCTCCGGTAACACAAAGTTTATTATTGAATTCTTTACGCAATCCAAAAGGAACAACCCCATTATCACGCTTGACAGAAAGAGAATTGCAGATTGCAGGATTGTACGCTGAAGGTTTGGGAAATCTTGAAATTGCTAATAAATTGGATGTAAAACAAAATACAATCAGCACCATCAAAAAAAGAATATTTGAAAAACTGGAAATTGAAAATATTGTTGAGCTTATTGAATTGATTAAAAATAATTGATAGTTTAAGTCTTACTGGTTACTTGCCACTCATTTTTACGATAAAATCATCAACAGAATCCTCCGATTCTGTTTTTTGTAGATAAATATCTACAACCCTATCGATGTATATCTAAGCTGTTTATGCTAATTATATTTCAATATCTTGGTATTTTTGTAACAAGATAATCGATTATATAATCATATCTGAAAAATAATGTGAGGTTTGGTTCAAAAAACACAAATGATGATTTCAAACTTCAGATGAAATACAAGTGATGAAAAAGAAGTATCAAAATGCAGAGCCGGAAAGGCTCTGTATGAGATACTAAAAAATGAAACACAAATTTATGATGGCTTAAAAGCCACAAATGATGATTTTTATATCAGCTTAACACAAATGATGAAGAATAGGTATCACCATGCAGAGTCGAAAGGCTCTGCGTTAGATACTAAAAAATGAAACACAAATTCATGATGGCTTAAAAGCCACAAATGATGATTTTTATATCAGCTTAACACAAATGATGAAGAATAGGTATCACCATGCAGAGTCGAAAGGCTCTGCGTTAGATACTAAAATGGAACACAAATTCATAAGGGCTTAAAAAGCCGCAAATGATGATTTTTATATCAGGTTAACACAAATGATGAAGAATGAGGTATTACGTGCAGAGCCGAAAGACTCTGTATTAAATACTTTAAAAATAAAACACAAATTGAGAAAGAGTTTCTAAAACACGAATGATTAATCCTTAGTATAATTACAAACTGCAAAGCTTGTTACCGATACAGGAAAAGCCAAAGCGATATTTTTGCTTTGGCTTACTTTTTTTGATGTAATTTCAGATTATTTCGAAAACTTCAGAGGGTATTTTACATTTTTATAATCATCAATACTCGCTTTCAATGATCCCACAGCCAATTCCGCTTTCAAGAGTAAAGGGATATGATTGCTATCGTTAGAAACCCACATCGTCACGCCTTCTTTTTCTTTAAAAACTCTTCCGCTTTTTACAGACGGAATAATTTTCAGGGCATTGATTGTTCCGAATTTTGTCTTTAAATTTTCTGTTCCCACAACTTTCAATTGAAAAGGAAACATCTCGTCATCAATCCATACGTTCATATTGATAATCGTTCCGGTTTTAAGTTCTGCAGGAGTTTTACTTCTCAAAAAATAAAAACAGGAGAGCATATCTTGCACGCCTTTTACCGATTTTATGGTTTTCACTCCATTAGCCGGATTTTTCTTATCCGTTAAGAGCAGCGTTTGATTATCATGATTGAAAACAGTTTGCAAATGCTGCGAGTAACTTCCTTCCTTCACATTTCTTACATAGTAAGTAGGCAGTTCTGTTGCCATGTTAATATAGCTTTCATATACGTCTTCTACTTTAAAGAAAGCTTTTACAGCACCTGTGGTTTGTCCTGTTCCTCTCACATAAAGATGTTGTGCTCCCTGAAAATTGGTGGTACGTGCAGATAGATTTGCTGTTCCTGCATTTAAAAATCCATAATGAATACGCAATGTGATGGATTCACCATTCGCAATATTAGTGATTTGAGAATAGCTTAAAAAGAAAGCAAATATTGCTATAATATTAAATAATTTCTTCATGTTATAAATTTTACAAAAACACTGCCAAATAAATTGCAGTTTTCTTAAGTACGAGATTTGATAAATCTCAGTTTTTTATTTAAGTTCGATTAAATATGCTTCGCATTAAAATTAGTAAATTTGCAGTTACATACAATTAAATTATCATCATATTATGATTACTACAGATATATTAATTATCGGGGCGGGACCAACCGGACTTTTTGCTGTATTTGAAGCAGGTTTGCTTAAAATGAAATGCCACATCATCGATGCACTTCCTCAGCCGGGAGGGCAATTGGCAGAGTTGTATCCTAAGAAACCGATTTTTGATATTCCTGGTTATCCGTCTGTAAATGCAGGGGAGTTGGTAGATAATTTAATGGAGCAGATCAAACAGTTTCAACCGGGATTTACTTTGGGAGAAACAGCAATCTCTTATACCAAAGTAGATGAAGAATGGTTTGAAGTTGTTACTAACAAAGGAACTATTCACAGATGTAAAGCAATTGCGATTGCCGGAGGTCTAGGTACTTTTGAGCCAAGAAAACCAACTATGGATAATGTGGCTGACTATGAAGAAAAAGGTCTGGAATATTTCGTAAAAGAACCTGAACATTTCAGAAACAAGAAAGTGGTGATTGCCGGTGGAGGAGATTCTGCCTTAGATTGGAGCGTTTTCTTATCAAATGTGGCAAGTGAAGTGACACTGATTCACAGAAGAAATGAATTCCGTGGAGCTTTGGATTCTGTAGAAAAAGTTCAGGATTTAAAGAATCAGGGTAAAATTAAATTAATTACTCCAGCTGAAGTTACTGCCATTAAAGGTGATGGAAAAGTAGAAGCAATTACAGTGGTAAGAGACGGCGAGGAGCCAGTAGATATTGAAACGGATTATTTCATTCCATTATTCGGTTTAACTCCAAAGCTGGGAGAAATTGCTCAGTGGGGATTAAATATCGAGAAAAATGCCATCGTAGTCAATAATGCATTAGATTATCAAACCAATATCGAAGGAATCTATGCGATCGGTGATATCAATACTTATCCCGGGAAATTAAAGTTGATTCTTTGTGGTTTCCACGAGGCGACTTTGATGTGTCAGAGTGTTTATAACAGATTGAATCCGGGTAAAAAATTCGTCCTGAAATATACAACCGTAAGTGGAGTAGACGGTTTCGACGGTAGCCGTAAAGAAGCTGAAAAAGCAGTTGTAAAGAAAATAGATTAATACAGTTGTTAGTTGTTGGTTTTTAGAAAATTTCCATCAATCATCAATTATCAGCGATCAATCATCAAACAATATGAGCGATATAAATATTAAAATCACCGATAGAGAAGGAGTTACTCATGATGTCATTGCGCCAACGGATATGTCTATGAATTTAATGGAAATCATCCGTTCTTATGAATTGGCAGAAGAAGGAACCATCGGAGTTTGCGGCGGAATGGCAATGTGTGCATCTTGTCAGGTTTATGTAATCAATGATCCGGGGCTTGAGCCGATGGGTGATGAAGAAGATGCGATGCTTGGTGAAGCATTCCACGTAGAGCCAAACAGCAGATTGGGTTGCCAGCTGCATATGGCGATGGACATGGAAGGTCTTGAAGTGCAGATCGCTCCTTATCCTTAGAACATTTTATACATAATTAAAAAACTCCCGATATTGTTTCGGGAGTTTTTATTTTTAATGTAAGATTAATAAAATTCTGTTCCATCTGGCGAAATTTTATTTTCAAAAACATCTTGCCAATTTAGATATATTTCTGTAGTTGGAAATGAAGTGTTCTTATGAGCAGATTTTTGCCACGTAAGATGAACAACCGCATATTCTCCGTTCTCTATTTCAAATAATACATCATCATCATTATCTTGTCTGCGAGCTACAGTTTTTGTTGACCTTCCTTTAAAATATGGTCATCATGTAATTCAATTTCTAATTGTTGAGATAAATTTTCATCAGTCCAATACCATGGTTCTGGAAGTTCTAATAATTTGTAAGGTGTTTTTTCCATTTATTAATTAAATTTTTAATGATACAAAAAATTTACACCTCTTCTTTAGAAATCCACTTCCCAATCGTCGGAGCCTGATAATTCCTCATTTTTGCCAAAAGCTCATCAATATCATCACTCACCAAAAGCATTTCCTGATTGATCTGTTTTAAAAATCCTTTGTCAACCATTGTCTGAATCAGTTTAATTAAATCATCATAAAATCCATCGATATTCAAAACGGCGATAGGCTTTTTGTGAAGTCCGAGCTGTGCCCAGGTGATCATTTCAAAAAACTCTTCCAAAGTTCCGTATCCACCGGGAAGTACGATGACGCCGTCACAGAGATCATTCATTTTGGTTTTTCTTTCGTGCATAGATTCTACCAAAATCAATTCGGTAAGATGGGTATGTGCAATTTCTTTTGACTGTAAAAAATGCGGAAGAACTCCAATGGCTTTTCCGCCTTCATTTAAAACTCCATCAGCGACGGCTCCCATCAATCAGACATTGGCACCGCCATAGATCAATTGAATATTTTGTTTTGCAAATGTTTGTCCGAGCAAAACTGCCTGCTCCTTATATTTTTCATCCGAACCGAAACTCGATCCGCAAAATACGGTGATGCTTTTCATAGTTTCTTTTTACTATAAATTTTTAAAAGATTTAAATTTAAGAATAATCATTTGATCTTTAATTTTTTCAATCTAAAGTAAAGCAAACTTAATATTTCTCAACTTCTTAAATAGCCTTAATGGTTTAAATAAAAAATATCCAAAATCAAAAGACTTTGGATATTTCAATTTGATAATTTATCTTCTTATTTCAAAGGAATATTTGCTAAAATGTTTTTTGTAAAGCTCCAGAATTTCTGTGTTGAAGAAATATTGGCTTTTTCATCCGGTGAGTGAGCTCCTCTGATGGTTGGTCCGTAACTTACCATTTCCATTTCAGGATAATTGGCACCGATAATCCCGCATTCCAAACCTGCGTGACAAGCGACAACATGTGGTTTTTCTGCAAATTTTTCCGTGTAGATTTTTTCCATCATCTGAACGATTTCAGAACCCGGTTTTGGTTTCCAGCCTGGATAAGATCCGCTGAATTCTACATTCATTCCTGCCAATTCTGATACTGATTTCAACTGTTCGGCAACAGAATCTTTAGATGAATCAACGGATGATCTTGAAAGGTTTAAAATTTTCAGACCACCTTCCTTCAATTCCACTCTTGCTACGTTGTTTGATGATTCTACCAAATCCTGCACATCAGGGCTCATTCTGTAAACGCCGTTATGAAGAGATTTTAGAACCAAAATAATTTTCTTTGAATCTTCCTCAGAAAGCGCTTTGTCAGAACTTGTAGAGTTTTCAATATTGATTTGAAGTCCCGCTTCGATCGAAGCAAATTCTTCTAAAATTTCTTTTTTAATTCCGTTGGTTACGTTCTCAATAAATTCTCCTGAATTTCTTACGGAAATTAAAGCTACAGCTTCTCTCGGAATGGCATTTCTCAAACTTCCGCCGTCGATAGAAATCAACTGAACGTTTTGATTTTCCAAAGCTTTGTAAAGAATTCTGCCTAAAATAATATTGGCATTTCCGAAACCTTTATGAATATCCATTCCTGAGTGTCCGCCTTGCAGACCTTTCACTTCGATTCTTACAATTTGTCCGTTAGAAGCTTCTGTAGAATAGCTTTGGCTTACTGTAACATCAATTCCACCTGCACATCCGATATCAATTTCGTCATCTTCTTCTGTGTCTAAATTTAAAAGAATTTGTCCGGTCAATTGTCCCGGCTTTAAACCTAAAGCTCCGGTCATTCCCGTTTCTTCATCAATGGTGAAAAGCGCTTCCAAATCAGGATGTGGAATGTCTGAACTTTCAAGAATCGACATGATGGTTGCTACACCTAAACCGTTATCAGCACCCAAAGTAGTTCCTTTCGCCTTTACCCAGTCTCCGTCAACTTCCATCTGGATTCCCTGCGTTTCAAAATCGAAATTTACATCGTTGTTCTTCTGGCATACCATATCCAAATGCGACTGCATCACGATTGATTTACGATTTTCCATTCCAGGAGTGGCTGGTTTTTTAATGATGACATTTCCTACTTCATCGACCGTGGTTTCTAATCCTAAATTTTCACCAAATTCTTTGATGAAAGCGATTACTTTTTGTTCTTTTTTTGACGGTCTCGGAACAGCGTTTAATTTGGAAAAATTCTTCCAGATAATCTGCGGTTCTATGTTTGATAGTTCCATAAAATTTATTTTGATCAAAATTACGAAATCGCTATGATTTAGAAGCGTAAATACCAACTAAAACTCGGCGATTGCATATAACAAATAAAAAAAATAACAAATAAAAAAAGCCCCCGAAATCAGGAGCAGTATTTTTGCTTATTGCTTATTGCTTATTGCTTATTGCTTATTGCTTATTGCTTATTGCTTATTGCTTATTGCTTATTGCTTATTGCTTATTGCTTAGCATCCGCATTCACCATAGATTGGCATTGTTGTGATGCTTCCGTCTGGTTTTTCAATCGTTAAAGTACCTTCAAATAGTAAAACCTCTTCATGTTTGATCTTTTTACCTTTTACAGAGATTTTATAGTTTTCATTTTCAATTTCTTTGGTCAGTTCTTCATCCACTTCCATGTCGCTTGAGGAAATCAGGTTCATGGCAATTCTTTTTCCGTCGAGTTTCATATAAGCGGTTTTCCCCGCATCGTCCGCATAAATGTACTTTTCGTTTTCAAAGTCTGCTTTGTTTCTAGCAAAATAACAAGAGCATTCTTTGATTTCCTTAGGAAAAGGGAATACGTCAACCAAAATGTTGGCAGGTTTAGCATCTGTTTTCGCAGAGTCGTGAACAATGTTTACAGAATCTGTAGGTTTTGAATTTGAAACGGTTTCTTTTTTCTTTTTACAGGCAACTAATAAAAATGCTGAAAAGAAAATGATTAGATATTTCATCTGTTAAGAGTTTTACGTGCTATAAATTATTATATTTTCGAACAATCATGACTTCAAAATGTAAGCCAGTTGTCAAAAAGTAATATTACCCTCTTGCTCTTTCCAAGAGAACCATCATCAATAAAGATAAAACGACCAAACTTTCGTCTTCGTCATCAATATCAACCATTCTATCCAATTGAAATCTTTCCGAACATCGACGGCATTTTTTTTAGCTTAAAATATTCTTTACCATCCATACCTTTTACCGTATAAGATGGATTTAGAAAATATCCGGTAAACATTCCGATAATAGGAATTTCGCCAACCATTCCGTCAAAAAATTTGACCCAAGCGTTGTCTTCTGTAATGGTGAATTTTTGCTGATCTGCTTCGTCTAAAACATCGTACGAAGACTTCCAGATAGAACGCATTCCTTTTCTGGCTAATCTTCCGAAATTTTTACCAATGGTATCTTTGATCGAATAAGATGCATTAAAATCAATCCACTGATTCGCCTGAATTCTGAAAAGCTCTTTGGTCTTGCTCTCGTCATTGAAAACGATAACGTCTTCTTTCAGTTTAAACATTTTTTGACGAACATAAGCAACGGAACTGCCGTTTTTATCTGTAATGTTGAAATCGCTGGCAAGAGTGGTGATTTTAAATTTAAAATCCAGCGGATAATTGAGGTTGTTAAGTACCATTTAGTTTATTTTTTCTGTTTAATATTTTGATGATCAAAGATAATGGTTTTTTCAGATTTTTAAATGATTAGTTGATCATTCTGTCTGGGAAAAAACTCAATTTTAATTCATGAAATTATCATAGTATTTGACTGTTTACTATTCAAATTTTACAACTATAATTCTTATTTTTGTCTTATGGATTATCCAAGTAAAGTATTGGCAAAAGCGGTTGAGGAAATTTCCGGACTTCCGGGAATTGGGAAGAAAACCGCATTGCGTCTTGCACTTCATTTACTTAAACAGCCTAATTCCAGAGCGACAAGCTTAGGAACTTCAATCATCAATTTGGTGAATGAAATTAAGTACTGCAAAGAATGTCACAACTTTTCAGATTTTGATATTTGCGAAATCTGCAGCAACGAAAAACGCAGTGACGAACTGATTTGTATTGTGGAAGATGTACGTGATGTTATAGCTATTGAAAATACCGGAAAATACAGAGGGAAATACCTGATTCTTGGCGGGAAAATCTCTCCGATGGAAGGTGTAGGACCTCATCAGCTGAATATTCCGAGTATTGAAAAGAAATTGCAGCAAGGTCAGGCAAAAGAATTTATTTTTGCTTTGAGTGCTACAATGGAAGGCGATACGACCGCTTATTATATTTATAAAAAATTCAAAAACTCAGGCATTGAGTTTTCAAGTATTGCGAGAGGAATTTCTGTAGGAGATGAATTGGAATATGCTGATGAAATTTCTTTGGGAAGATCAATCATCAATCGGCTTCCATATAACGAAAAGGATTAAAATGACGAAAAAACTTTCAATCGTTATCGTTAATTATAATGTGACTCAACTGTTGAGAAACTGTCTTCTTTCCATTGAAAAATATGCTGAAGATGTCGACTACGAAGTTATTGTGATTGATAATAAATCTACCGATAGTTCTTGGGGCGACCTTATTCCTGAATTTCCTAAGGTGAAATTTATTCCTTCAGAAAAGAATGAAGGTTTTGCCATTGCCAATAATAAAGCAATCAAAACGGCAGAAGGAGAATACCTTTTGATTTTAAATCCGGATACCGAATTGGAAGGTTTTTACTTAAATGAAATTTTAAATTTTGCTGATTCTAAAATTGATTTCGGATGTTTAGGAGTAAGAATGCACGATGCCAACGGGAATTTTCTTCCGGAAAGCAAACGCTCGGTTCCTGATATGTTCAATTCTTTTGAAAAACTGTTTACCAGCTTTAAAAAGAAAAATTCAAAATCCTATTACCGAAATGATATCGGAGAATTTGAAATTGCTGAAGTAGAAGTGATTACCGGAGCATTTTTTTTGGTTAAAAAAGAAATTTACGAAAGAGTAGGGGGGCTTGACGAAAAATATTTTATGTATGGCGAAGACATCGATTTGTGCTACACTTTATTGAGAAACGGTTTTAAAAACTACTACTACGGAAAAGTTTCCGTCCTTCATCACAAAGGTGAAAGCACGATTAAAGATGAGCTCTATCTCGATAGATTTTACGGAGCGATGCATATTTTTATTGATAAATATTACCGGGAATCTAAACCTATGCAATATTCATTTCTAAAAGCAGGCCTAAAATTAAGACATAAAATAGAGCTCATTAAACTCAAATAAAAAAGCAACTCAAATCGAGTTGCTTTTGTTTTTATCTTAAATAAAATAGTTCTTATTTAGTTGCCGGAGTACTTACCGGAGCTGTAGTTTTAGAAGCAGGAGCTGTTTGATTAGCCGGTACTTCAGTTTTAGTAGGAGCTGCTGGGATTACCGGTGCTGCTTGTTTGGGTTTCCCTGTAACAACAACGCTGATTAAAATAAGAACGATGATTACCGCTCCTAAAGTCCAGGTAGATTTCTCCATAAAGTCGTTGGTTCTCTGTACTCCGAACTGTGCAGAAGATGCACCTCCGAATGTACTTGAAAGACCGCCACCTTTAGGGTTTTGAGCCATAACAACGATTACCAATAAAATGCTGGCAATCATAATAAGAACCATCAATAGTGTAAATATAGTATCCATTAATTCTAATATCTTTTTGAATGGGCAAATTTAATGTTTTTTTACAGAACCGCAAAATAAAGATTTCACTAAAAACAAAAAGCGGCAACAATAGTCACCGCTTTTCTAATGATATTTTGAATCTTATTTGAAATCAGTGTCTTTAGCCTGATTTACTTCGTAAGATTTTACATTCATGGTCATGTCCATACCCATCTGATTTACAGTGATTGTATATGGCATTTTCACACCAGAAACATCTTTATAATTCGAATAAACAGTAGGAACGGTCATTTCTTGTCCTTGAGCTTTTACAGTTTCAGTTTCTCCGGTTTTAAGACCTGTCTTTACGCTGTAGTAATAAGCTTTGTCAGCAGTTTTGATAGCATAAGAATCTTCACCACCTATTTTTTCTATTCCTGCCAATTTGTAATCTGCAGATTTAGCAAAACCTAATTCTTCGAAAAGTTCAGTGTTTTTAAGGTTATCAGCGATTTCTTCTTTAGTCATGGCAACTTTTTGCCCTTGTTGCTCAGAGAATCCTGTTTTACCGTCAAAAACTTGCTTCTGAAGAGTCATCGCTCCCATAGAAACTACCGTAAGTTCTTTACCTCCTTGTGCTTTGATTGTTTTGAAATCAATAGTTTGACCTTGCATCGACATTGAAGCTGTCATTGTATATGATGCAACTTTAGCTAAATTAGCTTTTCCACCGATAGCAGTAATATATTTGTCTACAACTGAAGCAACTGTAACGTTGGCGTCAACTTTTTGAGCAACTGGTTTTGCAACCGGGTTAGCGTTGGCATCAAAATATTTTACAGGATATCCTAATTTCTCTAATCCTTCAGAAATATCAGACGCTTTACCAGCGATGAAAATTCTGCTTTGGTTTGGTAAAATATTCGCTTTTACAGCATTTGAAACATCAGCAGCCGTTACTTTATCGATAGACTTTAGATAGTTGGTATAGAAATCTGCAGGAAGATTGTTTACCTTTTGGTTTACAGCAAATCTTGCAATGGTTGCAGGTTGCTCAAGAGCCATGATGAAACTTCCTTTCAATTTAGCTTTAGCATTGGCCAATTCTTCAGGTTTTACCGTAGAGATTCCATTTAATTCATTCATGAATTCTTTAACAGCTTTATCTGTAACTTCATTTCTTACGCTTGCTTCAGCTGAAAAATCAGGAGAATATTTGCTTGCCGTCATGCTTGAGTATGCACCATACGTAAAACCGTTTTTCTCACGAAGATTCATGAAAAGTCTGGCTTCACCACCACCACCAAGAATATAGTTGGCAATGGTTGCAGGGAAGTAATTAGGATCGCTCATTTTCAATGAAGTAAGGTTTCCTACGGAAACTACAGACTGCACAGCAGAAGGTACGTCTACTACGTTGATTTCAGTTTTAGCAACATTCGTAGCTGGTTCAAGAGCTGCGAATTTAGTATCCGCTTTTTTCCAGTTATTGAATGCTTTTTCAACCAATGGCTTGATCTGATCTAATTTTACATCACCTACGATTACCAAATAAGCATTATCTGGAGCGTAGTATTTTTTGTAAACGTTTTGTACGTCTGCCAAGGTAATTTTCTTGATAGATTCTTCCGTCTCAAATTCACCTCTGGATGTGTTTTTTCCGTAAGCCAATGCGTTAGAAACTCTTGAGGCAATAGAAGAAGCATTTTTTTCTTCAGATTTTATTCCTTCGATGGTTCTTTGTTTAGCCGTTTCAATTTCTTCTGCAGAGAATTTAGGATTGATGATGGCATCAGACATCAATGTCAATACCTGCGGGAAGTATTTTGAAAGAGAATTGGCAGAAGCTCCGGCAGAAGAGAAGTTTAAGCTTGCTCCCAGATAATCAATCTTTTTGTTGAATTCGTCTTTGCTAAGAGTGGTTGTACCGTTATCAAGCTGGCTTGCCATGATTTCGCTTACCCCTGCGATATTTCCTTCATAATAAGGTTGTCTGTCCATAGAAAGACTCATGTTTACTCTTGGCAGCTTGTTGTTTTCAACTACCATTACCGTTAAACCGTTCTTTAACTGGAAAGTTTTAGGCTGAGCAATGTTGATTGCAGGTGTAGGACCTGCTTTTGGCATTGCATTAAGATCAATTTTTTGTGCAGAAAGCATTCCTGTGAATAAAAATGCTACTGCTATATAGGTTAATTGCTTTTTCATTTGTAAAAATTTAATTGTAATCATTCTTTTAAAACGTAAGGTCTAAAAGAGATTATTTTTTTTCAGGTACGTAATTGATGATTACTCTTTGGTTAGAATTAAGATACTTTTTAGCAGCATTTTGCAAATCTTGCTTCGTAATAGATTTGTAGATGTCTATTTCTTTGTTGATTAAATTAGTATCTCCCATCAAAACGTGACTTGTTGCCAATGAAGAAGCAATCCCCTGAATACTAGAATTGGTATTCACAAACTGATTCTCATATTGGTTTTGAAGTTTTTGATAATCTTCATCAGAAATCAAAGTAGTCTGTACTTTTTTAATCTCAGCATCGATGTCATTCTGTAAAACCTGCTTCGTTGTAGCACCCATCGGGATTGCAAAGAATGCAAAAACGCTGTAGTCTTCCATACCTTGGTTGAAAGCCGCTACCTGAAGTGCTTTTTTATCCTGATCTACCAATTTTTTGTATAAAACTGAAGATTTACCGTTACTTAAATAAGAAGAAAGCATATCTAAAACATAAGCATCTCTTTCTTTATTGCTTGGCGTTCTGTAAGCGAAAATATACGCGGGAAGCTGAATGTTTGCATCAGTTGCAGTAACTTCTTTTTCCTTTGTGATCGGCTCATCTTTAGGGAAGTTTTTAGGAGTTACAGCTCCTTTAGGAATGCTTCCGTAGTATTCAAGAATCCATTTTTTAGTCTGCTCAGGCTTGATGTCTCCGGCAACGACTAAAGTAGCGTTGTTTGGAACATAATATTTTTTATAGAAAGCTTTGAATTCATCTAGTTTTGCACTGTTCAAATCTTCAATAGAACCAATTACAGAACCGTGGTATGGGTGATTGGTAAAAAGATTTTGCTGAATCGTGTTGAAAAGATTTCCATAAGGCGAATTGTCCATTCTTAATCGCTTCTCTTCTTTTACAACCTCTCTCTGAGTGTCTACACCAATTTGGTTAATTTCTGCATGACGTAATCTTTCAGCTTCCATCCAAAGACCCAATTGCTCATTATTTGAAGGGAAAGTTTCGTAGTAATAGGTTCTGTCCATGCTCGTGTTGGCATTGTTTTGTCCTCCGTTTGAAGATACGATTTTAAACCATTCTCCTCTTTTGATGTTCGGAGTTCCTTCAAATAAAAGGTGCTCAAAAAAGTGTGCAAAACCAGTTCTTCCTTTAATCTCGTCTTTACCACCAACGTGATACATTACTGCTGTAGTAACTACGGGAGCAGTATTGTCTTGATGAAGGATTACGTGCATACCGTTTGGTAAATCATACTCTTCGAATTTGATTTGTTGTGCATTCAGCATTACTCCAAAAAAAGCAGCAGCTGCAACACTAAGAAGTCGTTTTTTCATAAATAGAAATTGTTTTGTCAATGAGTGCCAAAAATACATGAATTGTTACAAATTTTTAAGAAAATTTTGTAGTTTTAAGGTTAGAAGATAAGTTTGACTGAAATCATATAGTTTTCATCGATTAAAAATTAAATTTGAATCCTGTAAAAGCTCTCCCGCAATGAAAAGTTTTCTTGAACAAAATGTCTCGCCGGAATCATTGATCACACTCTTTAGCCAGGCTCCGGTTGCGATGTGTTTGTTGGTGGGTGATGATTTAATTATACAAAATGCCAATCCGCAGATTTTAGAATTGTGGGGACGAGATTCATCAGTTATTGGAATTCCCTTATTTGAAGCTTTGCCCGAAGTGAAATCTCAGGGCTTTGTAGAAATTTTTGATAATGTTTACAAAGGAGGTGAAATCTTCAAAGGCGACAGACTTCCTGTCTTTTTAGAAAAATCAGGAGCTTTAGAAGAATGTTTTTTCAATTTTATCTATTCCCCTGTCTATAATGATGAAAAGAAAATAATTGGAGTAAGTGTTGTAGCAACAGAAGTGACCGATCAAGTAATTTCAGAAAAAAAATTAAAGGAAAGTGAATACAAATTTGAAGATTTAATTAAGAACTCAGACTATTCCATAGCCATTTACCGCACCGACGAATTGTATGTAGAATTAGCAAACGATTTAATGCTGAAAACATGGGGAAAAGACGCTTCTGTTATTGGACTCAAGTTGGAAGACGCTTTGCCGGAACTGGAAGGCCAGCCTTTTATTGGTATCCTCAAAAATATTTTTAAAACCGGTGAAACTTACACAGCAACTGAAGATCGGGTAGATTTGGTGGTCGACGGAAAACTCCAGAGCTACTATTTTAATTTTTCCTACAAACCTTTGAAAAATGCCAATGGTGAAGTGTATGCGATTCACAATATGGCGGTTGATGTGACAGATTTGGTTATTGCCCGTGAAGAAATTCTAAAAAGAGAACAGAGATTCAAAGACCTGGCAGATTCGATGCCGCAGTTTGTCTGGACAAGTAATAAAGAAGGACAAATCACTTATATGAACGATAACTGGTACCGATATACCGGTTTTGATAAAAATGAAGATCCGGCAGAAGGTGTGAAAAGAGTAATGAAACCCGGAGTTTTTGAAAAGGTTGAGGTTGCCTGGGAAGAAAGTTTAAAAACAGGTAAATCTTTTGAAATGGAATATCAGTTCTTTGATCCTGCAAATCCTGAAGTTTACCGATGGTTTTTAGGAAGAGCTGCTCCGGCTTTTGATGAAAATGGTGATATCAAACAATGGATCGGAACATTTACCGATATTGATGATTTTAAGCAATTGCAGACCCAAAAAGATAATTTCCTAGGAATTGCCAGCCACGAGCTGAAAACTCCTTTGACGAGTTTAAAGATTTACACCCAGTTTATCGAGAAAAATCTGGTAAAAAAGGATGATCTGAAAAATGCTGAAGTGGCCAGAAAAATGGATGGTCAAATAGATTTGCTGACGGTTTTAATCAGCGATTTGCTCGACGTTACCAAAATACAAAACGGTAAAATACAGCTTAATGAGTCTGAATTTGATTTTGATTTGCTTACTGAAGAAATTGTTGTTGAGCAGCAGATGACTTCAAGGCATAAAATTATTCTTCATCCATCTTATATAGGAAAAGTTTTTGCAGACCGTCATCGTATTTCTCAGGTAATGAGTAATCTGATCAGCAATGCCATAAAATATTCTCCTAATGCAGATGAGGTTTTTGTATCTACACAATTAATAGATAATAAAGTTATTTTCAGTGTGAAAGATTTCGGCATAGGAATTCCCAGTGATAAACAGACAAAGATCTTTGAACAGTATTACAGAGTGAGTGGCTCAAAAGAACATACTTTCCCGGGACTAGGGCTCGGGCTGTACATTTCATCTGAAATTATCAAAAGGTCTGGTGGACGCATTTATGTATCGTCAACTGAAGAAAAAGGGTCTGATTTTTGCTTCGAAATCCCCAAAAGTAAAAACGTACAACAAAATGCCTAACGCGACAAAAGTTTTAGTGGTAGATGACAGTCCTGCAATTGTAGATTCTATAGAGATGATGCTTGATTTTGAAGGATTTGAGATTGAAAAATTTTATAAAGGCTCAGATATGCTGAAGACATTAAATGCCGATTCTAAACCCAATGTGATTTTAATGGATATGTGGCTTTCCGGAGAAGACGGAAGAGATATCTGTAAAGAAATTAAAGCAGATGAAAACTTAAAAGATATTCCTGTTTTAATAATGTCTGCAAGCCGTGGTTTAGAACAGTCGGCTTTAGATGCGGGAGCAGATGCATTTATTGCAAAGCCTTTTGATTTGGGTGATATGGTAGACAGACTAAAGACCTATGCTAAATAGAAGAGTAAGTTTTAAAATATATAACGAATCAGCAATTTAATTTTTGCTGATTTTTTTGTTTAAATTTTTAAAGAAATTGTTCTCAAATTCTAAATCTGAACATTTAAATTCATAATTTGAATTCTCCTTATAATACACTAATTTTGTGTTCCCAAATTTTTTTGCTGTATGGATTATCTAAAAGGACTCAATGAATCACAATATGAAGCCGTTACCACTTTACAAGGACCTTTGATGGTGCTTGCAGGAGCCGGTTCCGGAAAAACACGTGTACTTACGATGCGTATCGCTCATTTGATTACCAATGGCGTTGATCCGTTTAATATTCTGGCGTTGACCTTTACCAATAAAGCGGCAAAGGAAATGAAAGAACGTATCGCCAAAGTGGTGGGACAAAGCAATGCAAGAAGTCTTTGGATGGGAACTTTTCACTCGGTTTTTGCAAGAATTCTTAGAAGTGAAGCACATTATTTGGGTTACCCGTCAAATTTCACAATTTACGATCAGCAGGATGCTTTAAATGTCATCAGAAAAGTGTTGAAAGACATGAATATCGATGCCGATTTATATAAACCTAAAAAAGTTCAGGCAAGAATTTCCAATTATAAAAATAACCTGATCACGGTAAAAGCATATTACAATAATCCAGAATTAATGGAAGCTGATGAAAAAGCCAACATGAAATTCATTGGAAAGATTTACGAAAAATATGTAGAAGCCTGTTATAAAAACGGCTCGATGGATTTTGATGATTTGTTGCTGAAGACGAATGAACTTTTAACAAGGTTTCCGGAAGTTTTGGCAAAGTATCAGGACAGATTCAGATATATTCTGGTGGATGAGTACCAGGATACGAATCACTCGCAGTATTTGATAGTGAAAGCTTTAGCCTCAAAATTTGAAAATATTTGTGTGGTAGGAGATGATGCACAGTCAATTTACTCTTTCCGTGGTGCTAATATTTATAATATTTTAAATTTCAAAAAAGATTATCCTGACGCAGTAACAGTGTCTCTGGAACAGAATTACCGTTCGACACAAAATATCGTAAACGCTGCGAATGTGGTGATTGCCAAAAACTTACAACAGTTTAAGAAAAACGTTTTCAGTGAAAATGAAATAGGCGAAAAGATCAAGGTTTACCGTTCGCTTTCTGATGCTGATGAAGCCAATTTCGTGGCAGGAAATATTTGGGAACTGAGCAACAGAGAGCAGAAGAAGTTCAGTGATTTTGCAATTTTATACCGTACCAACTCTCAGACGAGAGCTTTTGAAGACTCTTTAAGAAGAAAAAATATTCCGTATAAAGTATATGGCGGCTTATCTTTCTACCAGAGGAAAGAGGTGAAAGATCTGATCGGTTATCTTCGTCTGTTGGTAAACGAAAATGACTCTGAAGCGTTAATGAGAATCATCAATTACCCGACAAGAGGAATTGGTGAAACCACTCAGAATAAATTGATTGTTTTTGCCGATTCGCAAAATATTCCGGTGTCAAAAGTTTTAGATAATTTAGGAATGTATGCACCGCAACTGAAGTTTAACAATGGAGTTTTAACTAAGCTGAGCGATTTCTGGTCGATGATCAAAGCTTTTCAGGTTTTGCTTAAAACAGAAACTGCATACAGTGTTGCAATGGAAGTAGCGAAGCGAAGCGGTTTGATTAAATTTTTAAAGGATGATCAGACTCCGGAAGGGATTTCCCGTGTAGAAAACGTGCAGGAACTGATGAACTCGATGCAGGGTTTCATCGAAGAACAGATGCAGATCGAAGATGGTGATCCGAGTTTACCAAATTTCCTTGAAAACATTGCGCTTTCTGCGGATACCCAAAGGAAAGATGACAATGAAGACATGGTTTCTCTGATGACGATTCACCTTTCAAAAGGGCTTGAATTTCCAGTCGTTCATTTGGTGGGTTTAGAAGAAAATCTCTTCCCGAGTTTCATGAGTTCGGCAACCAGAGAAGATTTGGAAGAAGAAAGGCGTTTATTTTATGTTGCCCTGACAAGAGCCGAAAAACAGGCATTTTTCTCTTATGCAGTTTCGCGTTTTCAATGGGGGAAAATTACCGATGCCGAACCTTCAAGGTTTTTGAGTGAGGTTGATGAAGAATATATTGAATTTTTAAATCCGGCGATCGAAAAGAGATTTATTAACAATGCAGGAATAACGTCTAATATTTTTGATGAGCATCCTTCAGAAATGAGAAGCTTTAAAAAAGTTGAAAAGAAGACCATCTCTAAGACTGAAAATGATAAACCTATTGCTGAACCAAGAAAATTAAAGCCTGTTGCTACGGCAAGAATTATCAATCCAAGCGGAGCTTCTTCGCAGGATATTGAAGTGGGTGATAAAGTGAGACACGACCGTTTCGGAATTGGGGAAGTGAAATTTTTAGATGGGACCGATCCGCAGAATATCAAAGCAAAAGTGGTTTTCTTACACGAAGGCGAGAAAAATTTGATCTTGAAATATGCTAAGCTGACAAAGATTTAAGTTTAGAAATTCCATCATAAATACCAAACAGACTTTCTCAGAAGGTCTGTTTTTTTATAAATTCATATCTTTAAATTCCAAAAAGATTACAATGAAAAAGCTTCTCATATTTTTATTCATAACGATTATTTCGATTCCCTTATTTTCTCAGGAATATCAAGACATCCAGAATGTTCATTATTATGATGAAAAAACCAATACATCTGACGTTTACATCAATGAAAGATGCGTCTTAGACGTTTACGTTCCGAAAAATGTAAAAAATTTCTCAACGATTATTTGGTTTCATGGTGGCGGAATTACCAGTGGAGAAAAACATATTCCTGAAGAACTTAAAAATAAGGGTGTTGCCGTTATTGCTGTCAATTACAGGCTTTCACCTAAAGTAAAAGCTCCAAAATATCTAGAAGATGCAGCGGCGGCAGCGGCCTGGGTTTTTAAAAATATCAAACAATATGGCGGAAGTGAAGATCTGATTTTTATCACCGGACATTCGGCGGGTGGTTATCTTGCATCGATGGTCGGTTTGGATAAATCTTATTTAAATAAATATAAAATCGATGCTAATAGATTAGCCGGAATCATCCCGTTCAGCGGACAAATGATTTCCCACTTTACCACCAGAAAAGAAAAAGGAATTGATGAGCTGGATGCAAGAATCGATGAAATGGCACCTTTGCATTTTATCCGTGCAGATGCGCCGCCTTTGCTTTTAATTACAGGTGACAGAGAAAAAGAACTATTAGGAAGATACGAAGAAAACGCTTATATGTGGCGAATGATGAAACTGAAAGGTCATAAAGAAACAGTTTTATACGAACTTGATGGTTTCGATCATGGCGGAATGGCTCTTCCAGCTTTTCCTTTGCTTTTAAATGAAATTAAAAGGATTGAAAAAATTAAAAATGTACAGCGATGAGAATTCTAATTGTTGGCGTAATGTTTATATTATTATCTTGCCAAGATCCTGAAGAGAAAACTATTGTTGGCTCTTGGGAATCAGAAGGTTCGAAATATGGAACTGGAGCAGGATTTTTTAATACAAAATCTGAATCTGGTTACATAATGAACTTTAGCGAAGACGGGCATTTTACAGAAACAAGTAAAGTTCGTAGGGGAGACCAATATTTTATAAATAAAAAGGACTTCATCGTTATGATCAATTCTAAGACTTCAGACAGTTTATATTTCTCTTATTACTTTAAAGGCAAAAATTTGTATTTGGATCCTGTGGACAGGAACGGAAGTTTTGGCTGTGACGAAGGCTGCACGCAAATTTATAAAAGGGTCAAAAAATAAAGAGAGGCAAAATTAATTGCATCTCTCTTTTTATCTTCATTGAAAAATTATCTTTCGACTAACTCCTTTACGGTTTCACCGTAGAAATCGGTATGTGAAGTCTTCACTTGCAGAAGCTGGTACCATTTTCTGAATGCCCCGACAAAAACCACAAGCATCAACACCATCGCCACGACCGCTAAAGTTGCCAGTAAATATTGTTGTTTAGGAATGTAAATATCCATCACCTGAATATATCCTGCCCAAAAGGTAATAATCGCCATAAAAACTCCCGGAATTGCCGAGCAGAGCGCATATTTTCCACGGTTTAATCTGATGAGCATAGTTGTACAGACAATCAATCCACATGCGGCGAGCAACTGATTACTGATTCCGAAGAGTGGCCAGATGCTGCTTACGTTTCCTGTGAAAACAAGGTATCCCCAGGCAAATGTGAAGAGCAAACTGCTGATGATAATTCCCGGCGTCCAGTTTTTATCATTAAATTTAGGAATAACAGATCCAAGCATTTCCTGTAAAAAGAATCTTCCGACTCTCGTTCCTGCATCAATGGCTGTTAAAATAAATACCGCCTCAAACATAATCGCAAAATTGTACCAATAGGCCATTAGCTGATCCATGTAAGGGATTTTGTTGAAAATATGAGCCATTCCGACTGCCAGAGAAACGGCACCTCCTGTTCTTCCGTGTAAGTCAATCCCGATTCTTTCTGAAAAATAATCAATATCAACTCCGTGTAAGTTCGGATGTGTTGCCAAGAAAGCATCATATGTATCTTTTGGCGTATTGATGGCGAAATAATCGCCCGGCATTAAAGTACAGGCAGCAATTAAAGCCATCAATGCCACAAAACCTTCCACAAGCATCGCTCCGTATCCTACAAAAAGAATTTCTTTTTCTCTGTTCAGCATTTTTGGAGTCGTTCCTGTTGCAATGACTGCGTGAAACCCTGAAATCGCCCCACAAGCAATGACAATAAAAATGAAAGGTAAAACCGGACCGCCAATTACGGGACCGCCACCGTTGATAAATTCAGTTAAAGCCGGCATTTGAATGGTTGGGTGAATTACAATTACTCCAATGGCTAGCATGATAATTGTTCCGATTTTTAAATAGGTTGAAAGATAATCTCTCGGTACCAAAAGCAGCCAAACCGGAAGTACAGAAGCCAAAAATCCATATAAAGGAATTGCAATTGAAATCGTTGTAATATCCCACGTAAACATATTGTTCATGGTTTCATTCTGCATTAAGCTATGACCACCTATGATCCCTGCAATCAACAGAACTCCACCTAGAATACTTGCAAAAGTCACTGAGTTTTTTCTGTAACGCATGATTAATCCCATAATAATCGCAATCGGCATGGTGATTACAACCGTAAACAATGACCACGAAGCTTCATGCATTGCATTAATACAAGCTAATGAAAGCCCTGCCAACGTTAAAATTAAGATGAATAAAATCGCAAAACCTGCCACAGTTCCGGTAGTTTTACCAATTTCTTTTGAGGCAATGGTCGCCAAACTTTGTCCTTTGTGTCGTACTGATGCAAAAAGTACGACCATATCGTGAACTCCACCTCCCAACACACAGCCGATCAGAATCCAAATTGCGCCAGGAAGATAACCAAATTGTGCTGCCAATACTGGTCCAACTAAGGGTCCGGCGGCAGCAATTGCCGCAAAATGGTGTCCGAAGAGTACGTTTTTATTGGTTGCTACATAATCTTTTCCATCTGCAAACTCGACTGCCGGGGTTGTGTTTTTGTCATTTAAACGAAGAACTTTGTTCGCTAAATAAATTCCGTAAAAACGGTAAGCAATTGCAAAGATGAGGAGTGATGTAAACACCAATGTCAGTGCATTAATTCCATTTAGAAATTCCATATCATTTTTGTTTTATATGAATAAATAATTAGGATTTGTGCTTATTTATTATTAATAATGTAAGCATTTTGCCAAGGTACTTATTTTTTGTATAAAATGAATCGATATGTATATCAATCTTGCAAATTTGCTTTATTTTTAGAAATTCAAATTATGTAAATAAATGATTTATAGTTATTTAATTTATTGCTTCCTTTTGATAAAAGACATATTTTGTAATTATAATTTGAATTGAAATTTTACTTGGTCTGAGAAGCAATAAAATCAACCATCTTATTATTAAGCTCGTCCTGATAGGCTTTGTCAGTGTCTTTAAAACCGTGATTTCCTTTTTTAACGATGATAAGTTCGTGAGTAGTTTTAGTCTTGTTCAACATCTTATTCAGCCTTTTCGAATGTCTTATCGGGGCAACTTTATCTTTGTTACCATGTAATATTAATGTAGGAACAGTATTTTGAGTGTAATTTATGGGTGATGCGGTCTTACAGATTTCGATGACTTTTTTTCTTTCGGTTTTAATGTCATAGCCTGTTATTCCTTTTGCGATTTTCGTTCTGATATCAATGATTTTTTTCGAGATTAAGCCAACGATAAATAATAAAGGTTTTGGAGCTTTGGTATGAAGCAGTAGGTTCATATCAGTCGGTCCGAAATTATCAACTACATAATTTACTTTTCCTGAATATGTCGAAAGCTCAGGATCTCCCACAAACTCATTGTCAGGAGTGTATGCAGAAAGCAGTGAAAGGTGAGCGCCGGCAGAAACTCCCCAATAGCCAATATTCTCTGAATCAAAACCATATTTTTCTGCATTTTTTCTCACCCATCTTACTGCATCCTTAGAATCTTCAATCGGTCCTGGGAAGTGGGCGTCATCACTTACGAGACGATAGTTGACACTTAATACAGCGTAGTTTTTTTCTGTCAGTTTTAAAATGGTCTGCTCAACATAATTATCAGGAGCGATAACTTTATCTCCAAGAGCCCATGCACCGCCGTGCAGAAAAATGACAACCGGTAATTTATCATTGGTTGAATTTTTCGGTCTGTAAATATCCAATTGCAAATCTTTGCCTTTGTCGTCTTTTTTATAAGTAATATTTTCAGAAACCGCAGTTTTTTGCTGAAGTAGAATGCTTTTTGATGTCTGTGCAAATATTGATGCTGAAAAGAAGAAAATAAAAAACAGGCTTAGAAAAAACCTGCTGATCGTTGTACTGTTAGTCATTGAATTCATAAATAAATTGTTGAGGTGGTTATTTTACTAACTCCTCAAAAAGTTTACCAAAAGTTTTTTCCAGATCTTTAGATTTTCCCGGATGAGGTCTTGAAGTCTGTACCACAGCACTTCTTACAGCAGTAAGCCAACGAAATCTGTCGGGAATGTCAAGAGTTGCTATCGGGCCACCATCCTTTTTTCCTTCGGCAATATTCTTAAAGCTTTCCAGATTTTTAATAATGTCCTCGTAATCGAGTTTACTTTTAATCAGTTTAAATTTATCAGGACATAAGTAGAATTCAACCCGTATAAATTTTTCCCTTTTTGAAAACATAATCAGTCCGATGTTGAAAAATTCTTCTCTCTCAACCTTCGGCACCAGTCGTATAACAGCATATTCGTATATTTTATCCTCTCGCATTTTTGGCTTCGTTTACAAAGATTTGGGAATTTTCTAATCGGGTCTTCAGGAAATTTAAATATACTTCTCTTATCTCATCCGGATTTTCTTCAGCATCATTCCAATGCAACCAATCCTGCGGAATCAGATTCACAATTTCTCTGAAAAGAGTTTCATTCAAAACTTCATGCGCAAACTTTTCAGCTTCGTCCAATTTTGTTGCCTGTGGAAGTAGCACGTGGTCTTTCACATATTTAAACGGAGTTTTTGCCGCCGTGTCAAAATTCTGCCAGGAATGATGAAAATAAAATGAAGCGCCGTTATCAATCACCCACAATTCTTTATGCCACATTAAAAGATTCGTATTCTTAAAAGTACGGTCTATATTCGTAATAAAAGCATCGAGCCAGACAATTTTTGAAGCCAAAAGCGGATCAACTTTAATACTTGAATCAAACGCAATCGATTCTGAAAGATAATGCAAGCCTAAATTTAATCCTTCCGAATTTTTCAGTAAATCCTGAATTTCTTCATCAGCTTCTGTTCTTCCGAAATCTACATCAAGATTTGCAAAAACCAGTTCCGGAATTTTTAAACCTAAAGCTTCTGTAATTTTTCCACCCAAAAGTTCGGAAATCAACATTTTCACTCCATGACCTGCACCACGAAATTTCAAAACATATTTAAAATCATCATCAGCCTCCGCCAAAGCAGGAAGCGAACCACCTTCCCGAAGCGGAAGAATATAACGCATTACTGTAACCGTTCGTAAATCCAACATATCGCAAAAATAAGATTTTTACTTTGTGTTTAATTCTAATTGTATTATTTTTAGGTTTAAAATTTTTCAAACGTAAAATATTTATCTTGTAAATTGAATCTTTGGTCGATTTATTTGATTTAAATAAGATCATCAAGATCAGCGCAACCAATAGTAAGACAACAATATGAAAGTCATTATAGATCAAAATATCATTCTTTCCAATCCTGAAACTAAAGATTTTCTTGCTGACGCTTATTATCAGGAGACCGAATGTAAACTTCCATTGATTATTTTCGTTCACGGCTATAAAGGCTATAAAGATTGGGGCGCATGGGGTTTGATGGCTGAAAAATTTGCTGAAGCTGGATTTTTCTTTGTTAAATTTAATTTTTCCCATAACGGAACTACCATTGAAAATCCTCATAGCTTTAATGATTTAGAAGCTTTTGGTGAAAATAATTATTCTAAAGAATTGTCAGATTTAGATGTTGTAATTAATTATTTCGAAAAAGATCCGAAGGTTGATGATCAAAAAATAATTTTAATCGGGCACAGCAGAGGAGGAGGGGTTTCTATCATCAAGACTTACGAATATGAAAGAATCAATGTGCTAATTACTTTAGCGAGCGTTGATTCTTTAGAACGTTTTCCGAAAGATGATGCTTTTGAACAATGGAAAAATGAAGGAGTTTATTATGTTGAAAACGGAAGAACAAAACAGCAGATGCCCCATTTTTTTCAATTCTTTGAAGATTTTGCTAAAGATCCGCACCGTTTTGACGTAGAACGTTCGATGGAAATGGCAAAAGCTCATATTTTGATTGTTCATGGAACACAAGACGAAGGTGTAAGTGTGAAAAATGCTGAACATCTTCATATTTTGAATCCAAATTCTGAATTGTTTTTAATTGAAAACGGGAATCATGTTTTCGGTGCAAAAGAGCCTTGGGAAGAAAATGATTTGCCTGAAGATCTAAATAAAGTTGTCGAAAAATGTATTGAATTTATCACTGAAAAGATCGTCAACGAATAATGTTCAAAAAAGGACAGCTCATAGAAAAGCTGTCTTTTATATGTTTTAAAGAGGACTGTCAGTTTCTATGGCATTTTTCTTCACCGATTTGATTAGACTTCTGAAATTTTTCATGGTCATCATTTCGGTAGTGGGAGTAAAGATGGTAACTTTCTGATCTTTATCTACTGCTACTTCTGAGTATGCTTTAAAAGAGTATATCTTTTTCAACGATTTTATATCATAAACATCCATCGTCGCAAAAGTTTCATTGGTTTTGTACTGGCTTTGCATTCCGATGGTATTATCCAAAGCATTTCGAACCTTGAATGTATAGACATTGACCAGGTAATTATAATCAGTACTGTTTTTCAATGCCTCAAGATCTTCAGTTTGGGGATTAGATGAAATATGATTTTGAATAATATTTTCAGATTTTGCAGTTTTCATATCGGATGCTCTACCTTCACTCATGTCATTGAATAATTGCAGAACTTCTTTATTCATCAGCTCTCTATGCTGCGAATTGACATCTGTATTGATATTGTTGATCAGCCATTTTTTATCTTTTGAAAATACCAATGATTTGCTGTAAATACCATAGTCTTTTCTCACAGGATAAAAACAAGATTGTAAAATAATCAAAACAAGGAATATGAGAATATTTCTTTTCATCTTTTATGTTCATCAATTATTTTACTAAAATTTTCCAGGCCTCATCAATCTTACTTTCCAGCAAAAATTTCTGAGCTTTCAGATGAATATTTTCATCATCATGACAGGTTGCTGAAGGCAAAACTTCCACATTGGCTAACATTCCCAAATCATTGCCTGTAAAGACTTTGCTGAGCTTTATCGCATCAGGAAGAAGATCAAAACCAATTCCCTTAGTTACCAGAGGTTTCGGAACTTCAAACAAATTATTTTCATTATTTCTGGAATACCAGTTTCCACCAAGACGTGCAACCATATCCAATTTTGCCTGATCTAAATTCCCTTCTTCATTCAGATATTCTTCTCTGATGTGAATTTTTTTAACCTCACAAATAACCAAATTTCCTGCGCCACCCTGATCTCCTAAAGATTTTATTTCTAAAACTTTACATTCGAAATTTACAGGACATTCTTCAATTAGTTTGGGCTTCACCAAATCAGCATCTTTCATTGTTAAACCAGATTTGATGAATTCATTAATATCGTCGCCATATTCTGTAGATGCCAAAGAAATCTGCTGCACAATCGGAAAATTTACCGTTCCAATTACAACTTCCGGAACTGCTAAAACGTTCTCTAAAGTATGTTTTGTGGTATTGTCCCGAACTCTTCTTGACGGCGAAAAAATCAAAATTGGTGGAACCGTGCTGAACATATTAAAAAAGCTGAAAGGCGATAAATTGCTGTTGCCGTCTTTGTCAACTGTAGAAGCCAAAGCAATCGGCCGTGGTGAAACGGCAGTCTGCATGATGGTTTGCAGTTGTACAGGAGTTATTTCTGATGGAAGTACTGTTTTCATGTTTTTTATATCTTAACACTTAAGTTATTTTAAGTATTATAATTGCGTATATTGAGTACACTTAAGTTTTGAAAATCTTTGATTTTTATTCTTTCGGAAGTTCTTTATATAGTTTCGAAGCAAAAGATTCATAGCCTTCATGATAAAGATTTATTACATTGAAATTTACTAAAATTGATCTTGGTACTTTAAGTAAATTCATGTAATTCATAGTCTGTGCTTTATGAACTGGATGGATCTCTGAAACCGATTTTAATTCTAAAACAATTAAATCTTCAATTAAAAAATCACATTTCAATTTACAATTTACTTTCTCACCCTTGTATGAAAATGGTATTTCAAGTTCACTTTTGTATTTTAAACCTACTAACTTAAATTCTTTTTCTAAACATTGATGATATACTTCTTCATACAAACCGGGACCAGCCAATTTATGAACTTCAATACAAGCTCCGACAACTTTATATGAAATGTCATTGATAAGTTTTTGTGTAATCATGTTTAAAAAGGAAAATCGAAGATTTTTAAAAAACTAAAGTGAACTTAAAATATTCTTTTCTTTTAACTTAAAAATACTTAAGTGTTATAATTAATCTATTTGGTTGGAATAATTTTACCGGAAACTTCCCCGAAACCTACTCTCACGCCATCTTTTTCAGCCCAGGCTTTCATGGTTACGGTGTCATTGTCTTCAATGAATTTTCTTTCCTGTCCGTTGTTTAGTGTGATTGGGTTTTGACCTCTCCATGTTAATTCAAGCATAGAACCGTACGATTTTGGATCGCTTCCTGAGATGGTTCCACTTGCGTAGATATCTCCAACTTCCAGATTACATCCGTTTACCGTGTGATGAGCTAATTGCTGGGTCATATTCCAGTACATGTATTTGTAATTGCTTTCAGAAATCAGGTTTTCTTCGCCGTTTTCAGGTTGAATGTACACTTCAAGATTGATGTCGTAATTTTTATCTCCTTCAAATTTTAAATAATCCAAAACTTCAGGGTTTTGAGTCGGAGAAGCAGTTCTGAATGGTTCCAAAGCTTCTAAAGTTACCACCCAAGGTGAAATTGATGAACCGAAATTTTTAGCCAAAAACGGTCCCAGCGGAACATATTCCCAAGACTGAATATCTCTAGCAGACCAGTCATTGAAAACCACCATTCCGAAAATTGCGTTTTCTGCTTCTTTCGTCGATACGCTTTCTCCCATTTCAGTATTCTGATTGATAATAAAAGCCATTTCCAATTCAAAATCCAACTGTTTGCAAGGTCCGAAAACAGGTTTGTCTGCATCTGCAGGTTTCATCTGGCCTTTTGGACGGTTAATCTCAGTTCCTGAAACGACTATCGATGAAGCTCTTCCGTGATAACCTACCGGTAAATGCTTCCAGTTGGGTAGCAATGCGTTTGCAGGATCTCTGAACATTTTTCCAACATTGGTTGCGTGCTCGATGCTGCTGTAGAAATCTGTATAGTTTGGAATATGAATCGGCATGATCATTTTTACCTGATCCAAATCGTAGAATGCATCTTCAATGGTTTTTTCATCCTTAGATAAAATTGAACCTTCCTGGAGTAATTCCTGTAGTCTTAAACGAACAGCGTTGGTAACTGGTTTTCCTAATTCGATGAATTCATTTAAAGTATATGCTTCGAAAACGTTGTCGTCTAAGCCTGCGATTTCTTCAAAATAAGAAAGGTCATATAAAAGCGCAAGATCAACAACCTGATCGCCGATTCTTGTACAACAAGCGATAAATTCTTTGTTAAATACCGCAACTCCGAAAGGAATATTATGTATCGAAAAATCTGAATTTGAGTTATATTCTACAAATGATTTCATAATGTGATAGTTTGATTTAGATTTAAAAGTAATCCTTTTAAAGGTAATTATTTTGATTTTTTGGTGTAAGATTCTTCATCAATCCACCGGTCTCTCGAATTGATATCGATCAGATAGATAATTTCTTTCTGTTTGGTCAAAAGAAGTGTTTTAGAAACCGGAATCGGAATCTTTTTGCCCTCAAGCTTATCGGCTCTTAAAGAAATAATGTTCTTTTTTCTGATAATGTCTCCCGAAAAAACATTCGAAGTACTTTGTCCGGTTGCTTTATCGTCAAACATTTCAACATATGTTGCGTCTTTTCCCTTAATAATGATAAAACTTCTTTCTGTATGGTCTGGAAAATCTTTAATGAGAACAAATTTTTTATTCTCTACGCTTACGTTTTCAAGATGTTGATTGATGACTCTTCTTTCCTCTAAAACAGTTAGGATTTTGTCTAATGCTGCGTAGTTTTGAGCTTTAGATAAAAGACCGATAAAAAATAATGTACAGATGAATAATTTTCTCATGAGCTTGTGTTTATAAAAAAGTTTTGTCAAGATCTGCATCCTGACAAAACTCTGTTTTTTTAGTTTAAAAATTAAAGATTACCTCTTTTTTCCTGCTCTCTTTCTAAAGCTTCGAAAAGCGCTTTGAAGTTACCTGCACCAAAGCTTTGCGCTCCGTGTCTTTCAATGATTTCAAAGAAAAGGGTAGGGCGGTCTTCTACTGGTTTCGTGAAGATCTGTAGTAAATAACCTTCTTCGTCATGGTCAATTAAAATACCTAAACTTTGAAGTTTTTTCAGGTCTTCGTCAATATGACCCACTCTCTCAGGAACCAATTCGTAATATGCTTCCGGTGGAGCAGAAAGGAATTCTACCCCTCTTTTTTTAAGTTCAGTAACGGTGTGAATGATGTCTTTTGTTGCAACTGCAATGTGCTGTACGCCTTCACCTTCATAGAAATCAAGATATTCTTCAACCTGAGATTTTTTCTTACCTTCAGCGGGCTCGTTGATCGGAAATTTAGCAAAACCGTTTCCGTTTGACATTACTTTAGACATCAATGCAGAATATTCTGTGTTGATCTGCTTGTCGTCAAAAGAAAGAATGTTCACAAATCCCATTACCTTTTCGTACCATTCAACCGTTGGGATCATTCTGTCCCAGTCTACGTTTCCTACACAATGGTCAACATATAATAATCCTGCTTCTTCAGGTTTATAATCGCTTTCCCATTTTTTGTAACCAGGCATGAAAGGTCCCGTATAGTTTTTTCTCTCGATAAACATGTGAACAGTCTCTCCGTAGGTGTAAATTCCGGACATCTTTACTTCACCATGTTCGTCAGTTAAAGTTACAGGCTCCATATAAGGTTTTCCACCTCTTTTGGTAGTTTCTTCGAACGCTGCGTAAGCATCATCTACCCAAAGTGCCAAAATCTTCACTCCATCGCCGTGTTTTTTTACATGCTCACTAATTGTTGAGTCAGATTTAAGACCAGTTGTAAGGATTAATCTGATTTTCCCTTGCTGAAGAACATAAGATGCACGATCTCTAACTCCGGTTTCAGGACCTGCGTACGCAACTGACTGAAAACCAAATGCTGTCTTGTAATAATGAGCAGCCTGCTTAGCGTTTCCTACATAAAACTCAATGTAATCTGTACCATTTATTGGCAAAAAATTCTCAGCCTGAGCAATTTTTTCGGCAAATGTAAGTGTTGACATATTTTCTATTTTTACTTTTATTTAATGGATTGCAAATTACAAAATTCCTGTAAATAATTAAAAACATTATTGTTATGTAATCGGTTGCGTTATTTTTAATATATGTTAAAGTTCACTTAAGTATATTTAAGTTTATTTTTGTTTTGTTATTTAATCTATATTTGTATTAGAAACTAGATGTTGAAAAGAGAATTATTTCAAAAAAAGAAAGCCGTAATTGATTACGGCTTTTATTTTTTATTATTTAATCTTCCGGCGTCAGGATTGTAATTATCCCAAATTTTCCAGACATTATCTATTTTGCGGATAAAATAAATCTGCGTATTGAGTTGATTGACAAAATGTTCTTCTCCCGTTTCTCCGACTTTGAACAAAAGATTCCAGAATTCCTGAGTTTCGAGGATTTTTTTATCAGGTTCATCTGTCACGATATTGACATCGAATATTTCAAAATTGGATCGATTGTTTTTCATGACAAGCTCAAACTGTCTTTCACAAAGCTCACGGCTGAACTCTGAAGCCCTCTCTAAAAACGGAGAGTTGTCAAATACTAGGTCTTTAAACAGTTCAAGTTTTAAAACAGGGAAATTTTTATACAGATTAAAAACGGTTGCGCAATATTGATAAACAATATCGGTAGAAAATATTTCGCCATTGAGCTCTTGATCATGTATATCATTCTCTTTTAGACGATAAATATATGCGTTGAGATCTTTAAAGCCTAAAAAAATACAGATTTTATCAAGCGTCTTTAAAAAACGCAGATCATTGTGGGTTTTGTCCTGATAGTCGTTTTCAAAAAAGCGCTGCAGGGTAATGTGTGAAATTGTATTTCCCAGTTCAAACCTTTTATCGTCTTTAAGTACTTCAGATAAAGCGAGCTCGTCTTTGATGATTTCTGATAGAATAATGTAATGGCTTCTCTTCCATTGGTCAACCTTTCCTAAAACTGAATCCTCTACCTTAGGATGTTTTACAACTTCTTCTTTTATCGAATTATAAATCGTCTTCAAATGTGTATTGTTTCTATGACAAAAGTTTTTAACAAAAAGATTGCCAAAAACTTTTTATGCTTATTTTAATTAAATATACAAAACTTTACATCATAATTATATTTTTTAATGTTTAAATCTTTCATAAGCCGCTCTTTCAAGCATTTCTCTGTCATCAGGATGTGCAATGCTGATCAGTTCCTGCGCTCTCTGACGAAGGTTTTTTCCGTATAAATAGGCCGTTCCGTATTCTGTAACTACCCAATGAATATGGCCTCTTGTCGTCACAACTCCGGCTCCCTGTTTCAGGAAGGGTACAATTCTGGAGACGCCTCTTTTTGTTCTCGAAGTGATGGCGATAATAGGTTTTCCTTCTTCGCTTAATGCGGCTCCTCGCATAAAATCCATTTGTCCACCAATTCCGCTGTACTGCATAGTTCCGATGGAATCTGCGCAGACCTGTCCGGTCAGATCAATTTCAATGGCAGAATTGATGGCAACCATTTTTTTATTTCTCATGATGTTAATTGGGAAATTCACCGTGCTTACATCATCAAAAGAAAAAACAGTATTGTCATCCACATAATCGTATAATTTTCTAGTTCCGAAACAGAAACTTGTAATGGTTTTATTATCGTTGTAACCCTTATATTTATTATTGATGACATCATTTTGAATTAAATCAATCACTCCGTCGCTCAGCATTTCAGTGTGAACACCCAAATCTTTGTGATTTCCCAGGCATTTTAAAACCGCATCAGGAATGGTACCGATTCCCATTTGTAAAGTAGATCTGTCGTCAATCAATTCTGCTACATTTTTTCCGACCAACATTTCATCCGGACCTACTTTTGCGCCATAATCTACGGTAGGAAGTTCTTCTTCATGCCAAACCAATTTATGAATTTTGCTGATGTGAAGCATTCCGTCACCATGCGTTCTCGGCATCAAAGGATTTACCACGGCAACAATTATTTTTGCAGTATCTACGGCAGCTCTCGCAACATCGACCGAAGTTCCCAATGTGCAAAAACCATGTTTATCCGGAGGCGAAACCGTAATTAAAGCAACATCCAGCGGCAAAATATTTTTTCTGAATAAAATCGGAATTTCACTTAAAAAAACAGGAACAAAATCTCCACGGTCAGAATTAACAGCATCTCGCACCGGCGTAGAAACAAAAAGTGAATTCACGAAAAATTTGTCCTTGTATTCAGGTTTTGCGATTTCTACATTCCCCTGTTGGGTAATGGAAACCATTTCTATATTGTCTAAGCGGTGAGACTGTATTGCCAATTCGTCAATCAGGTGATTCGGCGTACAAGCGCTTCCATGAAAAAACACGCGGTTTCCGCTTTTAATGGTATAAATAGCTTCTTCTGCACTGATGTAATTATACATATTGAAATTTTTATCGTTTACTTTAATATCTTAAAGTTAAGTTTTATTGTTTAGATTAAGTTTAATATTTGACTTGTTTGATGGAGATATTTGTCATGTTTATTCAATATTAAAAACACAAAGGATTGAACTCTTACATTCAATCCTCAATATCTTTTATAAAAAATTTAAAGCCAAAGCTAATCGCTAAAACCAAAACTACTCCTGCGAACGATCTTCCAAACTGTTATCCTCACTTTCCAACCAAGAAGTTTTATAAGACGGATCTTCCACTTTCATTGCTTCTTCAGTGATTTTCAAAGGACGGAACGGGTCAACCATTACCGCATATTCTTCAGTGAACTTTTTGCCTATGCTTCGTTCCATTGCTCCCGGATGCGGTCCGTGTACGATTCCCCCGGGGTGAAGGGTAAAATCCATTAAATCGATGTGGTTTCTGCTCATAAAATCACCTTCTGTGTAGAATAAAACTTCGTCAGAATCAATATTCGAGTGATTGTAAGGAGCCGGAATTGCCAACGGATGGTAATCGTACATTCTTGCACAAAACGAACAAACCACAAAATTATGTGCCTCAAAAGTCTGGTGAATTGGTGGCGGTTGATGAATTCTTCCTGTAATCGGTTCGAAATTTTTAATATTAAATTTATAAGGATAAAAATAACCGTCCCAACCCACAACATCAAAAGGATGTGTTGCGTAGATGAAATCAGTAATCTGATTTTCTTTTTTTACTTTAATTAAAAATTCTCCTTTTTCATCTTTTGGTTCAACAAAAGTGGGTGCGATAATATCTCTTTCGCAGAACGGAGAATGTTCCAGCAATTGTCCGAATTCGTTTCTATATCTTTTCGGAGTGTAAATAGGAGAATGACTTTCCACCACAAAGAAAACGGTGTCATCAGAATCTAATTCCACCTGATAAATCGTTCCTCTCGGAATAATTAAATAATCACCGACAGAAAATTCAAGATCGCCAACAAAGGTCTTTAAAGTCCCGCTTCCGTTGTGAACGTATAAAAGTTCGTCGCACTCAGCGTTTTTGTAGAAATAATCCATCGACTTTCTTGGCTTAGACAATCCCATTTTCAAATCATTGTTCACCAAAAGAAACTTCCGGCTGTCCAAAAAATCATCTTCAGGAGTGACATTCATTCCTTTAAACATTCTTGGAGTGACATTTTTATCAACCGCAATTTTTGGCGTCACGTCTTTTGCTTCGCCAATCGATTTTATCTGAGTAGGACGGTGAATGTGGTATAATAATGACGAAATCCCATGAAAACCTTCCGTCCCGAAAAGCTGTTCATAGTAGAATTTATCTTCTGGAGATTTGAAAATCGTATGTCTTTTTGGTGGGATATTTCCCGAATGATGATATCTCATGTTACTTTTTTATGTTGACTCTCAAATTTAATATTTTTTAATGAATTGGGTGGAAAGATTTTTAAACCACAAAAGTCACAATAGTTGAATGCTTTAGATTAAGTTTAATGAATGTTGTTGATAAGTTCAAATAAGCGTTGAAAATTTTCACATAAAGCTTTTTTGAACTTCTGTCTTCAAAGTTTTTAAACTTTTGAGTTAAAGAAAGCTTTTGTGACTTTTGGCTACGTCGAATCTTCGATTTGTGGTTGAGTTAAAAATTAGTTTTGCTATTCTAAATATAATTGTTAGCTTTGTCTAACAATTTAATTTCATGAAGCGAATATTTTTTTCTGCCGTACTTTTTTCAGGATTTTGTTTCTCCCAGGAAGCTGACAGTTTAGATTTAAATAAAAAATCTGACTCAATAAAAATTTCGCTCAAAAAAGAAAGGATAGGTGATATTGACGATGTCGTGATCACGGGAACGATAAAACCTGTAAGCAAATCTAAAAGTCCGGTGAACGTAGAAATTTACAGTCAGAAATTTTTCCAGAAAAATCCTACGCCAAGTGTTTTTGAAGCGATTGCAATGGTTAACGGCGTTCAGCCGCAGTTGAATTGTTCGGTTTGTAATACAGGAGATATTCATATCAATGGTCTGGAAGGTCCCTACACGATGATTTTGATTGACGGAATGCCAATTGTGAGTTCACTTTCTACAGTGTATGGATTGAGTGGAATTCCGAATAGTTTGATTGATCGAATTGAAGTGGTAAAAGGTCCCGCTTCATCATTGTATGGGTCTGAAGCGATGGGCGGAGTCATCAACATCATTACAAAAAATGCGTTGACGGCTCCGAAATTAAGTGTGAATTTGATGACAACAACCTGGACGGAAAACAGTGTTGATTTATCAACGAAATTTAATGTCGGCAAAAATGTGGCTTCTTTATTAAGTTTAAATTATTTTAGTTTTAATGAAAAAATAGATCAGAATAAAGATAATTTCACCGATGCTGCACTGCAAAATAGAATCTCCGTTTTTAATAAATGGAATTTTAAACGTAAAGAAAACAGAATGGCAAGTTTTGCCTTGCGCTATTTGTATGAAGACCGTTTCGGCGGGGAAATGCAGTGGGATAAATCGTATCTTGGAAGTGACGAAGTGTATGGAGAAAGTATTTATACGAATAGAGTAGAAGCTTTCGGGATCTATCAGCTGCCGGTAAAAGAGCAGATTTTCACGCAGTTTTCTTACAATTATCACGATCAGAATTCTTTTTACGGAAACACACCTTATGAAGCGTTGCAGAAAGTCGCTTTTGCACAGACCTATTGGGATAAAAAGCTAGGGAATCACGATTTTATTTTAGGTCTGACCTTCAAAAAAACATTCTACGACGATAATACCCCCGGAACGTTGAGCTCGGATGAAGTGACCAATCAGCCGATGAAATCTCCAATTTTCGGAGCGTTTATTCAGGATCAGTGGGAGATTAATGAAAAAAATACGGTATTGCTGGGTTACCGATTTGATTATGATAAAGTCCATCACAGTGTACATTCTCCGCGATTTGCATGGAAATTTTCTCCGAATCCTTATCATACTTTCAGATTCAATTTCGGAACGGGTTTCAGGGTGGTTAATTTATTTACCGAAGATCATGCGGCATTGACGGGTTCACGTGAAGTGGTCATTCAATCTAATTTAAAACCGGAAAAATCCATCAACGGAAATTTAAATTATGTTTGGAAAATTCCTATGGGTGAACGTTTGATTAATGTGGATGCGTCTGCGTTTTATACCTATTTCAGCAACAAAATTGTCGGTGATTTTGATACCGATCCTCAGAAAATTATTTATGATAATTTAAATGGCTTCGGAATTTCCCGAGGTGCTTCTATGAATGTTGATTTTAGTTTCAGTTTTCCGTTGAGTGTAAATTTAGGGGTTACTTATTTAGACGTTTATCAGAAATTTAATGGAGAAAAAGAAAAATCCCGACAGCTTCATGCCCCGAAATGGAGCGGAACTTACAGTTTAACCTATAAATTCCCGAAAAATCTTGCCATAGATTTTACCGGACAGTTTTACGGACCGATGCGGTTGCCGGTTTTGCCCAATGACTACCGACCGGAATATTCTCCGCTGTATTCTTTGGCCAATATTCAGGTTTCAAAGAGTTTTGATTCAGGTTTTGAAGTGTATTGCGGGGTGAAAAATTTATTCAATTTTACTCCGAAAGATCCGTTGATGCGACCTTTTGATCCATTTGATAAAAGTGTTGATGATCCGATCAATAACCCAAATCATTATACATTCGACACTACGTATGGTTATGCACCGATGCAGAGAATAAGAGGTTTTTTGGGTGTAAAATATAATTTAAAATGAAAAATTCAGTGTTTCTTTTAATGTTATTTTTAGTGTCTTGTTTTTATCATTCGCAGATAAAAAAAGACACTTTTTCAGATTTTGAAAAAGTACAGAAAGAAAATAAAAAACCAATCATTATTCATTTGTATACCGATTGGTGCTCCGTTTGTAAAATAGAATCTTTTAAATTAAATAAGGAGAAAGATTTAATTAAAATTATAAATGAAAATTTTCATTTTATCAACTTCGAAGCTGAAAAGACAAAAGAAAAAATCAATTTTCAGGGTAAGGAATTTAATTATCTACCTAATGGAAATTCGGGAATTCATGAGTTGGCTTTGGCTTTATCAAAGAATAAAAATCAGCCCGTTTATCCGTTGTGGATTATTTTAGATAAAAATCAGGAGTTGGTTTATTATCATGAGGGGGAGTTTAAGACTGAAAAAATGAAGGAGAAACTATTGAATATTATTTCGGATCAATAAATTACAGTTTCCTATTGAATCTCCAATAATATTCCATACTTTATTGATCAGGATCTTTCTTTTGAGTTTCATAATATATTGGTTTGTAAAGATAATATATTTTCGAGATCAATATCTTGTGAAATAGATATTTATAAAAAAATGCTCACTGAACTAGTGAGCATGGTATCATTTATCTTTTATCTTTTATGATCTAGTCTTCCATCATATTGTCACGGGTATTCTTCTGAACGGCAATTGCGCCAAAAAGTGCCAATAAAAATGCAAAAGCATAAAAGCCTTTTTCACTCGGCAGAATAGTCGCATTAAATAATCCTATGGTCAATAAAACAATGGATGATAAAGTAGCAAACCAGCAGATTCCGTAATAGATATCAGTAACCTTAATATTTTCCATTCTGTCACGTACAGCTTTTTGTAAAGATACTACTGCGAATAATCCGTAAAGAAGAATGGTGAAATAATATCCTTTCTCATTAAGCTGCATCTCAGCTCGTACCAGACCAACAATATAGCCTATCATTCCGGCGCCCAAAGCGACCCACGAAGCTGCGACAAACGCATTTGAGACTCCCTGTTTTTTCATTGTTTATGTTTTTTAATATTTAGTTCAGCCAAATATATTATTTTTTTGTGAATCACTGTTAATTAAATATAAACTTTATCACACCAGCTGGAAAATTATAAACTAAATTTCTTTTAAAGGAATCGAAATAATCTAATGGCTCATAAAAAACTCTCCAAAAGGAAAGCTTTGATTATTGTCATTATTGAACAATGTACTCGTAGTTATACTTTACATAATTAGCACCAGTTGTGGTTTTTCCGATAACCTGAATAGGCAATTGTGCGCTGTTGTACTGAATTTCATAAATGACCTGTTGATTCTGTACCCAATTGCCTGAACTGTCTTTATAACTAAGTCTCTCTGACGCATAATTGTTTTTACTCATCGCATAGGCTCCGCCCATCATTATTCTGAAATATTTGTTTGTAAAAGTAAATGGACTCAGTTGATTGTCATATAGATATTCACGTTTGCTGGATGAAGGAAAAGTGCCTCCGATTTCTGATGTTTCTACAGTGATATTATCCCCATTATAGGTGTATGAAGAGAGGCTGGGATTGCTACAGTTTGCAGATTGACATTGAGTTGAAGTCGCCACTTTGCCGTTGTTATAGGTATAAGTGATGGTTCTATTGAAGTCGGGATTGCTGTAGATTGCTTTAGTATTCTGGAGTTCGTTGTTAGCATAGGTATACAGTAGATAATATTCTAAAGTTCCCGCAGAATTATAGTAATTTATTTTTGAAGGTTTTCCGGCTGTATCATACTCGAAAACTGAAGTTCTTCCTTCGGATATTATTTTTGATAAATCACCTTGACTATTGTAAGTTAGATTTGAAACAGTGGTCTGGGGATTTGCCGGGTTGTCATAGTAAACGGTAGTGACTTTGCTCAATAGTATCCTTTGTTCCACAGGATCAGTAACAAAATCAATCTCATCCTCACTTTCGCAGCTGTTAAAGATTAAAACAGAACTCATTAAACTCAGGGCAATATACTTTCTCATTTTCAAATTTTAATTGTTCAAAAGTAAGAATTCCTTACAAAGTTTAAAAGGATTATAAACAAAAAATCCCACTATTTTGAATAATGGGATTTTCTTTTATATGAGATGCTTCGACAAGCTCAGCCTGACAATTCTTAGTATCTGTAATATTCAGGCTTGTAAGGTCCTTTCACATCTACACCGATATATTCAGCTTGCTCAGTAGAAAGAATTTCTAACTCTACGCTTAATTTTTTAAGGTGAAGAGCTGCTACTTTTTCATCTAAATGTTTTGGCAACATATAAACTTCGTTTCCGTAAGCTTCAGAATTAGTCCAAAGTTCGATTTGAGCCAAAGTTTGGTTAGAGAAAGAGTTAGACATTACAAAACTTGGGTGACCAGTTGCACAACCAAGGTTTACCAATCTACCTTCTGCAAGGATGATCACTTCTTTACCTTCTTCCAAAGTATAAATATCAACCTGTGGCTTCACCTCAGATTTTGTGTGACCGTAGTTCTCGTTTAACCAAGCCATATCGATTTCGTTATCGAAGTGACCGATATTACAAACAATTGCTTTATCTTTTAATTTTAAGAAATGTTCTTTTCTTACAATGTTGAAGTTACCAGTTGTAGTGATTACGATATCTGCGTTATCTACTACAGTATCTAATCTTTTTACTTCAAAACCGTCCATTGCAGCCTGTAAAGCACAGATTGGATCGATTTCAGTAACCGTAACGATAGAACCAGCACCTCTGAAAGAAGCTGCAGTACCTTTACCAACATCACCGTAACCGCAAACTACCACTCTTTTACCAGCCAACATAATGTCAGTCGCTCTTCTTACTGCATCTACAGCAGATTCTTTACATCCGTATTTGTTGTCAAACTTAGATTTAGTCACTGAATCATTTACGTTGATTGCAGGCATTACCAAAGTTCCGTTCTTCATTCTTTCGTACAATCTGTGAACACCTGTCGTGGTTTCTTCAGAAAGTCCTTTGATGTCTTTTGTGAATTCAGGGTATCTGTCAAAAACCATGTTCGTCAAATCTCCACCATCATCCAAAATCATGTTTAATGGTTTTCTGTCTTCACCGAAGAATAAAGTCTGCTCAATACACCAGTCAAATTCTTCTTCGTTAAGACCTTTCCAAGCATAAACAGGGATTCCGGCAGCAGCAATTGCTGCAGCAGCATGATCCTGAGTAGAGAAAATATTACAAGAAGACCAGGTAACTTCAGCTCCTAGAGCAGTCAGAGTTTCGATCAAAACTGCAGTCTGGATCGTCATGTGAAGACATCCTGCAATTCTTGCTCCTTTCAAAGGCTGAGACGGTCCGAATTCTTCACGGATTGACATCAAGCCAGGCATTTCTGCTTCTGCAAGGGTAATTTCTTTTCTTCCCCATTCAGCAAGGGTGATATCCTTAACTTTATAAGGAACGTATTGTGTTGTTGTACTCATATATAATGAATGATTTTAAATTCAAATTATTACAGTGCAAAATTACAACATATAATTTAGATAAAAAAACAAGCTTCTAACATGACAAATATGAGATTTTACAGCTTAATTTTATTTGTTTTAATTCTAAATAATGTATTTTTGCAGTAAATAAATCTTTATTATGAATCATACACAGGAAGAAGCTCAAAGACAAGCTAAACCTCTTGCTCCAAAAGTGAAAGAATTAATCGCAAGAACCAAAAGTATCATTTTGGCAACTGTAGATGCAGAAGGAACTCCAAACTCAAGTTATGCTCCGTTTGTACAAGTTGACAACTCTTTTTATATATTAGTGTCTTTCATGGCGAAGCACACAAAAAACCTTTCTGAAGGAAGAAAAACTTCAATTATGTTTATCGAAGATGAGTCTGCTACAAAGCAAATCTATGCACGTGAGAGATTAACAATCGAAGCTTCAACTTCTCAGATTGAAAGAGATTCTGAAACCTGGAATACAGTGGTTGGCCAGTTAAAAGAAACTCATGGCAAAGTAGTAGAAGTGATTTCTGAAATGAAAGATTTTATTCTAATTGCTTTGACTCCTGTGAAAGGTGCTTATGTAAATGGTTTCGGAAGTGCATATTTCGTAGATGAAAATCTTGAAATCATGGAGCACAGAAACGATCAGAATCATCAGGCGAAATAAGATGAAATTGGGTGCGGGACGTTTTTAAATGTTTACGCACAAGTTTTTTAGCTTTTTTAATAATATTGAATTCACTTAAGTCACAGGATTTAAGTGAATTTTTTTTCGAATCGTAAAACTTCGAGTCTCCATTTTCCAACTTCTCTTAACTTCCATCTTCCATCTTCCATCTTCCAGCTTCAAGCCCAGATTTTTTCACTATTTTTACCCAATAAATCAAGCCATGCCTCTTTATCGAGATTTTTCTGACGACAATGCCACTATTCTTATCTGGAAATATGAGGAAGGTGAAGAGTTGAATATTGATGAACTTTTAGAGCCCGAAAATGCAGAAAAAGTAAAAGATTATCATCCGAAAAAGTTGTTGGAGGTTTTGATGGTGAGAAAACTTCTGAAAAGCTTAAAACCAAACTCCAAAATTCTATACAAAGAAAGAGAGCCTTTTCTTTCCCCGAAAGATGCTGAAATTTCAATTACGCATTCTTTTCCATTTGCGGCAATTGCCATTTCAAAAAATAAAATAGGAATTGATATCGAAAAATTTAACCCTAAAATTTTAAGGGTTATTGATAAATTCACCTACGAAAATGAGAGAGGATTTATCCCTTTCGACAATGAAGTGACTTTTTATACGATTATCTGGAGTGTGAAAGAAAGCATGTACAAAATTCATCATTCAAAACACTGGTCGTTGAAAAAACATTACGAAGTGAAACCTTTTGAGCTTAAACATCTTTTTGATATCAGCTGCAGAGTGCATGACGATCAGCTTTCAGATGAATTGAAAGCCCGTGTAAAATTCTTTGACGATTATTGCTTTACGATTGTGGAGGAGTAATTTCTTCTTTTCTGTATTTTTCAATCACTTTTCGCTGTTCTTTGGCAACATCATAAATCAGTTCTAGAACATCATGAATGTTTTTCAATTCTGTTAAATGAGAAATTTTATTGGGATCTCTTGTGTCGTAATGTTCTTTTTCCAGAAGTTCAGTTTTCCTCTGAAGAAGTAGGTTTTCTATTGATGAATCTTCGGGTTCTAAACGGCTGTCCATTCTAAGAGTTTCTGTGATTTTGTCACCATTTAAGATTGCCGAAACCTGATTCATTTCTGATTCTATTTTTTTGCTCCAGCTTTCAGAATCAATTTCAGGATAGTCGTGATTTCCTTTTGCATATTGTGACAGCGAAGCGGTATATGCAGTAATCAAATGTGAAGTCGCCACGAACTGATGTACTACTTCCAATTTTTTTTGCTGATTTTTAGGATCAGAAATCATTCGCTGAAAATTATCCGACAAGTTAGCGAGTGAAATAATTGCATTTTTTCTTTTCACTTTATAATCTTCAATATCAAAATTTTCATTCAGAAATTTAGACATTACACTGTGGAAATAGGTAAGATTAGATTCCGCAGATTTTTTCATTAAATCTAAATTCTGTGTATGTTCCCAAACCGGAAGCACAATATAGGAAACCAAAAAAGCGATAATTCCTGCAATAATGGTATCTACAATTCGATCTTTAAAAATGACATTGACGTTTCCCGGGTTTAAGAAATTAAAACTCATAAAAACATACATCGTCATAAAGAGAACTGCCCAAAAATACCGTCCTTTCAGAAAACTGAAACATAAAATCATGCTCACCAAGAGAATTGCAAAAAGTATAGCGTTGATATGAACGTAGTATAAAATGACATATGCGATCACCGCACCCGCAACTGTACCGTAAAAACGTAGCAAGTTTCTTTGTTTGGTAATCGAGTAGGCTGGTTTTAAGATGGCAACAATCGTAATTAAAATCCAATACGTATGACCGATTACTAAGAAAGGAAGTTGAGAAACCAGATATCCTAACAATAAAGCAATGGTAATTCTGATGGCATGACGAAAATGCGATGAGGTCAAAGAAATATTGCTTCGTAGAACTTTAAAATTTATCTTTTCTTCATTCGGCATAAATTTTTTCAAATCTAAACCTGTCGAAAGACTTTTTGCCAGTTTTACGTTTTGAGCAAATACTTTATATATTTCGTTGATCTCCTTTGTAATCTCATTGATACGCATCATGATTTGTCTCAAAATCATAAAGTTTTCGAGCGTATCGGGGTTCATTTCTTTATTTCTTAATTCAAAATAATGAACATTCAAATCTTGTGAACGAGCTTCCAGATTAGAAACGGGTTTTGCACGCGTGCTGCTTTGTAAAGAAATCCCGATGTTGGCGATTTCTTCAGAAAGTATATTTAAATAATCATGAATTTTAACCAAAATCGTAGAGTCTTCGAAACTTTGCTGGAGCTTTTTATAATCGCTTTCCGAAGTCATCAGTTTCTCATGCAAGTCCATTGAATTCAAAAACGTTAGCATCAGTAATCTGCTGATGGTCGTTGATTCGTTAACAATAGTTCTTGTTTTGAAAACCGTTTCACGAGTTTCTTCCTGCAGATTTTTAATCTCAATCTGTTTGGCAATGATCTGTAAACTTAACTTGTCGAAATCAGGATTTTTCTGATAGTAATTTGCTTTTATTTTCAGGAACTCTGCGAGCTGAAGATAGTTTTCACCAATCATCTGACTGGCGAGTTTATAAGGCTGAATGGTTGTTACAATTAAGAAAATCAATAAAAACCAAATACATCCTGAAGCAAAAATTAAAAGACTCTTAAGAATATTGACACCTGTTAAATGTCCGTCAATAAAGATGGCGAGAACAACCAATGCTAGCGATCCTACGGCGGCAAGTCTTTGTCCGTAAACGCCAATTAACGAAAAGAACATTCCGAAAGCGATAATTTCTAAAATAACCAGTGGAATGATGCCTTTTACTAAACTTGCAATCGCTGAAACAATCACAAAACAGAAAATGGCAAAGGTTAATGAATTTCGTCTTCTTATAAACGGGCCTGGCTGATCGGTAAGTGCTACGAAGCTTGTACCCAAAGGAAAAAGAAAGTATTCTTTAAGCAAACCAAAATAGGAGAGAACCAAACACGGTATAACCGTTGCCAATGTAATTCTTATGGAAGAATAAACATATTGACTGGTAACGATTTTTTTTAGCTCCGAAGAATAATTCATTGTGCAAAAATAAGAGTTAAATGTGAATTGATGGTTTTACTTCGTAAGTGAATTGTGAATTTTTATTTAAAATTTAATTCAGGTTGTAAAGAAAAACTGAACAATAATTAAATTTACATTTTTTGCATAAAAAAAGTCTCATGAAGTATGAGACTTTTTAAGTTTTATCGATAGTGAGTTTACTATTGATTGTATATTTCTTAATAATCTACATTAGAAGTTTCTTCACCGATGTTCCAGGTAAGACCGAAACGTAGAGTGTTATCTAAAGCAGTATTGATTTTAGACATATTGATAAGGTAAGAAATATCTAATCCGAAAGAACGGTATTTTAAACCGATACCGGCAGTTGCAAACTGTCTTGCTCCTTGTACTTCGCTTTCGTGGAAGTAACCACCTCTTACAGCAAAAGCATTGTCATAAGAATATTCTAAAGCACCACTGTACATGATTGATTCAGGATTTTTGAAAGATTTCCCGATTCCTGCTATAGGACCTACATTTGGCACTGCATACTGAGGAATTCCTCTTGGATCGTTTCCAATAAATTCAGAACCAGGCACCAAGATTTTTGAACCTTCAACGCTCAATCCAACTCTGTTGACATCATCTAAATACATATCATATCCAACCCCTAATCTCGCCATTGTAGGAAGATAAGATCTTGATTCTTCGTTTCCTGTATAATCCAATTTTGGACCCACATTCGTTATTGCGAAACCACCATTCAATTTACCATCGTAACCACCAAAGCTTGAAAACTTAGGAGAAGTATAATATGCTGAAACGTCTACAGCAAAACTGTTTGCCGGTTTCAGTGTAGTATCTGTGTTGAATCCACCAGCTAAATCTGAACGAACAAATCTACCTGTAACAGCCGCAGAGAAAGAATCAGAGAGCTTCAAACCATAAGCAACATCAATTGAGAATTCGTTTGGCTTAGAGGTACCGTTAGAAGTAACGTCATTACCTACCAGTGAAGTAAGGTCTACCTCACCCATATTGAAATAATAAATACTTGCTGATATCGTAGATCTCTCTTCCTGGCCTAAGAATTTATGGAACGCTCCGTATAGCAAAAATACATCATTAGTAAGTTTTCCCATATATGGCGTATAGTTGATACCCACAGAAGAACTCGTTCTGCTAAAAGGATATTTTGCTGCATTCCAGAATTGAGAAAAAGCATCTGGGGAAGTAACGACCCCTTGGTCTCCCATACCTCCTGATCTTGCATCTGGTGCAATTCTCAAGAATGGAGCTCCGGTTAATACAGGTCTTACCTGATTCAAATCTTGCGCATAGCCTATAAACCCAGCACTCAAACCAATCCCCAAAAGCAATTTAGTAGTTAAATTCATATGTTGTCTTTTATATATTATCAGTTTTTTATTGATATTCTTAATTATTTATTATTTTACTTCAAAAGTACCATTTTTTCTACAGCTGTAGCACTTCCTTTGCATTTTTCTTGATTTTGACTTTTTGCAAATATCTTAAAAATATACGTACCTTTTGCTACGGTATCACCAAAATCGTCTTTTCCGTCCCATTCTATTGCCTGGCGAGGTGTTCTAAAGCCCTGTAGGAACGGTTCTGCAACTACCGGCTGACTCAAAGTTCTTACTAATTTTCCTGTAATCGTATAGATTTGAACGTTTACATCCAGTATATCATCACAATTATGTTCAAAATGAATGTATGTTTTGTTTGTAAAAGGGTTTGGCCAGTTTAATGGTCTGTTGATCACCAAATGCTGATCTGCCTCGTCTTTAACTTCAAAGTTTAACGTTTCAGTTGTCGAATTATTGTTTATATCCCAAACTTTAAATGTAAGCTGATGTTGCCCTATCGCTAAATTTCTAAAAGGATAAGATACATTCCCTTTTTGATAATCTGCCAAGCCGGGATTAAGACATCCATTTCCTTCCCCAGAAGCAAAGAAATCATTTAAAACAATGGTGTTTATAATTTGACCGTCCAAATATACAGTAATATCGTGACCAATACCAGATCCTGTAGAATTTATTCCTGTATCGTCTGTCACACAGGCAAGAAGCATCGGATTTTGATCTGTAATTCCTCCGTTTGCAAAGTTTGTATTGTTCATATAAAGCTTTACTCGTGGTGGCTCATTATCGTTGATTCCATTAGGGTTGATATCACCTACCTGAACGAATTGATTATTAAATACGTCAATAGATTTATTATCAGCATATCCTAATAATCTTCCTTCGCCTACTGCATAATTGATGTCCTTCGGAACATAAAATTCTACGGTAAATACTCCGTTTACAGCAGTTCCCGAAGCTTTTACAATAGCACTTCCTTCTTCGGTATATTGTAAAACAGGGGTTAAACCTCCGTCATTATTTAATGTTGTTTTATTTAATCTTTTATCAAAAATATTAATCACCACTCTTCCGTTGAATGTCGTGTTTGTAGAGCCATTTGAATTATTAATATGACCTTTAATTTTTACAAAATCTAATCCTCTGATTAATCCTGGAACAGGCGTTTCAATATTATCAATCACTAATAATCTTTGAGGTCTGCTTAATTTCATTGCAGGATCTCCCAATAAATTGACTTTTAGGTGATTGGGATCGGCGCCTCTTAGCTTTTTAGCATTTAAATGGGCATCACCCAGAGGTATGAAATCATCATTTATCAATTTAAAAATATCTTTTGTATAAAGATTGGTAAAATCTACACCATACCCTACACCCACTGCACGACTAGAAGTAATCATTGCTGCGGCACCACCTTGCTTCATTTTTAATAACTGTTCTCCTGCGGATGCAGTAGCCGGTTCGTCCCAAAGCGTAAATTCACAAGTGATTGTAGATACAAAAGGAAATCTGCTGTACACATTTGAGAAATTATTAGCATTTTGAATTTCATCTAAACTGAAAACTCTTTCCTGAGCCCAACCATTAATTCCACCATGACCGAAATAGAAAAGATACAAACTGTTCCCCAAGTCGTTTAAAATTGCTTGGTTTACCTGCGGATATCTCTGTCCACCTGCTGTACTCTGTGCTTGGAATGCATCTAAGTATAGCTTTCTCACATTATATTCTTTAAGCAAACTACTTAATGGTAATTCAAATGTACTTGCCAAAGTATTGTTCATTACGGTATGGAAGGGTGGTCCACCATCATTATCATCATCTACCACGAAGTCTAGCTTCATTCTCCATTCACCAAATGGGGTTGACTGTCCGGATAATGAATTGTAATACGCCAATGTTTTATCCATCATATTGGCAGCTTCCGAAGGATTTGCTGCCGGAATTCTTCCCACTGGCAGATCGGGTAAATTATTTGAAAGGAACGAAGAAGTTTGTGGCTTTGTCATGACAATATAGTCATCAGTAACAAACGAACTTACGAAATCTGCTGAATCTTCACTCTGATAACTAGAAACTACATTGGTGTTATTTGGAACTCTGTTTTTGTAATCATAAGATCCGTCACCTAAAATGAAAACATACTTTAAACTTCCAAGTGGCGTGTTTAGTTTTGTTACAAAATCTCTTATTGCTGTAAGATCTCTGCTTCCGCTTCCAAATTCGTTATAAATTTTAGCAGCATCTATAATTTGTACAGAATAATTGTTTTTTGTCTGATGGTAATTTGCCAGTCTCTGAGCCTGAGACATCATCTCTGGTGTTGTGATGATCAAATAGTCTACATTTTGTAAAGCAGAAAGGTTCTGATTATTTATTCTTTCAACAAACTGTGGCGAAAAAGCAGCATCAGCCCGGAAAGCAACAAATTCATTATTAAAAGAAGTATTTGAAGTATTATACGCAAAATTAAAAGACCCTGTTCCTGCAGCTTTGTTTACCCTTCTGTTTGCATTGGTAATGTCTGTAACATCCCAAACCTGCTCCATATTAGTTGCTGTAGAAATGCTGAATCCATAGTTTGTATTAGAACCACTCAATAAAGAATAATCACGGAAACTCATTTGGGTTCCGTTAAATTTTAAATCTTCTTTATATTGTACCTCTACATAATCTAAATAAAAAGCTCCGTTAGGATTCGTTGCAATACTTGGGTTGTATTTAAAGCTGATTTGGTTTCCGCTTAAATTAGAAATTGTACCTGTATATCTAAGAGGGAAGAATTCATAAGCATACCCTGATGCGTTGGGCGGCACACTGATCGTTGAAGGATTTTGATTGTTAATAGTGAAAGCCACATTGTTTTGCTGAGATTTAAAAGCAATAACTTGTGTTCTGTAGCGAATCACATCACCCCCCTGAATAGGTGAGTTTAAATTAAAAGTAATTGTTTTTTCAGCAGTAAAAGGTTGGTCTTCTACCCAGATTCTTCCTACTTTTAATAAATTTTTCTGATCTGTATTGATAACCTGGTAATCATCATACCTGGTAATTAACGGTGTTGCAGGTAAATTTAGATCAACATTCTGAACTCTTTTTCCTACACCTTTATCATAATTAATATAGTAATAAGAAAAATCTTCATAAATGTTTTTTACATTCTCGCTACGGTCATTTCTTGTGTCATTTCTTTTGATACCGTTACCATTGGCGGTATTATATAAATTATAACCATTCGGCCCTTGCGCATAAAACAGAGCGTAGTCACCATCATTCCAGACTCCGTCATCTTCACCTACAACCTGAATTGAGTTTTCCTGAAGAGCACTGTATTTTACATCCTGATTATATTCCGGAAGCATAATTCCTCCGTTACCGTAGATTCTGAAATTCTTAGGATTTACATTTGCAGGATTGATTCCGATATCTCTTAAAAACTGTGCAGTAATTTTAAAAATTCCGGATTTATCAACTTTTATTTTATAAAAACCGCCTGCTGATAAAGGATTTACAGTGGTTCCTATTTTTAAACCACTAAAATTGACTGGCGTTGCGGAGGGCGAGAGTTCAAAAGATGAAAGTCTTTGTACTCTTCCTTTTACATTTTTAAATAGTCCGACGTTGATATTAGCATATCTTTCACCTTCGACATAAATATAATTGATGTCTGCAATATCATAATCGGGGAGAAGATCTTTGTTAATATCGAATAAATCTCTATTTGAAACTGCTTCCCAAACAAGATTAGAAACTTTCAGTTGATTTTCGCCAATTTTTTGCTTGTTTTGGATAAAAATATTATTTTGGCTGAAAGAAAAACCTTCGTTTTTAAAATTTGGAAGATTCTTTTTTACATCGCCGAAATCCTCGATTTTTGCTCCATCCCATTCTATAGAGATTCTTTGAGCCCAAGTCGTTGATATAAAAGCGAATAGAAAGAATAGAGTCGTTTTTAGTCTCATGTTAGTTTTTGAAATTTCTAAATTACAAAATAAATGAAAATTTTAGAATTAAACAGTGATACAATAAAATTAATTTGTTAACGTTTTCAAAAAAAATCAAATCTTTACTTGATTTATTGAATAATTTATTTTTTCTTTGTACTTTGAATAATATTTATATCGACTATGAAAAAACTAAAGTTGTTTTCATTAATAGCATTAAGTTCTACACTTGCATTAACCAGCTGTGGAGGGTCCGGTACTAGCAAAGGAGGCGGTACTAAAAAATTTGTCAGCAAGACAGGTTGGAAACCAAACGAAAAACAAGGTTGGTTTTTTGCAGGAAAGCAACAAAAGCAGAAGGGTTGGCCAGGAATGGTATATGTTGAAGGTGGAACTTTTACCATGGGATTAGTGAAAGATGATGTAATGCACGATTGGAATAACTCGCCTCGCAGAATGCAGGTAAGCTCTTTCTTTATCGGTGAAACAGAAATTACTAACTACGAATACCGCGAATACCTTACATGGTTGAAGTATGTATTCCCACCTAGTGATCCAAGTTTTAAGGAAATCTACAACGGTGCGTTGCCTGATACTTTATTATGGGATAACAAATTATCTAGAAATGATCTTAATGAAACGTATTTCAGAGATCAGAACTATGATTACTATCCGGTAGTAGGTGTTTCTTGGACACAAGCAAACAGATACTGTGAATGGTTGACAGATAGAGCAAACGAGAAAGCTTTAATGCAAGCAGGTATTATTGCAAAAGATTTGTACATCAACGAATCGAATAACCAAGGTGGAACCGCATTCAATATGGATAAATTCAAATCGAATGATCCTGAAATGCAAGGGTACATCAACGAGCAGAGATTGGCACAAAAATCTGGTATGAAAACTACAAACCAAAGATTATTGGCTGCTAACAGATCTCCTAGTTCAGCAATGGTTACCAAGTTCAGACTTCCTACAGAAGTAGAATGGGAATACGCTGCTCTTGGAATGGAGAAAAACAGAGAATACAACAGCTATACAGAAAAGAAACCTGAAATCGATATGCTTAGAGGGACTAAGGGTAAAGACAGAGGAATGATCTTAGCTAACTTCAAGCAAGGTAGAGGAGATTACTCTGGGCCTGCAGGCTGGAAAAATGATGGTGCTGCTCAAACTTCTGATGTAAGACAATTCCCTTCAAATAATATCGGTATCTATGGTATGGTTGGAAACGTGTCTGAATGGACAGCTGACGTTTACAGACCAATCATTGATGAAGACGCAAACGATTTTAATTATTACAGAGGAAACGTACCTCAGGCTATCGTAAGAAACGGAGACGGAACTTACAAAATGGTAGATGAAGGTACAATTAAATATGATACTTTAGCTGACGGTAGATTGGTTTACAAAAACCTTCCGGGTCAGTTTGAAAGAGAAGCAATTGCAGATTACAGAAACTATAGAGATGGTGACAGAATGTCCTCATTAGAATATAGAAATGCTAGTGATTCTGCTTCTTCATTCAACATGTACAACGCTCCTACATCAAGATTTGTTGTTGATGGAAACGGTAAAGTAATTTTACAAAAAGATACTAAAGAGAGAACATCTGCTATGACTAATGATATTAGAGTAGTAAAAGGTGGTTCTTGGCAAGATTCAGCATATTGGTTGGATCCGGGACAAAGAAGATACAAAACCCAGAATTCTGGTTATGGTTGGATTGGTTTCCGTGTAGCTCAAGATGCTAGAGTTAGCGATAAAGCTAGAACAAGAAGATAATATTTCAAAATACTTATAAAAAACCTCTCGGATTTTCGGGAGGTTTTTTTATTTTTGACGTATGAACATAGAACAGTTTTATCCACTATATTTAAAAGCTGAAAAAGTGACGATTGACAGCCGAAAAATCAATAAAAATGATATTTTCTTTGCTTTCTCCGGAGATAATTTCAATGCAGCAAGTTTAGCCGAAAAAGCAATTGATGATGGAGCTTTAGCAGCAATTGTTGAAGATAAAAGTTTTGAAAATGCAGAAAAGAATATATTCTTTGTGTCGTCAACTTTAGAATTTCTTCAGAACCTGGCTGTACATCACAGAAATCAACTGCAGATTCCTATTATTGGGCTTACAGGAAGTAATGGTAAAACGACAACGAAAGAGCTGATTCATGCGGTGCTTTCCCAAAAATACAATGTTCAGTATACTTACGGAAATTTAAATAATCACATTGGTGTTCCCCTTACACTTTTATCTATAAAACCCGAACATGAAATGGCTGTTATAGAAATGGGAGCGAATCATCAGAAAGAGATTGAGCTGCTTTGTACTTTAGCCCATCCAAATTTTGGCTACATCACTAATTTCGGGAAAGCTCATTTAGAAGGGTTTGGCGGTTTTGAAGGAGTTATAAAAGGCAAATCTGAACTCTACGATTATCTTAAAAACAATCAACAAACTATTTTAGTGAACGAAAATGATCAGATTCAGGTTGAAAAAACTTCTAATTATCAATCTAAAATAACTTTTGGAAAACGAAGTTCGGATTATTTCTTCGAAATATTTTCAAGTGACCACTTTGTAGGATTAGATTATCAGGATACGAAAGCTCTGTCGCAACTTACAGGCGATTATAATTTTACTAATCTTTGTGCTGCTGCAAGTTTCGGACTTCATTTCGGAATAGAAATCAATCAGATAAAAGAAGCGATACAAGCTTATACGCCAACCAATATGCGTTCTCAGGTGGTGAAAAAGAATGATAAAACTTTAGTTTTAGATACTTACAATGCCAACCCAAGTTCGATGGCGGCTTCCCTTTATAATTTTATCACTTTTGAAGGGACAAAAACGATTGTTATCGGTGATATGTTAGAGTTGGGCGAAGAAAGTGTTGTAGAGCATATCAATATTCTCAAAATGGCCCATGATTTAGGTTTTAACGAAATTATTACCGTGGGAAAACATTTTAAAGCAGTCAATGATTCATCAAAATCTTTCGAAAATACTGCTGAGTTGATCGAATACCTCCGTTCAAACAAAATTCAGTCAGAAAATGTTTTGTTAAAGGCTTCACGAGGAATTTCTTTAGAAAAAGCGATTGACTTTATTTAGTTTTTGTTTCCCAGAATTCTTTAATAATCAATTTAATATTTTTGAATGTGCTTGGAAAGACTTCAGTTTCAATCTGCGAGGTGTTTTTCCAGGCAACTTCAGTGATACCTTCTTCCAATTGTGGTTTTGAGGTATCTTCACCATCGAAGTTCATTTCAAACCAATGCGTGTACTTTAGAACTCTGTCACCATTTCTTTCAATATAAATATGGTAAGTGGTATTGATGAAATCCAGAAGTTCAACATTTTGTAAATTGGTTTCTTCCTCGATTTCACGCACGGCAGATTCTTCCCGAGATTCACCTTTCTCCATTTTACCTTTTGGCAAGTCCCATTTTCCTAATCTTTTGATGAAAAGAATGTCCCCATTGGGTCTGTTAACAATGCCGCCAGCAGCTTCAATAATTCTGAAAAGTTTTTTAAATTCTTTCCAAATTTCGTCAATCTGTTCTCCGTAAACATTCAGTTCTTTCACCGAAGTATTTTGAAGAAGGTCAAGCGCTATCTCTAAAGTTGTGAAACTTTCATATTTCAGCGTTTTTTCTAAGGCTTCAGACTGCTTAGAGAGTAATAATTTTTTTTCGTTCACAAAAACTTTATACATTTGTAGGAATTTAAATACAAAAATAAAAAAATGAATTTAGAAGGACGAAAAATTGTTGTCAATAAATCATCTAAAGAGTTATCTGAGTTGCTAAAAACACCGGAAAATTACAAAGATTTTATGCCAGACGGTCTTCAGAAGTTTGAAAGCAGAGAAGATGGGTTCAAATTCGGACTTCAGGGAATGCCTGAGATTGCATTGAAAATCGACGAAGTGACCGAGGAGAAAGCTGTTTTGAAATCTGCAAGTTCAAGTTTAGACTTTACACTGCTTGCAACTTTAAAAGCGCTGAATGAGAATCAGACAGAAGTTCAGATGCTTTTTGAAGGGAAATTCAACCCTTTCATCAAAATGATGGTTGAGAAACCGCTTCAGAATTTCATCAATACCTTAACGGATAAAATTGAAGCTTATAAATAAGATCAGAACCTTCAGAAATGAAGGTTTTTTTATGCAATAATTCCCGAGCTGTGATCATGGCTGCTTCCTGTGGCTGACGAAAGAACATTAACTTCATTATTGATCCTTAAAACTCCCATAAAAGCAAAAATTAAGGCTTCTTTAAAATTGATCAATTCATTTTCAGGAATAATGATTTCTGAGCTTGTCTTTTGTTTAATTTTTTCAATTAAATAAGAATTGTATGTTCCGCCACCTGTGAAGAGCACTTTCTTTAATTGATATTGATTAAATATTGTTGAAATCTGTATCGCAGCATGTTCTGTGAAAGTGGCTAAAATATCTTTTGAATCCAGACCTTCAAATGAAGGAAATATATGTTCATTACACCACTCAATTCCCAGTGATTTTGGATGAGATTGAGTGTAGAAATCCAATGAATTAAGTTTGTTGAGTAATTCAGTATCTATTTTTCCTTGCTTCGCTAAATCTCCGTTTTTATCAAAATTCTGATCGAAGTTTTGGGCTAATTTATTTAAGATAATATTTATCGGAGCAATATCAAAAGCGATTCTTTGATCATCTAATTTTAATGAAATGTTAGAAAAGCCGCCAAGATTAATACACGCATCATATTCTGAGAATAGGAACTCATCGCCAATCGGAACCAAAGGAGCTCCATTTCCACCCATTAAAACATCTTGTGAACGGAAATCATAAACTACGGGTAAACCAGTTTCGATTTTAATCGCTCGTCCATCTCCAATTTGTAAAGTGAATTTTTTTTGAGGCTGATGAAAAACAGTATGTCCATGTGATGAAATGACATCAGTGTTTTTGAGATTATATTTTTCGATAAAACTTTTTACAGCTTTTCCTAAAAAGAATCCGTATTCAGAATGAAGTTCAAGAAGTTCTTCTGCGGATAAATGGATTGAGTTTCTCAGCTGATTTTCCCATTTTTCAGAATAGAGAAAGGTTTCAGCCTGTAAAATCTCAAATTTCCAAACAGAATTTTGTTTTTCAAATTTTGCAAGACATACATCCAAACCGTCTAAGCTTGTTCCGGACATCAATCCTATCGCTTGAAAAATCATGATTGTAGGAATTTATTTTTTAGACTCGGCGATTTTACTCTTGCTGATATCAAGATCACCGGAATTGTTGTAGAATGTATATTCTGAGAAATCATCTTTTGCGGTCATTCCATTGGCACCTACCAAAACAGAACCGTCTGCAGTGGTTGTGTAAACAGTATCTTTCGTGTAAATTCTATTCTTTTTTTTGTCCCAAAAAACACTTTGTGTGGCAAATCTCTGTCCGTCACTCGTTAATATTTTCACATCGCCTCTTGCTTCGTAAAACTGCTTGTATTCGTAGATTTTCGCATACTTTGCCGTGATGTTTCCTGGTTTTTTAGGGTTTTTCTTGTCAAAGAACTCTATCTTCATTCCCCGTCTTGCAATGGTATAAGGACTGTCAATTAATTGATACTGTTCGATGATAGGTGCTGTCGCTTTCAATGTAATAAATCCTGAATCTCTCTGAACGATTTTGGCATTATTAATAATCTGTGAAGGGAAATTCTTGCTCAGATTTTCATTTTGCTTGGTCATATCCTCTTCGCAGGATGTGAATATAAAAAATATAGCACAACTAAAAAGGCATGCTATATTTTTATATTTATTGAAATTCAATTTCATTTTAGTTATAAAGCTTTTTTCTAAACCATCTGTCAGCAAAATTGAATCCAACTCTCAAGTTGACGAAATTCTGATTGATCAGATTGTTTTTCACAGTTCCTCTTTTTCCAAGTTCAACCCCGATTTCAAGACCACTCATTCTTGTGATGCTGCTGGTTTTGAATGGAAGCATTACACCTGCAGAAACTCCAAATTTATTGATATTGTTTCCGGCAATTTCCAGATTTCCTTTTTCATAGAAAGCACCGTAACGGTACACTATTCTTGAAAAATAACTTCTGAAGTTATTGTAGTTTGGAAGATACCAACCACCCGCAGAAACTCTGTATGAATCTTTGAAATCAAAAGTATTCCCGAAGTAACTTATTGTTTCTCCTTTTTTATAATCTAACTGCGCAGATACAAACCATTGGTTCTCGCTTCCGTAACCGGCACCCAAAGATGCTTGCAACGGTAAAAGATTTTTAGAACTTGTACTTTTAGATTCGATTGTAGTTTGCCCTGCCTTTACCTCACCTTCTGTGTAATAATAGGTGCTGTTCAGGTATTCTGTAACCATATCGCTGGTGTTACCAAAAGTAGCGGTAGCACCTAAAGTCAACTTGCGATCAGTACTGGTATTGAGTTTTTGATAACTTGTTCCTAAAGTAAAATTTAGGTTTTTGATTTTGTTTTTAGTTTCGTATCCGTTAATTAACTCGGCGTTGGATGTTGTCAATTCATTTGTATCATATAAACTTCCAAAATACAGGTTGGCACGGGCACCTACAGCAAATTCCGAATTTATTTTATAGGAAAGTGCCAGCTGTGCAGTATTCAAAGTTCCACTACCTGTGAAACGATTTCCGTAAATGGTTTGTTGACCCGTTATTTCATCTGTCCTCGTTTCTGTGTTCACGATATCATAGCTTTTAGAGCTATAAGGCTGATACAAAAGTCCCATTTTGATCTTCTGAGAAATAGGAAATGCCAATGAGATATTAGATAAATACGTAGAATGTTTTGTAGACTTTGTATTATTATAATCAGTTTTGAAGTAATTATTTTCGTTAGTAGCTTCAAGTTTAATGCTTGTTAAATCGAAATTGCTGTTGTTAGCAGGGTTTCCGAAGTTGAAGTTACTGCTGAAGTCACTTATAAAAGCAGTCGAAATACCTCCCATTGAGGTAGTTTCAATCGTATTATCATATTTTACATCACCAATTCCATAAGTTGCATAGGGTGAATTGCTCAGACTCTGCGCGTTAAGGAAATACCCAACCGAAATGAATGATAGTACAAAAATTTTTTTCATTCTAGATTTTTAAAATAATGCGCAAATATCTTAAATATTAATGAATTGTAAAAATTTACTGAGGTTAAAGTTTGTTAAGTAGTTTTTATGGTGAATTGTCAATCGTGAATTAGCTTTGCTGCCAATTTTTTATCATTAGTAATAAATCACAATTCACTTGTGCAATAAAATTCACATTTCACCAATTTCCTTTTCCATAAAAATCTTTTATCTTTGAAACATGAATTGGGAAAACATTGCCGGACAGGAAAATCTTAAAAAACTTCTTCAGGACAGCATCACCGAAAACAGAGTAAGCCATGCTCAGCTTTTCATCGGAAAAGAAGGTTATGGAACAATGCCGCTGGTTCTTGCGTATGCTAAAGAAATTCTGAAACGTGAAAATGAACACGCCGCCTCAAAAGTGGAACATCTGAATCATTTAGATCTTCATTTCTGTTTTCCTGTATTTACGGATAATAAAAATTCATTAAGTAAAAATAAATTTGATCAGTTCAGAGAGATGATTCTTGAGTCGCCTTATGCCAGCTATGATGACTGGACGGCTTTTTTGGAATCAGAAAACAAGCAGTTGTTCATTTCAGCAGATGAAATCGATGATCAAAACCAGAAGTTTGCCCTCAAAAGCTTCGAAGGTGGAACCAAAATCCTCATCGTTTGGCGTGCAGATAAGATGAATATTGCCGCTTCCAATAAATTTTTAAAGTTTTTGGAAGAGCCACCTGCAAAAACCATTATTCTACTGACAGCAGAAACAGCAGATGATATCCTGCCAACCATTCTTTCGAGAACACAGATTGTGGAAGTTCCCAGAATTGCTGATGAAGATTTAAATAATCATCTAAAAAATAAACTGAACGCTTCAGAAGACCAGGCTAAAGCAGTGACTCACGAGGCGCAAGGAAATTTAAATGAAGCCATAAAGCTTTTACATTCAGAAATTAAAAATCCTGAGTTTGAAAAACTTTTTGTACAATGGGTTCGTGATGCATTTATGGTTAAAAAGAAACCGGAATTTCTCAAAAATATCATCATTTGGGCAAGAGAAATTGCCGGTTGGAACAGAGAAAAGCAAAAGAACTTCCTTAATTATGCCTCAGAAATTTTCAGATTGGCTTTATTACAAAATTATCAGTCGGAAGATTTAGTTTACAAAAAGATTGATGCCAACGGATTCAATTGGGCTGGCTTCTCTAAATTTATCAGTGGCGCAAATATCATCAGTATTTTAGACGAAATCAACACAGCAGATTTACATTTAACCCGAAATGGTAATCCTAAAATTGTCTGGACGGATTTAGGAATAAAACTCTCAAGATATATTCATAAAAACTCATAGCAATTCAGGCTTTGGTCTGGATTTTTTCTTTTTAAATCTAAATATTTAAGAATTTCTGTAATATTTTTTTTTCACAAATTTACTGTTCAAGCAGATTTCACAAACACTTAATAATCTGCTCGATTAGCAAAATCTGTGTTAACTTACTTGTACTCTACAATTCTCTGATTATTTTTTCGATACGCAAAATCTATTTACCCGATATTTAAAATCTAAATAAAATTCAATCAAACGTTTGATTTTTGTTAAAATTCGATGTACATTTGCACCCGAAAAAACATCATATTATGATTTCAAAAGAAGAAAATATATTGTTTGCTGCCGAGAAGCTCTTTGCAGAAAAGGGTTTCCCTGGAACTTCGACCAGAGAAATCTCTAAGGCGGCAAACGTTAATATTTCTATGATTTCTTATTATTTCGGTTCAAAAGAGAAACTCTACGAGAAATTAGTAGAGTATAGAATGAAAGAAGGGCAATTTTTTTCGAGAGATCTTTTGGAACGTACAGATATCAACGAGTGGGAAAAGGTTGAAAGAATTGTAGACCAGTTTGCAGGAAGAGTGCGCAACCATAGAATGTTTTTCAGAATCATGCAGCGGGAGCAGTTGTACAGCGATAATCCACAGATTGTTGAATTTCTGAAAGAGACTAAAATGAGTTTCATCACCATGTACTCAAAAATTCTGAAAAGTGGTTTGGAAAAAGGAATTTTCACTAAAAACCCACCGATTTATTTACTGCATTCTACCGTGAGCGGAACTTTATTTTATGCTTCCAATGCCAAACAGATGTACAAAGATTTTCTTAAAAATGAGGAAGATGAAATGGTTTTTGAGGAAACATATTTCAACGAACTTACACAACATATAAAACATATTTTAAAAGACCTTTTAGGTTATGAAGAGAATAAATAACTCAGTTCTTGTACTGTCCCTTTTCGCAGGAATGATGTACACCAATGCTCAGGAGAAAAAACAGCTCAGCCTCGATGAAGCCGTACAGCTGGGAATCCAGAACAGTAAAAGTTTAAAAATAGATGCCGCCAAAATAGAAGAAGCTACGGCTGACCTTTTGGCTGCAAAGAACAGACAGCTTCCGGAACTGAGTGTTTCGGCAAGTTATCTTTACCTTCCGATCAAACCGACTATTGACTTAAAAATTCCTGGAGTTTCATCTGCAGGAGGTCCGGAAGTTCATCAGGTCGCTTACGGTTCAGCCAATTTAAGTCTTCCCATTTACAGCGGTGGAAGAATTAAATACGGCATTCAGTCGGCAAAATATTTGGTTGAAGCATCAAAACTGAGCAGTGAAAATGATAAAGTTGCCATTGCATATAACGTTGCTCAGGCTTATAATAATTTATTTAAAGCTAATCAGTCTATTAAAGTTTTAGAAGAAAATCTTTCTGCTTCTCAAAAAAGAGACGAAACTTTTCTTAAGCTTGAAAATAATGGTGTGATCGCAAGAAACGACCGTTTAAAGGCGAATCTTCAGACTTCAAACATTGAATTGCAGTTATTAGAAGCAAAAAACAATTATAACATCGCCAATATCAATATGGATTTGCTGTTAGGACTTCCTGAAGCAACAGAAATTGAAGTGGATCAAAATTATATCGATGAATCTGACGAAGTGAAACCTGTTGATTTTTATTTAAATGAAGCCAGAGAAAACCGTAAGGATTTACAGGCTTTAGACCAACAGAGAAAAGCGGCAGAGCTGGGAACGAAATCAGCAAAAGCAGAAAACCTTCCTTCCATTGCTTTCAATGGTGGTTATGTGGCAGCAGATATCCCGAAATTTTTAACGATTTACAATGCGGTAAATGTTGGAGTAGGTGTTTCTTACAATTTATCAAATCTTTGGAAAGAAAATTCAGCTTTAAAGCAGTCTAAAGCGAGAGAAATGCAGTTGTCTGCAACCAATGAAATGATGAATGACAATATTAAATTAGAAGTCAACAGAGAATATCAGAATTCAGATTATTCTAAAAAGAGAATTGCCGTTTTCGAAAAAGCAGCTGTTCAGGCGAATGAAAACTACAGAATTACCAAAAATAAATACGACAACGGTTTGGCAACAATGACAGAGCTTCTGGATGCTGATGCGGCGCAAATTGCAGCCAACGTCGGAGTGATCAATGCAAAAGCTGATGCGGCGCTGGCCTACAGAAAACTATTACAGACTACAGGAACTTTAACAATCAAATAAAAACAGAACGATATCCAAATGGAAAATAACAATACTCAAGTAACTGAACCTAAAAAGAAAAAAAGTTTAGTTTTCCCAATCATTTTAGCGGTGATCATTGTCGTAGGAGGAATCTACGGCTACAGAACCTATTCTTACGGACAGGTTCACGAAGAAACAGATGACGCTCAGATTGCTTCGAACATGAATCCGGTGATTTCTAAAATTTCAGGGTATGTAGCGGAAGTGAAAGTGAAAGACAATCAGTTTGTAAAGAAAGGCGATACTTTGGTGATCTTAGATAATAAAGATCAGAAAATGGCTTTGGAACAGGCTCAGGCAGCTTTATCAACAGCAAAAAGTAATATTTCATCTGCTCAGTCTTCTACCAACGCAACTTCGAAAAATATCAGCAGCTCACAGGCAGCTGTAGCAACAGCCAATGCACAAATTGAAGCGGCAAAAGTAAACGTCTGGAAAACTTCTCAGGATTTAAAAAGATATTCAGTTTTGGTAAAAGATCATTCGATTACAGAACAGCAGTACGAGCAGGCTTTGGCAGCAAAACAGTCTGCAGATAAGCAGTTGCAGGTTTTGGTGGATACGAGAAATCAGATTGCTCAGCAAACCGGTATCGCATCTTCTCAAACTGAAGCGAGTTCTCAGCAAATTTCTGTTGCCGGTTCGGTAGCAAAACAGAGAGAAGTAGATGTGGAAAGTGCAAGATTAAATCTTTCTTACACCGTAATCGTTGCTCCAGAAGATGGTTTCGTAGGAAAAGTTCCTATTCAGGCGGGTCAGTTTCTACAGGCAGGTTCTCAGTTATTCAGCTTGGTTAAAAATGACCAGAAATGGGTAATCGCCAACTTTAAAGAAACTCAGGTTGCTAAAATGGTGGAAGGACAAAAAGTGAAAATCGAGATTGATGCTTTTCCGGATACAGAATTTGAGGGCGTTGTAAGTTCATTCTCTCCGGCAACGGGGTCTACATTCTCCATTCTGCCTCCGGATAATGCGAGTGGAAACTTTGTAAAAGTAGTACAGAGACTTCCAATTAAAATTGATTTTGTAAAATTGGATCCGAATATTGCAAAAAGACTGAGAACAGGAATGAATGTGAAAGCAGAAGTTTCTTTGAAATAATATTGAAAATAGTGAATTGTCAATTTTGCTGATGCAAGTCAATTGTAAATGCTGAGGAATTGGATGTAGGAAGATTGATGAGGATTTTGGAGAAGATTGATGCTCGATTGGAAATGATGGAGTAAAAAATTGACAACGATGTTGATTGACTATTGGCAATTCACTTTTATAATTATTAAAGAAAAGAGGAGGAATTATGATTTTAAACTTTAATATACTTTATTCATAGTCTAAATTTTAACCTCAAACTTCTTTAAAACACATTAAAAAATCAATGCAAGATTCATTAGTAGAATATGGAGCCCGAAGAGTGATCATTACGATCACAGCGATTCTTTGTGCTTTGCTTGAAATTGTGGATTCCACGATTGTGAACGTTGCCCTCAACGAGATGAAGGGGAACATGGGAGCCACACTTTCTGAAGTGGGCTGGGTGATTACAGCGTATGCGATCGGTAACGTAATTGTTGTACCGATGACGAGCTGGCTTTCTCAGCAGTTTGGAAGAAGAAATTACTTTGCAGCCTCCATTATTATCTTCACCATTTTTTCATTTTTATGTGGAAATGCCGATAATATTTGGGAATTGGTATTTTTCAGACTTTGTCAGGGAATTGGGGGTGGAGCATTACTCGTAACCTCACAAACGATTATTACCGAATCTTATCCGCCCGAAAAAAGAAGTATGGCGCAGGCGATTTATGGTTTGGGAGTCATTATTGGCCCAACATTAGGTCCACCATTGGGAGGATATATCGTAGATAATTACAGCTGGCCGTATATTTTTTATATTAATATTCCGATTGGGATTGCGGCAACGATGATGACTTTACAGTTTGTGAAAAGTCCGAAATTCTCTGAAAAAAGAAAGGCTTCAGATGTTGACTGGTTAGGAATTATGCTGTTGGCATTAACCGTAGGTTCTTTACAGTTTATCTTAGAAAGAGGTCACGAAGAAGATTGGTTTGAAAGCGGAATGATCGTAACCTTTACCACGACAGCAGTTTTAGGATTTATATGTTTCCTTTGGCGCGAATTGACATTTAGATATCCAATCGTAGAGCTCCGTGTTTTAAAAAATGGAAATTTAAGAATCGGAACCGTGATGTCTTTCGTTTTAGGATTTGGTCTGTATGGTTCTACGTTTATCGTTCCTTTATATACTCAAAGTATCTTGGGATGGACGGCGCTTCAGTCAGGAGCCTTGATGATTCCGGCTGCTTTAACGACGGCTTTCATGATGCCGATTATCGGAAGATTACTTTCAAAAGGAGCTAAACAGCAGATTTTGGTTTCATTAGGATTGTTCATTTTCTTCGTGTACAGTTTCTGGGGTTATAAAATTCTGACGCCTGACACGAGTAAAGAAGCATTTTTCTGGATGTTGATTGTCCGAGGAATGGGGCTTGGTTTATTGTTTATTCCAATTACATCTTTATCATTAAGCACATTAAAGGGGCAGGAGATCGGGCAGGGAGCTGCCTTTACAGGAATGATGCGCCAGTTGGGTGGCTCTTTTGGAATCGCTGCGATCACGACATTTATTGCGAACGCCAGCCAGAAGTACAGGGTGAATTTAATTTCCCATCTTGACAGCGACAGCTTGGATGTTCAGCAAAGATTAGCAGGCTTAAAAGCTAATTTTATTGCGAAAGGGATGACGCCTGACAATGCAATGAATGCCGCATACAAAGTCTTAGATATGACGGTCACCAAACAGGCCACCGTGCTTTCTTATATGGATGTTTTCCTTTATTTAGGAATAGCCTTCCTGATTTGTATTCCGTTTATCTTGTTCATTCGAGAGCGGAAAAGCAAAGAAAAAATTGATTTAAGTGAAGCAATGCACTAAAATATAAACCTCTGAAATTTCAGAGGTTTTTTGTTGATTCTAAATCTTCAAGACTTGCCTTATGCATCGTTCCCCATTTATCCAATTCTTGAATTACTGGTTTTAGTTGATCCCCAATTTCAGTCAGCTCATATTCTACTCTTGGCGGAATTTCTGCGTAAACAGTTCTTGTGATAATTTTGTCTTCTTCCAATCTTCGAAGTTGAAGAGTGAGCATTCTTTCTGTAATATTTCCCAAACTTTTTCTTAATTCTCCGAATCTCAGTTTTCCGTTAATTAAATAACTGCAGATTGCGAGAGACCATTGCCCGCCAATTAATTTGGAAGCATACAATTCCGGACATTCGTCTGTGAGAGCTTTTTTATTAGCAAAGTTGGTTGAGGTTTCTTTTATTTTAGTCATTACTTACATTTTTTATAGTACCATACAATTGGTGGCTAATATCGGAAATGTAAGTTACACCTATTATTTTTGTAAGAGAAATTTTTAGAATATGAAAACATTAGTAATAGTAACTCATCCCAAAATGAAAGAATCTTTAATCAACAAAAGATGGGTGGAAGAGTTGAATAAATTTCCCGAAAAGTATGTTGTTCATGATCTGTACAAAACTTATCCGGATGGAATAATAGATATAAAAAAAGAACAAGAATTAATAGAATTTTACGATAAGATTGTTTTCCAGTTTCCTTTTTATTGGTTTAGCAGTCCGTCTCTATTGAAAAAATGGTTTGATGAAGTTCTTTTGCACGGTTGGGCGTATGGCAGTAGAAGCGGTTTTAAAGTTGGCGGAAAAAAGATTGCTTTGGCAATATCAGCAGGGGTAGACGATGAAGATTTCAGGGCTGATGGAAAATACAGGCATACCGTCATTGAATTCACAAGACCTTTTGAGCTCAGTTTTGAATATGTAAAAGCAGATTATCAAAAACCTTTTGTTTATTACGGAATGGAGCATAATACCTCTCCCGAATGGGTTGAAAAAAGTGTTCCTCTGTACTTGGATTTTCTTGATAATTTATAAAATTACAGACCTCTGAAAATTTTCAGAGGTTTTTTGTTGGATTAAGGAAATTATAAATAGTGTTTTAGGTAATTATAATTCATTAAAAAACTAATTGTAATTTTCAAATAATTCCCTGTAAAATTCAATCTCATTCTTATAATAATCTGCGGTCATCTGCTCTAAAGCAGGGAATTCTTTCATTACAACAAACGTATTATTTTTTGTTTTTGTAATCAAACAAAATGAATTTTCGGATTTTCTCTGAAAAACTACACTGTTATTTGTTTTTAAAATTTGCTGATACTCTGCATTATAGAAGAATCTCAAATTTTCATCCCTTAAATAGTTGAAAATTTTATCTGCATCTGTGATAGCAATCGTACCATTGTTTTTAACTGAAGATAACTTTTTCCATAACGTATCAATATCCGGCTTCATACTAAATACAGTGTAATAGCGAATATTGCCTTGATCAGCGGGCGAAAATGATTTTAAATTTTGCTCAGAAATGAATGCTTTTTTCACTTCAGAATTTAGTTTTTTTAAAAAGTCTCTTTCTAAAATTGAAAGTTGTTTCTCGTAGGAATTCCAGTTTTTATCTTGATTTGTAATGGGTTTGAAAATGTTTTTTGCCATTCGAATCTGATGAAATAACTGATCCATAACTTCATCAGGCTTGGTTTCCGGATGTTTATTCTGAAAAGGGGTGTCGCTTAAATAGACCAAATACTCAGAAGTTTTGGGAAGGTATTCAAAATATAAGGCTTTCAATTTACCATAATCACTAAAGATAGCACTGTTTTCATCCTGATAAAGAACTTCGTCTACGGACTTTAGAAAATCTGCAGTAGTTAGTTTAATTTTGTTGTTACTTTTTACGATTAGAAAATCGCCTTCCTCGGACGAAGAAGATGAAAGATACGGAATGAAATTGGACACAGAAAAACGTTTAAAGCCTTCATCATTGCTGTCAATTGTAAAATGATCGGTCACTTTCCATTGAAATTTATAGTAACTGTTTTGGCTATTTTGAGGCGGAACATACATAATTCTGTAATTGAAAGGCAGATTGAATGTATAGCCATTCTCCAAAGTAGAATATCGAATAGTGGGAATTTGAAAAATTTCCTTTGCTTTTATAGAATCAGTCTTCGTTATTTCCCAGGATGGTTTTTCGATTTCAGGCGAAGACTTTAGAATGGATTCGTTGGTCTTCTTTTTTCCTTCACAGCTTGTGAAGATTGTGAGTAAGACAATTATTACAGCATTTTTCATTGATATTTTTTCAAAATTATATAGGTTCTTTAATCTCTTTAACATGGAAACCACCAATGCATAAAATATAACTTTCCGTTTTTGAGAAATATATTGAGGTGGCCGTCAGAAACATTGTTTTCATCTTCTCTCAACTGAATAACCTGTAAATTTCCCTCGCCGTAAACATCCATTGTTCCCATGTTTTTGACTGCGTTTGGAAATATTTTCTGAAGCTCAATAACGGTAGTTAAAGCACTTAATTTTTTTCCTTTGAACAGAATGAAATTGTTTTTAGAAAATCGAAATTCATCTACGGCTACTTTTTCTTTAAAATTTTCAAATCGTGAACCGTCTTTGTAAAAATATTTATGGTCATTCATATTGTCGGTTTGACTTTCTGTATCAAAAATATACGTGCAGGGTTCTTCTTCAGCCAATAACTTAGTGCTGTCAGCTTTTCCGAACGTTTTTTCAAATTCTTTAACCGTAAAATATCTCGGGAGTTTTCCATTGAACAATATATCTTTTTCCAACATTACTTCATTTAAAGAGTCTTTTGATCCTGTTTTGTGGTTGTTATTTTCCTTTTTAGAATTGCTTTTGTTTTCAGTTGAATTTTCCTGAGCTAGTTCAACTTCCTGAAGATTTGGCCGCCTTCCACCTTCAAAACCTGTTATGAAAATGTATGTGATACCACCTATAAAAAGCAACAGAACAGCGAGCACAATAAGCACCTTCTTGGCAATGGTAAGTTTTGGAATTTTCGATACAAAAAATATCGTAATAATCAATAAAACCGAAAGTATAAGAGTAATCCCCATGTTACTATGAAATAATTTTTTAGATGTTGAATAAGAATTAACAAATGAAAAGTACAATTATTATTGATAGAAATTAGAAAAAAACAATACTGATGTCTGATTTGTGATTAATAAGATAATATAAAGCAACTTTTAAAAATGTTGAATATTTTTACTGAAACCAACTTTTTAATAACCCACTAAAGTTTAGCCCTGATGTTCTATGTTAATATGCAAATTCTTCAAGTTAAAATTTTACAGTTTTTCTGATAATTCTTCTGATATGCTATTTTGTTTTTCACTACACCGAAACAGATTCTTAAAAGTTTGTTGCA